>Ga0209121_10001447_pt1 | contig 24942 bp, 17 predicted proteins | sample Cruoilmetagenom3_FD_187292 | JGI IMG/M metagenome (GOLD analysis project Ga0209121, IMG submission 187292) | Oil polluted marine microbial communities from Coal Oil Point, Santa Barbara, California, USA - Sample 3 (SPAdes) (version 2) | ecosystem: Environmental > Aquatic > Marine > Oil seeps ... | reverse complement strand
ATATCTTGCCCTTCTATTTTCATAGGAGAGACACCGCGGTAAAACAGCCGGTGACTCGGCTTCGACAGGCGCATGCCTTCGAGCAAATCGAAGCTCACCGAACTGCCCTTGTCATACGCAAGACGTTGCACCGCTTCAAACAGGCTCAAGTCGCTCGTGGTTGTTTCCGTTCCTTCGGCAGCCTTGCCATTGTCGCTGCTGAGCAGTTCGGAAATATGCTTGCCGTCCGGCCCGAAGAACCGGCTTTGCAGCCTCCATTGAATGGGTGAGGCCAGCCGGTTATTACGGCACTTTATTTTACCGTCGATGATATGTGTTATCGCATCTGTTTGAACAACTTCCTGATGGATATTCAGCGCAAATGTATTGCCTGAGCTGCCGCTGCGCTCTATTCTCAGGAAACCGACATTTTGGTTGCCGCTTTCCCGGTATCCATGACAGGTCCAGATTCTGTAGGAGTGCATCCAGTTTCCGGACGGGCTGAAATTTCCAGGTGCTGGTGGAAGCTTAGTGAGGGCATCCAATTCCATGAGCATGCTCGGTGTTGTAGGGGAGCCAACGATTGTCCTTTTCTGTTTTGCCATAATCGTCTCTTCGTTAATGATTTCGTATGCTACTTGTAGTCTTTGCCGGCAAGGCTGTCTTTGCAGGAGGCTCGCCACATTTCGAGCTTCTTCTTCATCGCACGCAGTATATCGGGCTTCTCCGCCGCAATATCGTTATTCTCGCCGGGATCATCGATCAGGTCAAAGAGCAAATAAGTTTTGCCATTGTCGTTGCTGTAGATTTTATAGCGGTTGCCGGTGAGTGAGACCTGCTTTCTGGATTCGAAGCCGATGGGCAGGGAACGTTCGGTCATTTTATTCTCAATTAGCGCCAGCAGGCTTACACCGTCGACAGGTTCGGGCCGGCCTTTCATCTTAAAGCCAAGCGTATCCATAACAGTTGGGAAATAATCCAGCGTAGAGCAGAGAATGTCTGTCAGGCGTCCGGCCTGGATTCGCGCGGGCCATTCGAGCAGGCCCGGTACTCGAACTCCGCCTTCGAACAGGCTTCGCTTACGACCGCGAAACGGTCCCGCTGAGCCTCGATTACGACCCTGTTTGCCGTCTTTTCCTTCGGGCCCGTTGTCGCTGCAAAACCAGAGCATCGTATTGTCTGCGATACCAAGGTCACGCAGTTGCCTGCGGAGCCGGCCCACCTGCTCATCAAGGGCGGTAATACATCCGTAATAGTGCTGCTCATCTTCGTTGTACTGCGCGTACATTGCCCGGTATTGCGGCCCGGCGACGACCGGATTGTGCGGGGCATGAAACCAGATTACGGCGAGAAACGGTTTATTGCTCTCGGCCGAACTGCGAATGAATGGAATCGCACGATCCATTATAATTCGCGAGTCGTCTCCCTTGAGAGGGCCGGCGACATTTTTTCCGTTGTGCCAGTAGAGCGCCCGAATATCGTAATTCTTTTTATTGCCGTGAAAATTTACCGTCTCGTACGGGTCCCATGTCGCCACGGCGTACTCGGTCGAGAACCATTCGTCGAAACCGCTCATGCCGGGTGTCATGTAATTTTCTCGCGGTTTTCGCCTCGGGCCTTTTCCCGAATAGTCCGGCAGCAGCGTGCCGAGGTGCCATTTTCCGAAATGACCCGTTGTGTAGCCCTGCATCTTCAGGGCTTCAGCCAGTGTGATTTCCTCTTTCGGCATGTGCCCAACGTTTGCGCCGAAGATACCGTACCGGTACGGATGCCGGCCCGTCAGGCAGCTTCCGCGAGTTGGCGAGCACACCGGGGCGCCGGAATAGAAACGAGTGAATCGCAAGCCGGCCTTTGCCATTGCATCCAGGTTGGGAGTTTTAATGATCGAATTGCCGTTGAATCCCGGATCGCCCCAGCCCATGTCATCGGCCATGCAAAGGATGATATTCGGTTTGTTAATTTTTCGGATTTCTGAGAAAACAGTAGCGGGCGAAATCATCGCAACGGTACTGCCTGCAATGCAACGAAGGAAACTTCTCCTGCTTATCATTTATTTATCCTCACGATCAAAAAGACGACTTTTCCAATCTGGCAGCTACGCTACAGAGCAAAGCTCCGGATTATAATAAGAGATGTAAGAGTCTTTGTCCAAGAAATTAGTGTTTCTAAAGAAAGGGCCGGCTTATCTCTCCGGCCAAAAAAAGGAGCCTATACCGAATCAATCGGCATAGACTCCATACAAATCCATATCCTTACGCCATTTCCAAAAGTGCTGCTGTTATTCGGCTGCAGCCTCTCTTGGTTTGTAAAGGCGGATATCGTCAAAGAACATCTTGCCTGAACCTCCGGGCGCTGTCATGTTGCCTCTTGTGCCCAGGCCAATCGCAATCCTGTCGACATTGGTCAGGGTAATGCCCTGATCGGCAAGCGCCTGCAGGGGGATAACCCATTCCGTCCAGGTGTCTATATTTGCTGCTGACGGATCATCGTGGACCACCACCGCAGGTTGTCCGGCGGTGTTGGATACCGCCACATACAGCGGCTCTGCGTCGTTGCTCTCGATGCCGATATCCTGGTTTGCCCACTGCCCGCTGACTGTCCCGGTAGTCGTGACATTGGAGAACACAGCCTCACATGTTATAGCAGCCTCATGGCTGGTCAGCGCCAAACCTATATAGACGTTCGAGGTCATCGGGACGTTCGTTGGTGCACCTTCCTGTATCAACTGCCAACTCGATCCGTTCGCAGAGTGATAACCCGCAAAGTTACCTGCGACATCACGCTCTAACTTAATCCAATACGGTGCCGTGAAATCACCCTGATTCGTATTGAAACTGGCGGCACCCGGATCGGGACGACCCTGGAAGGCAACTCCACTGCCGGGTGTGACAGCCGCAAAGGCATGCTTTGAGCCGCCTTCAAGCGTCTCACGAATCATAACGCCGGCCTTGGCCCAAACGTTGGTTTCCTGAACGCTCTCGACCTTCGCTACGATCGAGCCTGGACCGGTCAGCATCTTGTATGCGAAGTGGAACTCATCGTAATACTCGCCTTCTCCGGGTCCGTTATTCCAGATATCTGCGCCTGCGCCGGTCATCGTGTAGGTGCCGACGGGGCCTTCAACAAAGCTGCCGACGGATGCCAGGTTGCCTCTAAACCACAGCGATAATTCGGCAACGCCTTCTGCAGTCCAATCGCGTTGGCCACTTAACGTCAGCTCCACTTCCGAATAGTTCGAGTAGCCCTGCTTGTTGTTGTCGTATGCAACCGGCATAGACTGGTTGCCGCTGTGAACGATGGTTTCCTCGGTATAAGAGCCAGTAGTTTCATCGCCTACTGCAGAGCCGGTCCCATTACCGGGGAGGTAATCAGGTGTACCGGGTGCACCGGCACCAAGCCCATCATGCCAGGCAAACCATATCTGGTTATCGTTTGCATCGTAGATCTCGAAATCGTCTATGGCAAAGAAATCGCCGGTTGTAAAGCTCCAGACGTTGCCTGCCCACGGACTATCGGTACTGGCGGCGTTGACCTCATCGATCCGCCAGTAGTACGCCGTATTCAATATAAGCAAGCCGGGATCGTAGCTTTCCTCACTGAGGGCTTTTGGCCCCTTGTACTCGGGCGAGGCTGTTGTAGCGCTGGCTACGGCGTCCGCATCCGTACCGAAGTACACCTCGTGTGAAGCAGCGACGGCTCCCGCATTCCAGCTAAGAACCACCGACGGCTTCACATCCGCGTCACCGTCGGCCGGGTTCGGGCCGCTTACGGCGCCAAGAGTAGTGAAGCTCCAGACTTGGCCTTTATGCGTTTCAACCCCGTCGAACTCATCGATACGCCAGTAGTAGGTCTTGGCCAGCTTGAGCGAGCCTGGACTGTAAGTCGCAGGACCGTTAGGAGTGCCTTGGGCTGCGTCATTCACCTCGTCATAGTCTTCGCCGAAGACGATATAGTGCAGTTTTGCGCCGAAACCAGGCGTCCAGCTAAGCATGACATTCAGGTCAACTGACTCGGTACCTTCAGCCGGAACCGGTTCATAAGCCGTCTTGGGAGGAACCAGAAAGCTCCAGACATCACCTTTCCATGGACTGTTCGGATCGGCTTCATTGACCTCATCGATTCGCCAATAATAGGTCGTTCCATTGATAAGACCGTCCGGCATTGGAAATCCGGGAAAGCCGGCGACAAAATACGTATCGCCCTGGTTGCCCTGGAAAACATCGGCGACGCCGTCATTAACATCGTCGAAATTATCGCCAAAATACACATCATGCGAAGCCGCGAGTCCTCCCGGTTTCCAGGAAATGCTCACCCATGTATCGGGATACAGGGCGCCATCTTCCGGAGCCGGGCCGGAGGCGTACGGCCATACTTGACCTTCCATAGCACCCAGAACCTCGACCTCCGAAAGAACGTGGTCGTAAATGCGGATGTCATCCATCAGGCCGTGATAGTTTCGGCCGGCATTGTTCCAGGAACCGAAGTTACCAGGGCCCATATACCCCGTAGCGCCTCCGCCCGCGCCTGTGCTTTCCAAAACGCCGTTAATGTACATCTCTGAGGCACCACCTCCCTCATTAGTAACTGTCACCGCACAATGGTACCATTCGTCTTCCTGTAGAACGGTTGTTCCAGTTACAGCCGGCCCACCGTTTATATCCACATTCCATAGACTGGTGGTATTTCGCAAATGAACGTGCACGTCACCGGAAGCCCAAGTATCGTTATGCCACACAGCGTAGTAATCAGTCGTATATGGTATGTCTCGGGGTTTAAGCCACATGGCTAATGAGAAAGTTCCCTCCACGACCCGGTCATCCATATCAATGTAGGTGGACGAACCATCAAAGTCCAGCGCAAGGCCGTTCATTCCGGGCACCCAGTTGGCCGTGCCACCAATGACGCCGTCATGGCCGCCGACTACATCCACTGCGGTTGTGCCGGAGCCCTCGTTGAGGGGCCAGTACGCCACGAGTTCCGCTAAGGTGCTGCCTGCCAGGCCCAGCACCAAAACAAAAGAAATTAGACAGATAAATTTTCTGTACATAATAGTCCTCCTTCAAAAAAGGTTTACAATTAGCCTTGGCTACACACCAGAAGGCCCGATAATATTATAAGAATTACTAAAATTTGCTTTGAAATACACCTGATATATGTTTGCGAATTGGCAATACCTCCTTCCTTGAGAAAAAACCAGGGTCTATGTGCATTTTTAGATCCGATAACCACAAGTTTTACCTTATTTTTTTTTACCATATTGAGGTGTTTATCGTCAAGGAAAATCTTATCTTGAACTTCAAATTCTATCGGTTTTTTTCATATTTCTCTTAAACAGCTCTTTTGAACTTTATAGGGGCGGAATTTAGCCGTAACGGCTATAAGAAGGAATTCGGAATCGCAACAGAGGTTTGTGCATTTATGAACTTGAGCTTTTAGTACAAAATTGGTACTTTGTGGAGAAAAGACCGGAAAGAATACCATAAAATCGACCGGCCCTATGTCTGTGACGGACTGATTGACTATGAGATACAATGATTAATCTTAAAATTTCAGGAGGATTCGCAAATGTCAGAAAATAGGAATTTTACTCGCCGCAGCCTGCTGAAACGGACGGCGGGAATTGCCGCCGGCTTGACAACGTTCCCGTATTTTATTCGGTCTTCGTCTTTCGGGCAGGCCCGAAGCGTTACCCCGGCCAATCGTGTCGTAATGGGCTGTATTGGCACCGGCGGGCAGGGCACGCACAACACAAAAGCGTTCCTGAACAATCCGGGGGTTCGGATGGTCGCTGTTTGCGATATTAATCAGGACCGTCGGCAAAAGGCGAAGAACCTTATCGACCGACATTACGGCGACAAAGCATGTGCGACCTTCAACGATTTTCGTGAACTGCTCGCCCGTGAGGATATCGATGCTGTGGTGATTGCTACACAGGACCACTGGCACGCCTTGATTGCCACAGCCGCGGCGAAGGCCGGCAAGGATATGTACTGTGAAAAGCCGACGGGCGTCGCTGTCAATGAGGGCAAGGCAATGCGGGATGCGGTTCGCAGGTACGGCCGGATATTCCAGATGGGCACCCAGCAGCGGTCCGAGCGTAATTTTCGATTTGCCTGCGAGCTGGCAATAAACGGATACGTCGGCAAAATCCATACCGTCAAAGTTGCCGCTCCCGGGCCTATGTATAAGCGGGCATATCTTAAACCGCCGACCGAAGAGCCTGTCCCGGTGGGATTTGATTACGATATGTACCTTGGTCCGGCCCCGATGAAACCTTACAACGGCGGCAGATGGGCTTTCCCGGACTGGTACCTGACTTGGGATTACTGCGCCGGTTTTATCGTAAACTGGGGTGTCCATCACCTGGATATCGCAAACTGGGGTTGTCCGGCAGTCGGCGAGGAATCATTCGAAGTCGAGTGCAGGGGCGGCTATCGCAACGATGGCCTGACCGACAATATAAACGATTGGCAGGCTAAGTTCACATACTCAAGCGGTTTGCGCATGACACACACCGATACCGACAATCCGAACAAGCAGGGCTGTCAATTCGAGGGTGATAAAGGCCGGGTTCATGTCAATCGAAGGGGCATTTGGGCCGAGCCGGCTTCCTTGTTGAATGTAAGCATCAAGCCAAACGAGAAGCATCTGGGCGATTCCACCAGTCACCATGCAAACTTTATCGATTGTGTGCGAAGCAGGCGCGATCCTGTCTCACCCGTCGAGGCGGGACATAAGGCTTCTTATCTTGGCCAGGTCCCGGAGATTGCCTGCCGGTTAGGGCGGGCGCTCAAGTGGGATTCGGCTAAGGAGCAATTCATCAGTGACCGCCAGGCCAACCAGATGTTGACTCGTCCGATGAGAAGTCCCTGGCATTTGTAAAATTTCAGCCGACCGTATATTCTAAAAGGAGATTTCATGAATAGGCAATACCAGCATGTCTTTGATAAAACTGTAAGAAGAATTTTTACTATCCTGATACTCTGCTCTGTTACAGGTATCTCTAATCTTAATGCGGCTTCGGTCAGCCTTTTACTCGATAATAAGTTGCCGCAGGCCGTTTTTGCCGCCGGAGATATTCAGGTAGCATTAAGGACAAGAGGTCATAATGTAAAATTGCTTCGTTTGACACAATTCAGCCGGGTTACTGATGGTGTTCGCATCGTTCTATCTTTAAGTTCGGACGAGGATGTTATCCGTGCCATGAAATCGGAAGGGGCAAGGTTTCCGGGCGCTCTAAAAAGCGAGGCTTACAGTATCCGCAGAAGTTCCAAAGCAGGGCGAACCGCTTACTGGGCTGTCGGTGTTGACGCCGGGGGTGTCATGTACGGGGGGCTGGAACTTGCCGAAGTCATCCGCGTGAACGGCCTGGACGACATCAAGGACGTCGATCACAATCCCTATATGGCTATGCGCGGCACAAAGTTCAACATCCCGCTGGATGCCCGCACGCCGAGCTACACGGATGTGTGTGATGCTGCGCAAAACAATATAGCCGAAATGTGGAGCTTTGAGTTTTGGAAGGACTACATCGATAACCTGGCTCGCTACCGGTACAATTATATTTCCCTGTGGAGTCTCCATCCTTTTCCTTCGCTGGTAAAGGTCCCGGATTATCCCGATGTGGCGCTGGATGATGTGAAACGGTCAACCGTCCGGTGGAAGGAGTACTATTCGGGTAATGGAATCGGCTTTGACGATCCCGAGATACTGAACAACCTTGAGACCTTGAAGAAGATAACCATTGACGAGAAGATCGCATTCTGGCGGAAGGTGATGAGTTATGCCAAGGGCCGTAATATCGACTTCTACTTTGTTACCTGGAACATCTTCAACAATGGGACCTACGGCAAGTATGGAATCACCGACGATATAAACAACGAAACCACCATCGACTACTTCCGCAAGAGCGTTAAACAAATGTTCCTCACGTATCCCGATCTGAAAGGTATCGGGCTGACTACGGGTGAGAATATGCACGGTGCCAACTTCTCACAAAAGGAGGACTGGGCGTTTAAGACCTACGCTCAGGGTGTACTTGATGCCTCGAAGGAGCAGCCCGGGCGTAAGATGACTTTTATCCACCGCCAGCATCAGACCGGCGCCAAGGACATTGCCCGCAAATTCAAGCCTTTGATCGATCATAAGGATATCGAGTTTATCTTCAGTTTCAAGTATGCCAAGGCACACGTGTACAGTTCGACTACGCAGCCATATCATCCCGGCTTTGTCAAAGATATCCAGTCCCAAGGCAACCTCAAGACGATCTGGACGCTGCGTAACGACGATGTGTATCATTTTCGCTGGGGAGCTCCCGACTTTGTGCGCGAGTTCATAAAAAACATTCCTTATGATGTCTCCCGGGGTTTTTATCTGGGTTCCGACCAGTATATCTGGGGCCGGGAGTTTATGAGCACCGAACCCGAGACACCACGACAAATCGAAATTGTCAAGCACTGGTACCATTGGATGATATGGGGTCGGCTTGGTTATGACCCGGATCTCGGTAACGAGCGTTTCATCGATATAATCCGGCAGCGGTACCCCAATATTTCCGGCCGTGATTTGTTCGCAGCCTGGCAGCATGCGTCGATGGTCTATCCCACGACTACGGGCTTTCACTGGGGCTCGCTGGATTTCCAATGGTACATCGAGGCCTGCAAAAGCCGTCCCGGGCCGGCACAAACGAAGAGGGGATTTCACGATGTCAACCGGTTTATCACGCTGGGGCCTCATGGAGGAACCGACAATATATCCATTCCCGATTATGTCAAAACCGTCACGCAGGCAAAGCCGCTTTCCGGCACAACACCCATTGAGGTATCCGACCGGATTCACAGCCATGCCGACAAGGCGCTGGCGGTTCTCGGCGGCTTCAACCATGGCGGCGATAAAGAGCTGCGATTGACGCTGGGGGATATCCGGGCGATGGCTTATATGGGCAAATACTACGCGCATAAGATACGCGGCGCTACGGAACTCGCACTGTTTCGTGAAACCCGGAAGAAGGAGCATCAAAATGCTGCTATAGAAGAGTTGACAAGTGCGGCGCGGTTCTGGCGCCTGTACACATCCACTGCCCTTGGCCAATACAAGAATCCGTTGTGGACGAATCGCGTCGGTTACTGCGACTGGCAAGCTCTCTCTAAAGAGGTGCTGAACGATATAAAGATAGCAGGGGGTTCCGTTTCAGACTTTTAAAGCAGGGGGGCGTTATAATCAACGCCGGCGTTCACGTACTGTGCGGGCCCGGTCCACGAGCGATTTGTAGACTTTCTGCTGGACTTGCTTATCGAGTGTCAATTCGGGGTGCCATTGTATGCCGACAATCCAGCCTTTTTGGCCGGCCGAGTCCGCCTCGATAGCCTCGATGACATCACCCGGTCCGGTTGCTGCGATTGTTACTTCCGGAGCGGGCTCGCCGACCGAATTACCATGCAGGCTGACAACTTTCGCCAGGTGGGTGACGCCCAGCGTCTCGGCGAGCTTACTGTCGGGATTGATATCGACGGGGTGCCCCTTCATGACTAAATGCAGGCTCTTGACTTTTTGTTCTTTGCGCAGGTTTCGAACCGTTCCGCCCAGGGCGACGTTCAATATCTGGCAGCCGCGGCAGATGCCGAGTATGGGCAAGCCGCGCTGGCGTGCAGCGTGAATCAGAGCGATTTCGAAGTCGTCACGAAGCCGATGGACCAGCATTGTTGTGTTGGGATCGCCGCCGTAAAGGTTAGGGTCCACGTCACCCCCGCCGGTTAGGAGCACACCATCGATCTTTTCTTTTTCCAGCAGAGTTTCTATGCCTTCCGGGCTGACGGGGACACCGGCCGCATCGGGGCGCAGCGTTATGAGGCGACCGCCGGCAGCCGTCATTACTCGCTGGTAAGTCGCATCTGTTATACCTATTCGGCCAAGAATCGAATTGTCCAGCGAGAATGCAATACGCGGGGCGTCCGGCGGCAAACACGTGTTTATCCATGCCGGATAGATTAGCCGGAATAATATGTAAATACCGATCAGGACGGCCAGCATTATGCCAATCCTGCCAAGCCAGCGCCGTATGCGTTTAGCCGGCGGGATTGTTTTACCGGAATTCCCGGTTTTCTTGTTACTGCTCGTCATCGCCGGGGCCGCCTTCACCTGTTATAAGTTCGAGATTTACCTTTCCATGCCGTAGGAAGACAGCTAAAGGATAAAGGACTCCCAGCGCGGCAAAGGGATCATCGCGCGATAGGACATCGTAAATGTTGTCTTTATGCTCGTCGAGAAGCTGTTTGGCTTTGTTAAACCGGGCCTTGGCGTCAAAGTAATCTCTGACGCCTCGAAAGAGCTTCCTGATGCCTTGTCGCTTCGAGCCCGTGCGGAATTCTTCTTTTGCCTGCTCCCACGAAGCGGTCAGGGCCGCCATGCCGCGTTCGTTCTCGGCGATTTCCTGCAGGGTAGCCAGAAAGGCAAGGATTGGCGTTTCTGTCCGAACATCGGTGCGGATTTCTTTCACTGGATCAATGTGACCTTGAACCGCGAGCTGGAAGAGCAGCCAGGGGTAATCCCAGCCGGATTCGACAGATTGTATCAGGCCGCCGAAGAAGCGGGGATTAACCTCTATTAGTTGCGGCTGCGTTTCCGGCGTGCCTTCCCATCTGAAATCCAGCTCCGCCACACCATGCCAGCCGATGGAACCAAGCAGCTCGGCGGCGACTTTTTCCATTTCCGGCGCCTCGACAGTCTCGCGCATAACGGTTGCCCCTCGCTCTGCAGGGAACGCGCGCAGCCCGCGATACGTCATGGACGCTGCCATCTTGCCGTGGTCGAATAGTGTTGTCACGCAGTAGTCGTTTCCGCCAACTCCCTGCTGAATTACAGGATAATCTTTTTCCCTGAGTTTGAAGTGCTCTACGAATTCTTTGTATGTGGCTTTGAGCTCATCGAGTGTATTGACCTTTCGGATTCCGACGCCGGAGGCCGCTTCGCGCAGTTTTACAAAGGCCGGTAGCTTTACCTCAGAAGCAATCGACTCGAAATGCGCCATATCCTCCGGAATCCAGGTTTTCGGGATAGGCAGGCCCTGCTGCATCGCGTAAGCGGCGAGAGTTCCTTTATTGTGTACTTTTCTGATATGTTCGATCTGCGGCACAGGAACGCGGATATGTGGCTCGAAACGTTCCCGGTGACGGGCGATAAGGTAAGTCTCCTTGTGAATAGGCATAAGGACGTACGGTGTAGCCGGGTCTTCCGGTTTGTGTTCGAGGACCACTTTCTCCAGGGCGTCGAGGAACGCCTCCGGCTCTTTCGTCGGATTCGGGTAGCGAAATTCCGCGAAGCTGTATCGCGAGAATGAGGCCGCCGTCATGGCGTATTCATCACCGGTAATAACTTCCACGCCACGCCGTCCCAGGCTGCGGGTTGCGACTAAAGTCTGCCAGCCGCGGGAGAAGGTGATAATAGCCCGGCCGGCAGCGCCTGCTTTCTCAATTTTTTCACTCATTTCTAAAGCCTCCTTTATTTGTGTATATTCGGGCTATTTCTCTGTGATTGCCTGGCCGACTTTTTCAAGGAAAGTGCTGTATATTGCGTCGGTGATTGCGAAGTCTCGTTGATCGAGGCCGAGCCGCACAATAACCATGTTCCACTTCGGGATAACGAACATGTCGTTATTGTTATAACCGCTCGCTGCGTATGTGCCGGATGGGGCGCCCGGCCATTTTCGCTTGCCGTTGGGTTTGATTCCGTTGATCCACCAGTTGTACCCATACATACCCCGGCCATCAGCACCGCTTAGAGATTCCAAGGGCATCGATGCTGGCACGTGTGCCTTTGTTGCCGTATCGACCCATGATGCGCTGATTAACCGTCTGTTTTTCCATTTTCCTCTATTCAGAAAGAGATGCCCTAATCGGGCCAGCTCACGTGCGGAAACTTGGATGTGCTTGTTGCTGTTTCCTGAGCCGCCGTTCACCACGATTCGGTCGATCTTTCCGAAATCACCCCAGTCCCATTTTGCCCTGTCCATGCCGATTGGGTCGGCAATTCTTTTTTTGAACAGATCCTCTATCGGCTCTTCGGCGATATGGGTCAGTACATTGGCGAACTGGTTCATGGCCGAATCCCAGTAGGCATATTTCGATCCGGGTGGTTCGAATAACGGTTTTGGAGCCGGTTTGAAGGGAGTGCGGCTCGGTCCGTGTTTGTAGCTTCCGCGGGTCTCATCGCCGACGGCGTAATATCCTGATGTCATTGTTGTGAAATGCCGCAGCGTGACGTCCGGGTAGACTTCCGCCATGGACGGTACGTAATCCTTTGCAAGTGTGTCGAGATTTGCCTTGTTATCGTCGATTAGTAGACCAAGCGCGGTACTCGTAAACGATTTCGTCAGTGACCATACCCCGTGCATCTTGTCGATATCTGAGCCTTTCCAAATCATACGGCCATTGCGGATAATTACGAGTTCCTTTACACCGTCGGAGCCGGAGTTATCTTTCAGATACGATACAGCGGCCTTAAGCTTTGCTGAATCTACGCCCTGAGCTTCGGGTTTGACTTCTTGCCAGCTCTGGCCGGGAAAAACCATTGTTGACGAAGCAGCGGCAGCCTGCCTGTTAAGGGATACTGTCATGAGGGGAAAACTGTAAGTCGCCAGGATGAATATTTTATGTAGCCTTGTTTGTTCCATATGCCTTTATCTCCACTGAAAGTCCCTAAGCGTTTTGCTTAAACACTTTGCCGTATCGCTCCCGGTATGGTCAGGTCCCATCCTTTTCGGTACTCTCGCCGGATGAGCTTGTCGGCCTCGGGGGCATTTGTCGCCCTCAATGCTTTCGAATCCCACTCGATTTTCTTGCCGAGACGCACCGCCAGGTTGCCCAGCAGCACCATTTCGGAGAGCGGGCCGGCGTAATCGAAACTGGACAGAGCCTTAGGTCCGCCTTTACAGGCCTCGATCCACTCGGTGTCTTCATTGGGGACGCGGCGGATGGTCTTCGGGACGTCGGCGAATTGCCCGGCCCGGCGGCCTGGACTAACAATCCAGTCTGTTGAGCTACGTTTAAATAGCATCATTCCATCATCGCCGACGAGAATCATATCCCAGCGTTGCGGATTGTTTATTTCGATCTGCTTTTTCCTTTTCCTGGCTCTGCTGGTATTGGATACCTGCTTGTCTGCACCTGACTTTCTCGCTTCTTCGGTCGCCCGTTTGAGCAGGTCGTACGGTGCGTTCTGCTTGCCGTTTTTATTGCCGTCGTACCAGGTGTACTTGACCGCAGGACCTTCGACCGCGGCCTTTGGGCCGACGGCACTGCCGAGTCTGCCGCCGCCCATCGAAGCGCGTGCGGCAAACTGATACGTAATAGTCGACCAGTCGGGACCGGTTTCTTTGGTCTGCCCGCCGGATTCTGCTTCGACGCTACGGGGAGAGCCAAGGTCGAGTGCCCAGTACGGCATATCCATGATGTGGCAGGCCATATCCCCGAGCGCACCGGTCCCGAAGTCCCACCAGCCTCGCCATTTGAACGGCACGTAACAGGCGTTGTAATCTCGAATTGCCGCCGGGCCGAGCCAAAGATCCCAATCGAGGTCGGCCGGTTTGGGCTCGCCGGCGAGGCGCTGTCGTTCATCGAGCGCTTTTTGCCCCTGCGGCCAGATCGGGCGATTGGTCCATGCATGTACCTCGCGCACCGGGCCGATGATGCCGGCTCGCACCAGCTCTACGGCACGGCGGATCGGTTCTCCGGCATGAGCCTGGTTGCCCATCTGTGTCTGTACTTTGTAATACTCGGCGGCCCTTGCCATCAGACGTGCTTCATAGATGGAATGTGTCAGGGGTTTCTGACAATAAATATGTTTGCCCAGAGACATTGCCATCAGGGACGCAATTGCGTGCGTATGATCCGGTGTGCTTACTGTGACGGCGTCGATGCCTTTTTCTTTTTCGAGCATAACGCGAAAGTCCTTGTAGCGTTTCGCATCGGGGAAGCTCTTGAACGTCTTGCCTGCCCGGGCTTCATCTACGTCGCAGAGTGCTGCGAACCTGCCGCCCGCCTGGGTTAAATCCCTGACCTCACCGGCCCCCTTGCCGCCTACGCCGATACCTGCCAGATAGAAGCGTTCATTGGCACCCCAGACGCTCATGGGAATGTAGGTGAACGCAAACGATCCTGCTGCTGCTGCCAAAAAATCGCGGCGATTGATTCTTCGATTATGCATCTTTAAACCTTTCTATTGATTTGATAATATTGATAGCATTAGAAAAGCATATCATGTATTCTTACGATTTGAAAGATTTTTGCTAATGAAGGAGAAGTTATGAAACAACAAATCGAACATCGCACATCAGGATCTGCACGAACTGTTTCGAATAAACCTTGCCGGCGGCAATTCCTGAAACAGAGTGGAAGGCTGCTGGCCGGTTCGGTTGCTGCCGGCGTTGCCCTCCGTGAGGAGTCCATAGGACTGCCTCGGATTTATGCTGCTCAGGACCATACGATTCGGCTGGCCCTGGTTGGCTGCGGGGGCCGCGGCACAGGTGCTGTCGCCGATGCCTTATCGGCTAAGGGCGGTCCGGTGAAGCTATATGCCATGGCCGACCTTTTCGAACCGCGGCTTCGGAGCAGCCTGAGCAATTTGAAAAAGGATTTTGCCGACAAGCTGGATGTGCCGCCGGAACGCCGATTTGTCGGCTTCGACGGCTACAAGAAGGCAATCGACTGTTTGTCGCCGGGGGATGTGGTGCTGCTGACTACCCATGCGGCTTTTCGTCCGATGCATTTCGAGTACGCTGTTAGGAAAGGTGTAAACGTCTTTGCGGAGAAGTCGTTCGCGACGGATGCACCGGCCGTCCGCCGATGGTTAAAGGCTGCTGAGGCTTCCGAGCGGAAGAATCTGAAGGTCGGCGTCGGTTTCATGTGGCGGCATTCGGCGGCCCGGCAGGAAACGATCCGTCGGATTCACGATGGGGCGATTGGGGATGTACACACGTTGCGCATATATCGCGTGCACGGCCCGGTTCATTGTCCGCCGCTACTGAAAAATGTCAATGAGCTGGCCTTCCAGCTCCAGCATCCCAACAGTTTCACCTGGGTCTCGTCGGGCTTTTTCATCGACTGGCACTGTCATAACATCGACGTGGCATGCTGGGCCAAAGGTGCCTGGCCGGTCTCCGCCCATGGATTCGGCGGCCGGTGCTACGAGCAGGCAGGCAACCAGTTCGACCACTACACTGTGGAATATACCTTTGCCGACGGCACAAAACTGCTGGCGTTCACGCGGGGCATGAACAACTGCTGGAGTACCTACTCCGACTATGCGCATGGCTCCAAAGGTTCGGCTGTGCTTATGGCGACTCTCGGCGAGCCAAAACCGAAAATATACAAGAGCCACAACATGATCCCGGAAAACCTCATCTGGGAATTTGGCCGGTCCGACCCGAATCCATATCGCGTCGAATGGCAGTTGCTTCTGGATGCGATCCGTCAGGATAAACCGCACAACGAGGCCCGGCGGGCGGGCGAGGCGGAAGTGGCCGCTCTGATGGGACGCATGGCAACTCATACCGGCCAGTATCTGACCTGGGATCAGGTGTTGAACTCCGACTACCAGTTTGTAAAGAATGTCGACGGTATGACTTTTGAGACCTCCGCTCCAATCCACGCCGGTCCCGGCGGTATTTACTCCGCACCACAACCGGGGATTACGAAGGAGGTCTGAGACGAGGCATCCATGGGCGTTTGCGATTCTTAGATTCGGCGATGGTCTTGAGTGTAAGTTGGACATCCTGCTTTATCTGAAAATCGAACATGCCCAGGCAAACGAAATCGGCGCCACCGGCAAAGGCGAATTTTAGTCCTTCCTCTGGAGGTATCGCTCCGGCGGCCAAAACCTTGAAGGCTATCCAGGGCACCTTCACATCCTGCATAAACTCAATAGTTTGCTCGAAATCGTAACAGAACATATTATCGTGGTATTCGGCATGATCTGGGGACTCCTTCTCGTACATTTCCATGAAGCGCCTGCCGGATTTCGGATGAGCGGACCAGTACCGGTCATGGTGAAGGGTTTTCATATAGAAGTCGGGCTTGAGTCCTTCTTTTTCACAAAACACGATAGGCTCCAGCCGGTGCACACAGATGCCTACGGGAATATCGTATTTCTTCATGATCTCGAAGGCCCTGATGATATTGTCCTGTTTCTTCTGGTAGTACCAGATGTCACTGGCCCCGCCCCACAGGTATGCTCCCGAAGCTCCCAGCTCCAGATGCTCGACGAGCAGTTTCTCGTACTTGTCGATGTCGGTAGTGATCACATCGGCGAGCCATTTCATCCTGCCGCCCCAATCTTTCCAGTAATTTGACAATCTGAAATGTTTGAAATTATGATTCTTCAGAACGATACTGTTGATGCCGTATTCCTCGCACATTTTGAGTGTCATGAAGATTCGCTCTTCGCTGTTGTAATGAGTTGCCAGAGCGCTTACATAATCCAAATCCCTGGCGTGCATGTTCATGCTGATTAAATTGCTGCCGCAAATAAGCCGGCCGAGGGTTAGATTGCCGATTTTTCCGGCGGGCATTTTCTTTTGTTTGGCCACCGTTTCCGGATTGTCCAGGTCCAGGGCCTTGAGTCTGGCATAATCCAGCTTGTCCGATTTAGTGATAAAAGTCGGACCGGTTACGGCGTCAATTTTGTCCTGCGATTTTGCCATCGAAGATGAGGCCATGCCGAAAAAAGGCAGGGTGCCCAGACTTCCAAGAATTTCTCTGCGGTTTGTATGTTTCATTGGATAACTCCGGAATAAATCTTATCAAATACACCATGGCGAGCGCATTGCGCGGAAGAGCAGCCTGCTGGCCGCTTCATTGCCCTGGAATTGTTCTTTAATTGGGTCCCACTTCAGCGACCGCTGCAGCTTGTGTGCGATAATCGTGAGATGCCCCAGCGATGCCGAACGATGGCCGAGTTCCGCATCACAGCTTGGCCGGCGCCGCGTCCGAATGCAGTCGAACCAGTTTGCGTGATGGTTGTTATCGCCGGGATTCACCTGCCGCGTTTTCAGCTTCATTTCTTCGAATAGCGTCTCAGGGCCGCCTTCGATGGGGCCGCCCGTTGTCATCGACGTGACCCAGCCGCGCTGCCCGACGAAAACGCCGCCGAAGTTACCTGCTAATCGCGCCGTCTTGGGAACCGCTTTATAGACATCCTTCACCATCCCCCAGTGATCGACAAGATGCAGGAGCGTCCCGTTGGCGTACCTGCAGGTCAGCGTGGGGAATTCTCCGCTGCTGGGATGAATGAACTCTACGGGTCCGCTTTCCTCCATGCCCAGCGCGTATTGAATAACGTCCGCACTGTGCGAGTGGTGCCACGTTACGGAGGCCGCCCCGAAATCCTCGCAGAAGGCCCATGGTACAACGCCGGGCGAAGGATTCAGGTGATAGCCCGGATTGTAGGGATGCCAAAGGGATGGTCCGACCCAGAGGTCCCAGTCTAATCCTTCGGGTACAGGCTCGGCTGGGAGGATTATATCCAGGGGCGTGTAGGACTTACCGGTATGCTCGACGTCCATCAGATGCCGGTAGGGTTTGAAGCGGGCCGCACCGAAGAAACCGCCCAGCCTGGTCCATAGTGTGAAAACGTGTTTGACCTTTCCGAGTCCGCCTGAGCGTACAAAGTTACATACCTGCCGGATAGTCGAAATGGATCGGTATTGCGTTCCGGTCTGGAAGATCCGGTTATACCTGCTTACCGTTTCGGCTAATTGGCGGCCTTCCTGTACCGTTATCGATATGGGCTTTTCACAATAGACATCTTTGCCGGCTTTAACCGCATCAATTGCAATCAACGTGTGCCAGTGGTCCGGTGTAACAATTACCACGGCATCAATATCATCTCGGGCGAGAAGTTCGCGATAGTCGTTATAAGCGGCACAGCCTTGATACGTTCCGGTTGCACGCTTTGCGGCGTATCTTTGCTCTACCCGGCGCTTGCCGTCCTCACACCGCACACGATCCACGTCGCATACGGCCAGCACTCGGACTTCGCTGTCACCTATAAGCCGGTTTAAGTGGCCGCTGCCCATTAATCCTTTGCCGATTAATCCCACTGTGATTCGTTCGCTCGGTGCTGTGTTTCGATCTGCACCGCGGGCCGGGGAGGGAACGATCCAGGGCATGGCGACGGCCGTTGAAATTACCGCCGTCCGGCTAAGAAATTCTCGCCGATTGATATACTGAGTTTCTGTTGCGTTGCGATTTTTTGCTCTTGTCATAAGTTAACCTCGTTGTGCAAGTTCCATGCTCATCTCGTTGAAAAAGTTGATACATCGCGTGATATCAGGCATCGACTCGAACCAGTTGTAGGAGTATTCCAGCCCGAACATTGTGGGCCTGATGCCGAGCCGGTGGATTTCCTCGATAAATTCCTTCGTCCTGCCGGCGCCGGTGCCCCAGGGCACATCGTGACCTTCAGGACTTAGCTCGTTCAGGTCGTGCATCTGGACCGTTATCAGTCGATCCCTGAGTATATTCAAAGCTTTGACCGGATCAATACCGCTGCGCATCCAGTAGCCCATATCGCCGCAGGCCCCGATACGTTTGCTGCGGCCCCGGCAGACTTTCATTATTCCTTCAGGATTCCAGTACTGCGGCGAGGCCTTTTGATCGTGGTTGTGAATGGCTACGTTTATATCGTAGTCGTCGCAGAACTTTTCGATTGTATCGAGAGCATCGGGCGATGGCTCCGACATGAACGTTTCGATACCGATCTTTCGCCCGAACTCGAACACCTTGCGGCAGCCGGCCTTCTCGCCAGGGATATCGTGGTAGTAATATGTCAGCAGACGCACGCCGGCTGAGTCCAGTTTCAGCCGGATTTGTTTCAGCTCATCATCGGTCAGGTTGGAATCGAAGTTCTTGTCGATTTCACTGCTGACCTTCTGGAAGCTCAAGCCGCCCATGTAGGGCAGGCCGAGACTGGTGGTTTTCTCGATTGCCTCGAAAAGCGTGTATTTATGGAAACTGTATGCCTCGATACCGAGACGCCAGTTCATCTTTTCCTGAGCGCGGATGGCCGGTATGAGTCTGGCGCTTGGAATGGTAGGGGCCTGCAGATCGCCCAGTGCGAATTGAGTAGCTGCCAGATAGAACTTAAGCATATTCGGGTCCCAGAAGACGTATGGATTGTGTGCTATCGTGCAGTAGAAAACACGGCCCCGGCCGTACTGCCGCACCCATGCCAGGGCGTAGTCATCGTCCTCGCGGAAACAATTGCCGCGAGGCTGTCCCTCGAATTTGGTTTTCTCCGTGTCGATACTGAATAGTACCCGAACCCTGTCCCTCGAATATGGCCCGTGAACCCGAAAGAACTCGTCCCGGTATTCGAAGTCTTTGCCGCCAAAAGGCTGATTGACGGGGTGCTCTGGATCATCGAGTTTGATAAAGACATGTTCTTTGCTATCGAAGTGGTTGGCGCCGCGGGCGCCGAGCATGATACCGAACTCCGGCCAGTCTTCATGAGCGCCGGGCCAGCGGGTAAAGGCCACCGAAGTGCCGTGGACACCCATGAGTCCGCCGCCGCCGTAAACAAATTCGAGCAGGCTTTGTCTCAATCCGGCATCTTCGAAGAGATTACCCACCGTGTTGTTCAGAAAGACGGCGTCAAACTGTTTCAAATTATCCGGCTTAAACACGGCCGGATCCTTGCTGATTACCGTCTCGAACGCTCCGGTTTTTTGGCCCATCAGCGTGAAAGCCAGGTTGGCCGTCGGGATGGAGCCATGCCCGCCATACCCGACGTTGAGATCGAAAATCAGCAGCTTGCGATTTTTGCCGGGCGCAGCGATGGCTTTGTTAGGAATAGCGGCCTCAATCCGCTTCCGCTGCTCTCCGATAATCTGTGCCTCCGTAGTAGTATGCCCGGGCCAGGGTACTGCAAGTATCCCGGCCGCCGTTACGGTGCTGCCGAGAAAGTCGCGCCGCGTTATACCGTGCTTTTGCGTTATGACGCAGGTTTCCAAATCTGTGCTACGATGTTTCGGCTTAAATGCTTGTCGTTTCATAAGTTCATCTCGTGCGATTAAATCTGTTTTCGGATTCATGTTTGCCTCTTTCCTTTGCTGGGATTTGCGTACAATCGTCAGCCTACATAAAACTGTGGGGAATTATACCATACTAAATAGCGAACGGCCACTTTTACTAATGAACTTTCGTTGCCGGGAGTAACACAAGGCTTAACGGAGTCGATGCCACATCTTGTGTATTGCCTGACTTAGAACATCGATTTTATATCACTCGTACATCAGCGAGTGACTTCCACCAGGCATTGGATAGGTTTTTCTCAATCAATTCGCATCGTTGCTTGACGCACCGGCTGGATCGCAGCCCATCCGGCGGCGTATTTGTAACGTAGTCCAGCAGCTTTTCCACTGAGCTGGCAGCGACGTGTGTTCGCGTGTCGGATGAGCCGTAGTAGATAAACACATCGCCGTTATCGCGGGCGACCCAGCCGTTGGAGAATACTACATTGGAGACATCGCCCACTCTTTCCCGGCCTTGCGGGCTCATGAAATACCCGCCGGGTTTGGCGATTACCTTCCACGGTTTGTTCAGGTCGGTCAGGAACATATACAGTACATAGCGGTAACCGGCAGCCGTATCGCGCACGCCGTGGGCCAGGTGAAGCCAGCCTTCTTCTGTCTTGATGGGAACCGGTCCCTGACCGTTCTTGCCCTCGGTTATTGTGTGGTAGGTGCAGCGATCCATAATCACCTCATCGGTGATACTGGCATGCTCGATGTCCTCGCATAGCCCCCAGCCGATTCCTTCACCGGTGCCTGTAGATTTGAAGTCGGCCATCGGGCGCGTGTAAAATGCGTACTTGCCGTCGATGAATTCCGGGTGCAGCACGCAGTTGCGCTGCTGGGCGGATGGAGTCTTGAGATCGGCCAGTCTTTCCCAGTCCTTAAGATCTTTTGTGCGTGCTATGCCGCTGCGGGCGATGGCCGCCGAAGGGTCCGCCGGTTGCTCCGGGTCATGAAGCTCGGCACAAAATACCCCGTAGATCCAGCCGTCCTCGTGTTTGGTCAGGCGAATGTCATATACATTGGTCTCCTGCGGATCCGCCGGGGGCATCTCGACAGGGTAGTTGCGGAATCGAAAGCGGTCTATGCCGGTACTGCTCTCGGCGACGGCGAAGAACGACTTGCGGTCGGCTCCTTCGACCCTCGCCGCCAGGCAGATGCTGCCGTCAAGCTCGATAGCTCCGACGTTAAAGGTACTGTTGATTCCCATACGTTCGCAGAGCAGCGGATTCGCAGCCGGATCGAGATCGTAGCGCCAGAAAACGGGAGTGTGTGCTGCGGTAAGCACGGGGTACCGGTATCGCTGTACGATGCCGTTCGTATCATTTGTCTTTTCGTTAGGCCGTTCAATCAGGGCCTCATAGTCGGTCATCAACCGTTTGACTTTTTCTTTATATTCCTGCATCAATATTTTCCTCTAAATGTTATACTCGGATAGGATTCGATTACGTAATCCGCGAGAGTCTTCTGATTATCTCCAAACATGCGCGCACGTTGTGGTAGGGGCTTTTCCATTGCGAGACTTTCGGTTCGGCCGGATCGGCCCGGCCGTCAGGGTCGATGCGCCAGAACCACTCCCCGTGTTCTTTGTCGACGAAATATTTCTCGATAAAGTTCCACGCCTTTTGAGCCGCTTCGAGAAAAGACCGGTCAGAAGACAGCTCATAAGCGTTAAGAAAGCCTACTACACACTCGGCCAGCGGCCACCATTCGCGATTCGGGTCCGTAACCTTTCCTGCCAGGCCCTCATAGCACAGACCTCCATCGTCGTCGTGTGCTTCTGCCAGAGTAATCCGGGCCAGACGCAGAGCCAGACGCTGTGCCCGTGATCTCACATTCGGATCATCGAGGACTTCGGCGGCCTCGCAAAGCAGCCAACTGGCCTCGATATCGTGGCCGAATGTGTAATTAGCCGATTTGGGTTGCCATGTCTCATCAAAAAATTGATTCAGGTGACCTGTAGCCTGGTCTATGATTTGCCAGTCGAAAAGGTCGAAGACTTCACTAAGTCGCTCCCTAAGCTGAGGGTCAGGGCGGGTTCGATAGAAATTTGTATAGGCTTCGAGCAGGTGAAGGTGGTTGTTCATGGACTTTTTCTCGTCCATGTCCTTGTCGCTGAGCCGCAAATCCTCGGCGATAGACCAATCCCGGTTACAAACCTCGACATACCCTCCATAAATCTGATCCCGGCTGTTCATTTCGATAAGATCGTATAGCTGCCTGGCGAGTTGGAGCGCCTGTCCGTCTCCGAAGGCCAGATGATATTCTGCCAATGCGTAGATATAAAACGCCTGGCCGTAGATTTTCTTCTTGTCATCCAGAGGTTGCCCCTGGAAATCCACCTGCCAGAAAGCCCCGCCGTGCGAATTATCCCGAAAATATGTCTCAAGATAATCGTACGCTCGCCGGGCCATACTACGATATCGGGGATCTTCCTTAAATCGGTACAAGGCTGAAAATGTCCAGAGAAGCCTGGCGTTCAGAATTAATCCCTTGGGAGCCGTCGGATCGATCGTTCCATCATTGGACATTTGGCCGATAAATCCGCCGTATTCCGAATCGACCGACCTTTCGAGCCAGAATGGGATGATATTATTCTCCATCTCGTCCCTTACGGCCTGACTGAATTGTTGTATCGTTTCATACAGCATGAATCCGGATTTCATTACTTGTCACTGGGAAGACGGTCATACCAGCTCTTTTTAAGAATCAGAGTCGTTGCGACCAGTACCGCTAACGCTCCGGCAATACCTCGTGGTTGTTGAATCACAATATAGACAGGCAGGGCAACAAGGGTGACCTGCCAGATGATACCGATGATTACATTAAACAAGTGACGTGAACAGTCGGTTTTGGCTTCGAAGCTGGGATCTTCAGCCTTTATTTTCTCTACGACCGGTTTCCAGAATCCCCAGGGACGAACGGTCTTATAAAAGTTCTTGAGGATTTCTTCATCCTCCGGTTTCGACAGAAGCGTGCCCAGAAAACATCCCAGAGTCGAAAACAGAAAGATGGCGGGAAAGGCGTAGAGTGCATTTGTGCCGGGCCAGAAATGTTTCACGGCAGAGGGGACCACCAGTGCTCCGAGTGTCCCGATTATCATGCCCCAGAAAAAGCCGAATCCGTTGAATCGCCACCAGTGCCATTTCAGCACGTTTGCCGCTACATAGCCGCCGTACAATCCGCCTACGATCCAGAGTGTCACATTAGTAATGCTCTCCGTAAGAAATCCGAAAACAATGCCGACGGCCACTACCAAAACGGAAGTAGCGTAACTCATTCGGACCTGCACCTTGTTGGAGGCCGTCGGATTAATGAAACGTTTGTAGATATCATTAACGATATAGGCCGGTCCGGCGTTGACCGTCGCCGCAAACGTTGACATAAACGCAGCCAGCAGTCCGGCCAGCAGTAGCCCGGTCAGACCCACCGGAATTATCGCACTTTGTATGACAACCGGCAGTATCTGCTCGAAGTCAGGCTGCTTACCCTCTTGCACGGCGGTTGTCCACATAACCTGAAGCGTTTCTCTGAGCGGGCCGAGGGCCAGCAACGTCAGGCCGGCCACCAGCATATATCGAGGAAAATACAGCACGACGTTGACCGTTCCGCTCATCAGGCAGGCTTCCCTCGGGCTTCGCGTAGCCAGAACACGCTGCATGTCGTAATTCGGCGCCGGCCCGGCCATGCTGGCCAGTACACCCTTAAACAGCATGAGCATCATTATGACCGTGAACAGAGAGAATCCGTCCTTCGTGATACTGGACTGGACCATGTCGAACATGCCGGACCAGTTTAAGTCGAGTTGCCACCCAAAAGAGAGGTTTTTCCATCCGACCGGCACGATAGCATCGATCATCTCGGGACTGACATGATGGATGGCAATCACGCCCACGACAATAGAGGCGATAGTCATAATAGCGAATTGCAGCACTTCGGTCAGGACAACACTGTACATACCGCCCTTGACGACATATATCGTTGTGATGGTGAGTATAATCAGCGCGTAGGTATTCTGATTCAGGCTCCACGGCAGCAGAATCTGGGCGAACTTACCGATACCTTTGAATGCGTAGGCTATCATACCAATGACGTTAATCAGGGCAAAAAGAACCACGCTTATATGTGCCAGGTTGGCTCCTGTGCCCCGGCCAAACCGGGTTTGTATCCACTCGGCTCCGGTCAGTACGTTAGATCGCCGCAACCACATGCCGACATAGACCATCAAAAATATCTGGTTGAATGTCGGCCAGACCCACGGAATCCATACGCTTTTAAGGCCGTAGACAAAACATAAGTACACAAGCCACATGGTTCCTGTGATGTCGAACTGACCTGATGCATTCGAGACGCCGAGGATATACCACGGTATACGTTTGCCCCCGAGGAAATACGAATCCAAATCCCTGGAGGCGTGCCTGGAGACCCAAAAGCCTATCGAAATAGTCGCGACTATATAGGCACATATAATAAGGATATCAATGATATGTAGTTCCATGGCTTATCCCTGTTAAAGTATATATACGTCGTTGTATTATTACAGCCGTAGTTATGAAACGATGAGGAAGTTTACCATCTTTGACGGCACTTGTATAGAGAGGAATCGTGAGTTATATACTCCGCGGGATTTACCCCATGAGATAGGTGAAGCCGCCATTTCACGGGGTGAACTCGCCGGGGGATGGGGCGGCGGTATGCCAGTTTTCGGGATTGTTGCCGTAGTCGATTGGGACCTTCCGTGTTAAGGCTGTGCCGCCGCCGTCCGGGCCTGCCGGCCAGAGGTCTATTCCGCCCGGGCAATTCTCCGGATGGGAGCCGTCGCTGTAATTTACCCTGTCGATGCGGATGTATTGACGCTGGTTGTCCTTATCTACATCGCCGGGCATGCTCAGCTCCAG
>Ga0209121_10001446_pt1 | contig 24945 bp, 18 predicted proteins | sample Cruoilmetagenom3_FD_187292 | JGI IMG/M metagenome (GOLD analysis project Ga0209121, IMG submission 187292) | Oil polluted marine microbial communities from Coal Oil Point, Santa Barbara, California, USA - Sample 3 (SPAdes) (version 2) | ecosystem: Environmental > Aquatic > Marine > Oil seeps ... | reverse complement strand
CTTACGTTCATTTGACTCATGCTGCCGCGCATTTTAGCGACAGAATCGTATTCGTAGGCTGTCATCCAGTTTTCCATCTCAGCCAGCATCTCCGTTGCACGATCAACGCCATTCGCAATAAATTCAGATGCCACCATGGTGACATTGGCACCTGCCATGATGGATTTGACCAGGTCAACACCAGTATGAACGCCGCTTGTTAAGGCTAAATCTGCACCTGTGCGACCGTACAAAAGCGCCATCCAGCGCAAAGGCAGGAGTAATTCCTCTGAGGAGGAGAGATGTAACGTCGTATCCACTTCCAGGTTTTCAATATCCAGGTCTGGTTGGATAAAGCGGTTAAAGAGGACAAATCCCTTCGCTCCAGCATCTTCAAGTTTGCGAATCAGGTTTGGCAAAGCTGAGAAAAATGGACTCAATTTTACGGACACTGGAATATCAACATTTTCACATACAGCCTTGACAAGCTTAACATAGTTATCTTCCAATTGCTGGGCGGTGACATTAGGGTTGGTGGAGATGTAATAGGTGTTTAATTCAAGTGCATCTGCGCCAGCTTCTGCAATTTTCTGAGCGTATTTAATCCATCCTGAATTTGATACACCATTCAAGCTGGCAATCACGGGAATATCCACGGCTTCTTTATTGCGTTGAATTTGCGCCAGGTACTGGTCAGGTCCGACATTGTACCTGTCAAGGTCCGGGAAATAATCCAGGGATTCTGCAAAGCGTTCTGTGCCGCGCTCCATAAAATAATTAAATGCCAGGCTGTCGTGTGTAATTTGCTCTTCAAATAATGAGTACATCACCACGGCGCTGATGCCAGCATCCTCCATCTGCTTAACAGTGGATGTCTTCTTTGAAAGCGCCGATGCTGCTGCGACTAAGGGGTTCTTTAATTTAAGTCCAAGATAGTTGGTATTTAAATCGATCATCATTCCTCCATCATTGATACTATTGAGTAAATTTTGTTGATTATTAAAAAATTATGGTGATGAACTTCTGTCCATCACCATAATTATACTTGTTCTGAACTGCTTATTTCAAAACTTTATTCTTTACTTTCAGGCTTGGTGTAGTGCATGTCTGCCATTTGCTGGTAAAGATTCCAACGACCGGCAGCGTCGTTCTTGGCTTTTTTCATTAACATTTCAGCCCGTTCTTCGTTACTCTGTAACAGCATACGATACCGGGTTTCGTTGTAGGCATATTCCTCAACAGGCACCGATGGCTCTTTCGAGTCAACCGATAGGGGATTTTCACCCACAGCAGCCAATTCTGGATTGTAACGGTAGAGCGGCCACACACCTGATTTCACAGCCAAGTCTTGTTGCTGCAGACCAAGTTTCATGTTGATACCATGGGCAATACAATGTGTGTAAGCAATAATCAGTGATGGTCCTTTGTAAGCTTCAGCTTCACGGAAGGCTTGCAAGGTTTGCCGGTCGCTGGCGCCCATGGCAACACGGGCGACATACACATAACCGTAAGACATTGCCATCATGCCCAGGTCTTTCTTGGGCAGGTCCTTTCCGTTGGCAGCGAATTTTGCCACCGCGGCACGGGGAGTTGCTTTGGAGGACTGACCGCCGGTATTCGAATATACCTCTGTGTCGAGCACTAGCACGTTAATGTCGCGCCCGGAGGCAAGGACATGATCCAAACCACCGTAGCCGATGTCGTAAGCCCAGCCATCACCGCCAATAATCCACACGCTCTTGCGTACAAGGTAATCGGCAATAGACAGCAGGTTACGGGCAGCAGGTGTATTCAGCGGCTGAAGTTTTTCTTTAAGCTCTTTCACCCGGTCTCGTTGTGCTTCTAATTCTTCTTCTGTCTTCTGGGTAGCATTCAAAATAGCATCAGCCAGGTCTTTTCCAACCTCATCAGACAGCTTGGTTAATAATTCATTGGCAAATTCAACGAATTTATCAATTGTAAGCCGCATTCCCAGCCCAAACTCTGCATTGTCTTCGAACAAGGAGTTTGACCAGGCAGGACCGCGCCCATCTGCGTTGAAGGTGTAAGGTGTTGTGGGTAAGTTGGCGCCGTAAATTGAAGAACAGCCCGTAGCGTTTGCAATCACCATACGATCGCCAAATAATTGTGTGGCAAGTTTGATGTAGGGTGTTTCACCACAGCCGGCGCAAGCGCCCGAGAACTCAAACAAGGGTTCCAGGAGCTGTGAATTCTTGACGGTGTGCGGTGTAAAGCTCTTGCGATCTGGGTAGGGCAGCGATGTGAAGAAGTCCCAATTTTCTGCTTCTTGCTCTCGAATTGGAGGTTGGGGTGCCATATTGATTGCCTTCCGGCCCGGGTTCTCCCGATCTTTTGCGGGGCAGTTCTCAACACACATGCCGCATCCGGTGCAATCTTCAGGTGCTACCTGAACGGTAAAGGACCAGCCGTCACGGAATTCGCGGAATTTCGCGTTGGTGTGTTTGAAGGTCTCTGGTGCATTTTCAAGATAGGAATCTTCGTAGACAATGGTGCGAATGGCGGCATGGGGGCAAACGAAAGAGCACTTACCGCACTGGATGCACAGGTCCGGGTCCCAAACCGGAATTTCAAGGGCGACATTGCGTTTTTCCCATTGGGTGGTTCCTGTGGGGAAGGTGCCGTCAACCGGCATCTCACTCACCTTGACGTCGTCACCGCGGCGGTCAATGATCTTCCCTAATACATCACGTACGTATTTTGGTGCTGCATCGGGAACTGGCTTCAACATGGCAATTTCGCTGGTGACCCTATCAGGTACGTCGATCTTGACCATATTCTCAATCGCGCTGTCAACGGCTGCAAAGTTTTGCTTAATAACAGCCTCACCACGTTTACCATAAGTCTTTTTAATGGATTTCTTAATTTCTTCAATGGCCTGTTCTCTGGGCAGGATTCCGCTGATAGCAAAGAAACAGGTCTGCATGATAGTGTTGATGCGCTGACCCATATTGGTCTGGCGCGCAACTTCGTAGGCATCAATACAATAGAATTGCAAGTCTTTTTTGATTAATGCTTCCTGAACTTTTGTTGGAAGGTATTCCCAAACTTCATCAGGATTATAAATGCTGTTGAGTAAGAAAATACCGCCAGGTCGTGCGAATTTGAGCATGTCATATTTCTCTAGGAATGAGAATTGATGACAGGCCAGGAAATCCGCTTCACCCTCAGCGATTTGATACGGCGCCCGAATGGGATCGGGTCCGAAGCGCAGGTGAGAAACCGTTACTGCCCCGGATTTCTTAGAGTCATACTGGAAGTATCCCTGGGCATGATTGTCAGTGTCCTCACCAATGATTTTAATGGAGTTCTTGTTGGCGCTGACGGTGCCATCCGCCCCGAGGCCGAAGAACATTGCCTGGACGACGTCTTTACCCAAAATTTCAAAACTGGGATCCCAATCGAGGTTGGTGTGGGTAACGTCATCATAAATACCGACGGTGAAGTGTTTTTTAGGTTTGTCTTTGATCATCTCATCGAAAACACCTTTGACCATTGCAGGTGTAAATTCTTTTGATGACAGGCCGTACCGACCGCCGATAACCTTTGGCTTTTTATCAAAAGGTGCAATACCCAACTCCATTGCCTCATCAACGGCATTGACAATATCCAAATAGAGGGGTTCGCCGTTAGCACCCGGTTCTTTTGTGCGGTCAAGGGCAGCGATGACCTTAACTGTCTTGGGCAACGCTTCCATCAAGTGTTGGATAGAGAAAGGTCGGTACAGTCGTACAGAGATTACACCAACCTTCTCACCTTTGGCAGTTAGATTTTTGACGGTTTCTTCGGCTGTTTCAGTTCCTGATGCGATCAAAACAATAACTCTATCGGCATCTGGCGCACCAACATAATCAAACAGGTGGTAGGAACGCCCAACTTGCTCAGTAAATTTATCCATTGCGTCCTGGACAATTTCAGGGGTTTTATCATAGAAAGGATTGACCGTTTCACGACCCTGGAAGAAAACATCAGGATTTTGAGCTGTGCCGCGCAGCACTGGATGATCCGGTGAGAGCGCACGTGAGCGATGTTGTACAACCAGATCATCATCAATCAAAGCAGCAAGATCGGCTTCATCTAAGCGTTCAATTTTGGAGATCTCGTGGGAATTGCGGAAGCCATCGAAAAAGTGAAGGAAAGGGACACGGCTGCGAAGTGTTGCTGCCTGAGCGATGAGAGCCATATCCTGGGCTTGTTGGACAGAACCACTGGCAAGCATTGCAAAGCCGGTGGCACGAGTAGCGGTTACATCGGTGTGGTCACCGAAGATAGAAAGTGCCTGGGCTGCTACTGAACGGGCACTCACATTGAATACCGTTGGTGTCAATTCGCCGGCTATTTTGTACATATTGGGGATCATCAACAACAATCCCTGTGAAGCTGTAAATGTTGTGGTCAGGCCGCCCGCTTGCAGTGCACCATGTACTGCGCCTGCAGCGCCGCCTTCGGCTTGCATTTCTGTAACATCCGGGACGGTTCCCCAGATGTTTGGAATACCTTGTGCCGACCAAGCATCAGCATATTCACCCATCGGGGACGAGGGCGTGATTGGGTAGATCGCGATTATCTCGTTCAACCGGTAGGCGACCCAGGCCGTTGCTTCGTTGGCATCAGTCATTACCATTTGACGTGTCATGAACAAATCTCCTTTAAATATTTGTAGAACAAATTGTGATTTATAAACTTAGGGATAATATCAAGCTTATTCTTTTCTAGATTTATCCAACCATTAAGTATAACCTGAATCCGGGGAATAATAATGTTATTTTTTTCACTTTCATTGGTGAAGCCTGTCATGTCTGCCATTTATTAGGTGGCAAGGCAGTCAAATCTTACCTTTATCTAAAATCACTTTGGTATCAGTTTTTTATATGAGGAAAGGTTTTGCAAGTAATAAGGCTGCCAGTGTTTTACCATCGGAAATTTCACCGGAATAGGCTTTTTGATAGGCTTCTGCAACTGGGATTGTAACGATTTCCAAAAATTCATCATCATCAGGTTCGAGGGGTGAATCGAAAAGGTCCTTAGCGAGGAAAACGACCATGTATTCATCAGTATAGCCAGGGGCAAGGAAGAAACCACCCAGCTTCTGGAGTTTGCCAGCGGCTTTGCCAATTTCCTCCTGTAATTCTCGATTGGCAGCCAAAACTGGTTTTTCATTTTCATCGAGCACACCGGCTGGCAGTTCTAATAATTTTTGTCCGGCACCAATTCTGTGCTGTGTAACAAAATAGAGAAGACCATTGGCAGAAACTGGCACGATGGTAACTGAGTCGCCATGTTCCACCAGGTCGTAGCCGCGTTCATGACCATCTGGTAGTTTAACATAAACCTTAGAGACATCAAAGGCATGTCCTCGATAGTGATATTCTCTGTTTAGAATGTGATTGTCCATCTTGATCCTCAATTAAATAAATAGCTGCGCTTTTAACGGATTCAAAGGCGCAGCTTTAATGCTAATAATTGATTGCCCTTTGATTTTATGGAATTTGAAGTGTTTCCCCGGGAGTGAGATCATAGGGTTCTTCCAGTTCATTGACCGCAATGATCGCTTCCGGTGAAACATCGCCGTAATAGCAGGCAATGGAGTAAATCGTGTCACCCGGATCAACGGTATATGTATCTGGGTGGGGATTTCGCACATATCCTGCACCTTCCCAGGAACCAGTTTGCGGGATTTGCAAGGTATCACCCGGGCTGAGGAGATCATTTTCACCAAGACCATTTGCTTCCAGAATGTCAGCAGGATCGAGATTAAAACGTCTGGCGATGCAGAAAATATATTCACCTTCTTGTAGTGTATATTCTGCAGGCCTGGTGACGGTGGGAACAGCAATGACCCTTGTTGGTTCAAGGGTGTTTGTGGGACCTATTTCAGGTTCCCCAGCAGTTGCTTCTGCCGTTTTTGCCACTTCAGTTTGTGTGACCATTGCTGGTGCATCTGTTTGAATGACAATGGGCGTGGTTTTTGGTTCACCAGTTGGCGTTTCTGGTGCTTTTGAAGCGGGCATCTTGCAACCGGATAGTACCAGGGAGAAAAGCACAAGGCTGACAATGACGATCCCTAATTTTTTGGTCATTGTTGCATCTCCTTCTTTTTTGTTTGAAAAGATATAAATTTTCTAAATATGATGATAATAGGATGGTAGCATAATCCGATTCCAGCGTCAAGGTCAGCATGGTGTACCTAAATCTAACTTATGGAAAGTGGTTGAATTGATATTTTATAATAAAAAAAAGGGCTCTAGTTTTATATTCAAGGACTCATATTACCGAATGACTATCCCAGGTTATCTCAAGAAATTGAGTGTTATTATATCTGATTATTATTGTTAATGCCCATCTAATGATTTAAGGCTAAGATGGTGTATTAAGAAAGGAAGTAAAGAGATATGAAATCACGGAAATTTAGACTTTGGCTAATTGTTGGTGTATTGCTTTTAGCGATGATGGCTTGTTCTATCCCAAGTTTGTCGTTTTTGGCAAGTTCAGCAGAACAAACACCGGTCAATATTGAAGAAGATGTTGAAGTTCGTCCCGAAACTGAGACAACGCAAATAACGGAAGTTTTGATACCGAACAAGGTGTTGATGGAGGATGCCCTGGTTGAACTTTATGATCGGGTCAGCCCGGGTGTGGTATCCATTCAGGTTTATTCTCAATTTGGAGGGGGCTTAGGGTCTGGCTTTGTCATAGATAAAGAAGGTCACATCGTTACAAATTATCATGTTGTCGACGGTGCTGAAGAAGTGGAAGTCCATTTCCAAAGTGGGCTAAAAGTATATGGGGATGTCATTAGTGAAGATCTGGATTCTGACTTAGCAGTCATTCAAATTGATGTTAACCCGGCAGAGCTCCATCCGCTAATCCTTGGGGATTCTGACCGTGTGCTTGTTGGACAATCGGTGATTGCCATTGGCAATCCGTATGGATTGAGCGGCACAATGACCACCGGTATTGTCTCTGCTCGTGGGCGCACGCTTGAATCCATTCGGCAAACGGAATCGGGCTCATACTTTTCAGCCGGTGATTTGATCCAAACGGATGCCACCATCAACCCGGGGAATTCAGGTGGACCTTTATTGAATTTAAACGGCGAAGTGGTTGGTGTCAACCGTGCTATTCAAACAAGCGGGAGCACATTGGAAGGCGGCGCAGCCAATACAGGTATCGGGTTTGCTGTGTCATCCAATATTTTAAAACTTGTGCTGCCCGCCCTCAAACAAGGTGAAACATATGATTATCCCTATTTAGGTTTGTCTGCCCTTTCATCGCTGACATTAACACAAGCAGAATATTTAGGTATCCCGCAAGCTACGGGTGCTTACGTGGCTGAAATTGTTCCGGACGGCCCAGCTGATCAGGCGGGCATCAGGGCTGGAAATGAACCCACGCAGGTTCAGGGTTTGTACGCTGGCGGTGATTTGATGATCGGTGTCGATGGACGTGAAATGCTGCAGTTTAGCGATATGTTGAGTTATATGATACTCAATAAAAAACCGGGTGATGAGATAACCTTAACTGTTTTGAGAGCGGGTCAAGAAATGGATATCACCGTTGTGTTGGGCGAACGCCCCGCAAATATTCGGTAATGGCTTATTACGCCGCAGTTTTAAAACTGCGGCGTTTTTTGGTACTTCTACAAAATGAATTATCCCACAATTTTTGATAAATATTTTGGATTGGGATAAAATAATATTAAACTTGATCTGAAAGATCAGGCGCTCACCTTAATAATTTCACAATATCTATGGAGGCAAAAATGTTTTCCGAAAAAGATCTGCAGGCGCTTTTGGATTATTCCGCAGAAAATCAGGTTGTAAGCCTTTACCTGAGTACGGATCCCACTGAGATGAATACCGAAGCTTCAAAACTTCGGCTGCGAAACTTGTTGAAAGGGATTGACCTCCCGGAAGATGTTCAAGCAATTGAACATTATGTGAATCTTGAATACGATTGGGCCGCGAAGGGCTTGGCAATATTTTCAGATCAAGCAGCTGATTTTTTCAAAACATACCAGTTCAATTTATCCTTACCGGATAAAGTTAACATCGGAGAACATCCCACCATCCGACCTTTAGTTAGTATATTAGATATCTTTACGGGTTGGGGCGTGGTTTTGGTCGATAAAGAAGGTGCCCGTTTATTCTTATTTAATTTGGGCGAATTGGGCGTGATTGATGGTGTTACCGGGGTAGAAGTAAAACAAACCAAGCGTGGTGGCGGCAATGCCATGCATGGACGTATGGGCGGCGCAGATGCCAGCGGTAATGTTGAAAATATTATTGAGAAAAATATCAAAGAAGTAATCAGTGAAGCAACAGACTTTTTTGAACATAACCATATCCGACGAATCATGATCGGTGGAACTGATGATAACATAGCAAGATTCAAGGATGAGCTGCCAAAATCATGGCAATCGCTTGTGGTGGGTGAATTTCCAATGAGCATGCTTGCAGGCGAGTCTGAGGTTTTAGAACAAGCAACAGAAGAAGCCCTGGCTGCCCAAAATAAAGTCAACAATTCGCTGGTCAACCAGGCTGTGACACAGGCTGCAAAGGGCAGTAATGGTGTCATCGGTTTGATTGATACCTTGAATGCGATTCATGAGGGACGGGTTAGAATTTTGCTGGTAAGCCAGGATTTTGAGCAGGAAGGGTACCGCTGTAAAGGCTGTGGTTTGCTGACGACACAGGAACTAGAAACCTGTCCTTTCTGTGGCGGCACCTTTGAAAAGATTGATGCTGCTGTCGAAATGGCTGTGCGAGAAGCCCTGCAAAAGAAAGCCGAAGTAAAAGTGATGTGCGATGTTGAGCCTTTGACGGAGGCAGGGAATATTGCGGCTATTTTGCGTTATTAAATTGGGAAATTAAACATAAAGTTTTTCTTAAAAATCTTTTGAAACGCCCAGAGCGGGCGTTTCAAATTTAAGTAAAGTTGCCTCACTTTGGATATGACATTAGAATTGGATATCAAGATAAATCTCTGCACAAGCTGTCCACCATGGGCTTTAGACGTTTTGATGATTGGATGAGTAATAAGCTCAGGTGTTCAATGTGTGCTTTAAATATTCAAAAAGGAGAAGAATTTGACCTATATGCTTTATCAAGTAGATGCTTTCACGGAAGAGCCCTTTCGCGGAAACCCGGCTGGTGTGTGTTTGCTTCAAGCACCCGAATCGGATGAATGGATGCAGGCGCTTGCTGTAGAGATGAACCTTTCAGAAACGGCATATCTTTTGCCTGAAGGGGATGCCTGGCGCTTGCGCTGGTTTACCCCGACAACGGAAGTTGATTTATGCGGGCACGCCACTCTGGCAAGCGCAAGGGTACTTTTTGAACGTCATCCAGAACTTCGTGATGATCTGATCAAGTTTCAAACTCGAAGCGGTGAACTATCCGCTCGCTGGGTGGATGGCGCCGTGGAGCTCGATTTTCCTGCAATGGCTTATAAAGGGATTACAGTCGATGCCAGGGTGCCTCGAATTTTAGGTTTTCAACCCATCGGTGCGGTTTTTTCGGGTAATTATTTTTTGTTTGAAGCAATCGATGAACAGTTTATTCGAGAAGCTCAACCCGACATCCTTGCCTTGAAAGGGCTTCCCATGCCAGAAGTGATCATCACAGCAAAAAGTGAGGATGACGAGCTTGATTTTGTGTCGCGATTTTTTGCCCCACAGCTGGGTGTGGATGAAGACCCGGTTACAGGATCGGCACATTGCCTGTTGGCACCCTATTGGGCAAAAAAATTGGGAAAAACAGAACTGAAAGCTTATCAGGCGTCAAAACGCGGCGGAAATCTTCATTTGCGCCTTGTTGAAGATCGTGTGCGCATTACAGGGTATGCAAAAATGATTTTCCAGGCGGATTTATTCGTTTGACGCTACCTCATTAGAAAAAGGCGCCGCCCAGCAAAGATGCCAGGCGGCGTTTCAGGTAGATTAAATTACCTTGCAGAAAAGTCCGCTCACACTGGGTGAGCTTTATTAATTATTCTTCTTTTCATTTAATTCCATTATAGTTGAATTTAAGGTGAAAATAAATATAAAGAGAATTATTTTTTCAAGCAAAATTGGAATGGGCTTATCCGAAGAAAAAACCTTAATGAATAAAGTAGATCTCATCAGCATTTTTGCTTCCAGGTCTGATGATATCGTCAGATAAAGTTGAAATGAATCAAATGAATGGTACTGGGTGTCAAGGATTTGTGAGAATCCTCGGAATCATAGGCGGCTCCCAATTTGGACAAGTTTAGGTATAATTATTTCCCTGTGATTAAACGAGGAATGATGAAACGAATTCTAATAGCAGTAGTAATACTTTCAACGTTTTTTGGGATGCCAAATCACTTAGCTTATGCCACTAACCGAACAGCGGACATAAAAGATCAGGAACAAAGTTATTTTCCGCTTCCCATTTGTTTACCTGGCATGCCGAATGATGGCACCTGCTTATTTTATGGACCAGCCCAAGCCGTTTCGGAGATAAGAGAGGCTGGTTTTCCTTACCCACCACGAGAATTGCCAGCAACCCACCCATCTACAGAGTTGGGGAAGATACCGGTGTCATTAGCAAAAATTAACTATCCCGCGGATCAACCAGCACCAATCTATGGTACTTTTGAGGACGCTGTTGCTGGAGTCAATCCTATCAGTCAAATAGCACCTGGAACTCTGCGTTACATCAGTTTCACATATTGGCAAAATCACAATGGTAATGCTTATTTGCTGCTTTCAACAGGTGGATGGATGCGTGCTTCCCCGGCTGTTTATACAGATTTCCAGGGTTTGGAATTTTATGATAACCCTGACAATGACTTTGGTTGGATCGTGAATGAAACGCCTGCTTTCAAAGAACCTTCTTTTTGGGCTGAAAAAACTGATGCTGTTCTAAAACGCGAAGAGATCATCCAGGTTTATAACCAGTTAGAGGCGGAAGGTGTAATTTGGTACCAAATTGCGCCTGACAAATGGGTTGAAAGTACCAAAGCGAAGATCGTTACCTTTAATCCAATGCCACCCGAGGGCGTAGATTCTGATCGGTGGATTGAAATCAATTTGTTCCAGCAGACCATGGCTGTTTATGAGGATGGCAAAATACTTTATGCATCCCTGGTTACTACAGGTGTGCCGCCTCTCTATACCCGCCCGGGTGTTTTTAAAATTTATGAGAAAAAACCATTGGAAACCATGCAAGGGGCAACTGCAGAAGACCTATCCGATTTTTATTACTTACAGGATGTGCCCTGGACCATGTATTTTGACGAAGCACGTGCGCTACACGCTGCCTACTGGCGGACATATTTTGGTTACCCCGCATCTCACGGCTGTGTCAACCTTTCGCCAACGGATGCGCAGTGGTTGTATGAATGGGCAGAAGAAGGTGACTTTGTTTGGGCTAACGATCCCAGTGGTGAAACGCCTACGGATCCAGATTTTTACGGCCCAGGCGCACCATAAGCGCCTGATTTGAATACTCATCATTAACTTTTACCAGGCAATTACCACCTGAATTATGAAAGTTTTCCTCATCTGATTACAAACTTTTTATGTGATATCGGTTTTTATGGTGGTTTTTTCCCTTTGTGAGGTTATTAGGGTGCGAGATAGATAGACACACTGTCCAGGATAATATTTTCCCCATAAACTTTGTCCGTTTGACGGATGATCAGTCGAACATCACGCTCTTTGTAAATGTGGGCGTACGGCAGTGTGGTATTAAATGTGATGGGTTCTCCCAATGATTGAACTGCCAGCTGCCTCGATCCGATCTGTCCACCGCTTTCTGTAATTAGCTCAAAAAACACGGGTCTATCATTAACCGGTATAACTGTACCTTCAACGACGACCATTCCACCCCAAAGCCTGTCCCCTGGTTGGGGTTGTGTGATCGTGAGCCAATCTGTGGTCAATGATTGGGGCGTAATGCTATTTTCTCCATCGGACTGCAATTTGAGAGGGGTGGATCTTAAGGCAACCAGTCGATTGTTCCCATCCTGGATTGCTATTGTCAACAGTCCATCGGTGAATTCTTTGGGAATCTCATATGCCAGGCTTGTTGTGAAATCCTGTGGTAATTCACTATTAGCTTCCAACCGTAGTAATTGACGAGAAATAATGCTGCCTGACCGATCTACTAATGTGATTCGGATCAGGTGCTGTGGTTGAATGTATACCTGCGCAAAAATCTTGATGGGTGAAATCACCCTGGATCCCTCGCCCGGACTGATTAAATTTAGGGTCACAATCCTTTCTGCATCAGCACGCAGTGGCGATCTCAATCCAATGAGCATAAACATCAGCAGGATGAATCCCAAAAATCGTGTTTTTAACATGCATGAATTATACAGGGAAAGCTGTGACAGCATGTAAAACTTGGGACAAATCTCCTGGACTCGAATTATTTGGTGGCTTTACCAACGAAAGATAATTAACAACCAGGCGTTCCGCAACGGAACGCCCGATTGTTATTTACTTCTCTTATGCTTTACAGGTTGTAAATTTCGCTGTATTTTCCATTCAGGTATTTGATGTAAGGTTCCGGCGTGATCTTGCTGCCAGTGGCTTTTAACATGATTTCCTGCGGCTCGTACTTACTGCCGTATTGATGGACATTTTCACGCATCCAGCCCAACACGGAATCAAATTTCCCTTGAGCAATTTCATCCGGGATATTGGGATGAATTTCAAGCATCTTGTCCCATAATTGTACGGAGGCCAGGTTGCCAAGTGCATAAGTGGGGAAATATCCAATCATGCCGCCCGACCAGTGTACATCCTGCAAAACACCAACTGCGTCGTTAGGCGGGGTGATACCCAGATAATCTTCCATCTTTGCATTCCAAATCTCAGGAAGGTCTGCCACATCTATTGTTCCTTCCATCAAGCCAATTTCAATTTCCAGGCGAAGCATGATGTGCATATTGTAGGTTGCCTCATCGGCTTCTACCCGGATAAAGGAAGGCTCAACCTTGTTTATACCGCGGTAAAAATCTTCCATGCTGACATTCCCCAGGTATTGTGGGAAGAGCATTTGCATGGACGGATAGAGGAAAGACCAGAATTCTTTGCTGCGTCCGACAAGATTTTCCCAGAGCCGAGATTGCGATTCGTGGATCGCCAGGGAAGCTGCGCCGCTCAGGGGGTGTCGGCGATATTTTGCCGGAATTCCTTGTTGATACATAGCGTGCCCGGCTTCATGCATGGTGCTGAACAGCGCTGAGCCAGCGTCATCCTTCAAATAACGCGTGGTGATTCGTACATCGCCTTGTCCGAACTGTGTTGTAAAAGGATGTGCTGCCAGATCCAACCGGCCGCGATTCCAGTCATATCCAAACCGAGTGATGACATACCGACCGATAATCTCCTGGCGCTCTTCGTCATAATGCTGTTTGAGGAAGGAATTATCAGGGGGCTCTTTTTCTGCAATGGCTTGCAAAAGTTCAACCTGTTGGGGACGAAGTTTGTTGAAAATTTCCTTAACCTCAGCCGTTTTCATGCCCGGCTCAAAGTCATCCAGCAAAGGGTCGTAAATATGGTCATAGGGTTCAAACAGCGCTGCGTATTGTTTTCTGAGATCAACGATTTTTTCAAGATAGGGCTTAAAAATTGAAAAATCCGATTTTGTCTTAGCTTCAACCCATGCCTCATGCGCCATGGTGGTTGTCTGAATGGTTTCCATTAGCAGAGGTAAGGGCACTTTAGTTTGCTTATCGTATTCACGTTTAGCAACCTTGACAGCGCGCGCTTGATCTGTTTCAGCATTCAAATCTCCCACTTCTTCTTCAAGATCTGCGATCAGTTGACCTACCTCATCGGTTGTAAATTTTTCGTGAATAATCCGCCCGATGGCTGCTAATTGCAAGCCACGTTCCTCAGCACCGCCAGGCGGCATGTTGGTTTGCTGATCCCAGCCCAATAAAGCGCCGACATGGCTGAGATCCTCAATTTCAGCTGCAAGCTCAATCAATTGTTTCATTTTTGGTGAAAGTTCTGTTTTTTCAGACATAGGGTTCCTTGGTTAGTATCTTTCAATCAGGTTTAGTTATTTAATTGGGGCTATGCAACTTTCCACCGAAGCGGTTCTTCTTCAAGCGCTGCAACAACTTCAGAGAGGATATCATGTCCGGCCCGCAGTTGTGCTTCTTCTGTCTGTGCCCCAATATGAGGCGTACAGATGACATTCGGATGCATAACAAGGGGGTCATCCCCAGGAGGTTCTTTCTCAAAAACATCCAGGGCTGCCCCAGCGACTTTACCGTTTTCAAGGGCAGCCAACAAGGCGCTTTGGTCAACGACACCGCCACGGGCAGCGCAGATGATCCGTACACCATTTTTCATCGCTTTGAAGGCTTCTTCGTTGAGCAAGTAATGGGTTGCTTCTATGTGGGGTATATGCATGGTGATGATGTCTGCTTTTTCAATTAATTCATCAAGACCAACATGGATTGCGCCAGCAGCTTCTACTTCATCCGCAGGTCGTACTGGGTCGCAGGCGATGACTTTCATACCGAAAGCCATAGCGCGTTTGCCAACCTCTTCTCCAATATGACCAAACCCGATTACACCTAAGGTTTTTTGATAGAGCTCTGTACCTTTCAGTTCTTTCTTCAGCCATTTTCCTGCTTTCATCCCTTCGTTTGCCTTGGGAATACAGCGGATCAAACTCAGCATCAATCCAATGGTTAATTCTGCCACTGAAACCGTGGTTGCAACGGGACAATTTACAACAGTGACGTCGTGGGCTTTGGCAGCTTTGAGGTCAATATTGTCCACCCCTACACCCATTCTGCCAACCACTTTCAATTTATCAGCTTCTGAAAGGACTTCCTCGGTGATTTTGGTCCGGCCGCGTACAATAACCGCATCGTAATCGGCAATGACGCCCATCAGGTCCTCGGCAGAGATCCCTTTTTTGTCATCCAGTTCTACCTGGTTAAGCAAGTTTTCATCGGAGATGGTAGCAAGGCCGTCGGTGAGTAAGATTTTCCATTTCATAAAATTTGCTCTCCTTTTTGGTGAGTTTTAACAAGTTTAACAATTATTATCTGCATGATAATAATAACATGAACTTTGATATTGGATTCTAATTTTTTGAACAATCTGGTGAGAAGGATTGAAATTTTTGCTTATTAGCCTCTTAATTTCCTGATATCCCCCTGTCGAATGGTGACGCCGCTTTGGTCCAATTGTTCTAAAACCGCCACCGCATATTTTCGACTGGTGTTAAATTTGTCACGCAGTTCTGACAGCGTTATGCCCCCATGATCTTGAATGCGTGAAATAACGGCGCCTTTCATTTCATTATAAATTGCCGGCTGAAGCAGAACATCTTCACTCAACTTCATCAGTTGACCTGTCTCAACCAGAGCGGTTACAAGTTCCTCACCTATTATCTCGTTGCTTTGTTTGACGGAGGGTGGTGCGTAGGGTTCTGCATTAAATTGATTGAGGAGGGTCGCAATTTTTCCCTGTTGTTCCTCAGAAAACCGAACCTGTTGTCCAACCATGCGCAACTTTGCACCGATTTCTTCAAGGATTGCGTCTTCATGCATTTGTCCAATAAGGGCGTCAAATACTTTTGAGTCAATGCCGAGTTGAGATTTTAATTGCTCACGAGGTAGACCAGTTTTTAGGGGGTTTTGTTTATGAAATATTTCTAATATTTCAGCCAAGCGTTTCTTGAGGAGATTGACCTGATCCACCGGCATAAAAAGATGCCTGTTATTGAGCTCAACGAGCAGCCCCTGGCTAATCAGGTTGTCACCAGCCTTTTTTGCCTGTTCGTTTTCAAGACCGGAAGCTTTGATAATCACATTGAGTGAAGATACGCCAAGCTTTTGGGCGGTGTGTAGCAAGATGTCCTCCGGTGTTCCTATAAGAAGGTGCTCCAATTCCTCCAAACGGGTTTGGTTGTATCGTTTATGGCGCTTTGCCGGATGAGGGTCCACAACCTGGCCCCCGCCGATGGTCGCAGGTGGGGAAGGTCTGCGGATTATAAAACGATCCTGGCGCAGAGCAACAATTGGATTTTGCAGCATCAATTGGAGAAAGGCATCTTTACCTGGTGCTAATTTATCAAGGCCCAGCATGCGGACCCTTGCCATAACCTCTGCTGCACCGATGAATAATTTAACTTCCGTGTTATGCTTCAGAGATTCTTTGACATCGGGTAGAAGCGTACACCAGACGTCGATCATTTTTGTAGGGATGAAGCTGCCAGGATGAACAAGGGTGTTTCCACGTTCGATTTGATCGTGGCTGACTCCGGCAATGTTAACGGCTGTTCGGCTGCCTGGCAGGGCTTTTTCCTCAGCCTGTTTGTGCGTTTGAAGGCCGCGAACCCTACCCTCAATTCCCGACGGTAAAACTTCTACCGGGTCACCGACGGTTAATTGTCCATCCATCAATGTGCCTGTTACGATTGTACCGAAACCGGGTAATGTAAAGACTCGGTCTACCGGCAAACGTGGGCGGCCGAGATCAGGGCGATGCGGGTGTTGTTCAAGCACCCCCTGTATGGCAAGCACCAGTTCGTCAATACCTGCGCCTGAACGCGCACTGACCCTGACAATCGGTGCATTTTCAAGAACTGTGCCTGCAAGCGTTTTACTCAGATCGGCCTCTACCAGGTCGAGCCATCCTGGTTCCTTTACCAGATCAATTTTGGTCAGGGCGACAACCCCTGCAGGGATTTGAAGTAAATCTAAAATGGCAAGGTGCTCCCTGGTTTGCGGCATTACGCCTTCATCTGCGGCAACTACAAACAAGGCTGCATCAATGCCGCCGATTCCTGACAGCATATTCTCAATAAAATCACGATGCCCGGGTACATCAATAATCCCAATTTCTTCACCATTTGGGAGTTTGAACCAGGCAAAGCCCAATTCAATACTCATTTCCCGGTCTTGTTCTTGTTTCAATCGGTCAGGATTAATACCGGTCAGCCGATTAATCAGGGTTGATTTACCGTGGTCGACGTGACCTGCGGTGCCAATAACTTGCATGTTATCCTAGTTCTGATTTATTCTTTAAAAATATAATTGTATGCATCGACGGATTCTCGGATTGTTTTCAATAGGGATTGCATACGTTTGAGGTCCTCACTGCCTAATTGCTCAAGTTTGTCCTGAAATTCCTCGTACAATTCATCCAAGCTGGTGATACGTTCACCCAGGTTTTTAAGCCCCCGGTTCATTTCTCGGTGCTGTTCTTCCTGTGAAAGAATATAATTTGACCAGCGTTTTTGGTCATCCGATTTGAATGTCGTCCATTCCTGTCGGAATCGATCCTCATTAAGCCTTTGAACTTCTGTGATCTCGTTTATCCGGCGTTCAAATCTTTGGGTAACCTCATCCAATGTGCTCTGTGATTTCTTTACTGATCGATTTATTTCTTGGAGTCCGGTTACCTGTTCATCAATGCCTTCTGTAATTTGTTCCATTTTATCAAAACGATCCGCCCATTGTTTTAAGACGCGCTCCTGCTCAACCTGAGCTATATTGATCTTTTCAGTGAAGGCGGTCTGTGACTCACGACGCTCCGATTCTGCGTCAAGAAGGTCTTTAATCCGGGTTTCAACCTTTCGCATGTTATCGCCAACCAGATCCTGCTTACCCCGAATTTCATCCTGGCGCTTCCGTATGGCGGCAATTTCGCCCTGCATGTCGGTCAGGCGTTTGACATCCTGTCGCTGGTTATCTTCAAGCATGTGCAGTGAGCGTTTATAATCTTCGTCAAAGCGCCCGATCTCGTTGAGCTGCGTTTTTATTTCTTCGATTAACCTGGCTAAACGGATATCTTCTTCTTTGCGTGCCTCTATGGCTTCCCGGTTGTCTTCAATCCCGTCTATCTTTTTGCGAAGGTCGCTGACAAAGGGTTTGAGGTTTTCAATTTCACGTTGATTTCTATCTGATTGGATATTCTTCTCCTGCACGGTGCTGTGGACATCTTCAAATTGGCGGTTTGTATTTCCTTCAAGCTCATGAATGTCTAATTCAAATTGCTCCAATTTCGCCATCAATGTGCTGATCCGAGTAATATCGCTTTCAAGGTCCGCGATGCGTAATCGCAATGCAGAATTTTCTGTATCGAGAGTTTCGAGTTTGCTTTGCAATGCAGCAATGGCGGTTTTATCATTCCGCAATTCATTATCCAACCAGGCTACGCGTTTTTCTAAATGTTCTCCATCAAGTGTATTATCCATGTCATTCCCTATCATCTTGGGGGTGAGAATTACCCTGTGACATTAATGATTATCTTAAGAATTATACACAATTACCATTGATATTGGTTTTAAAGTTAGCAGGTATTGTGCATTATGGATGATATTACTGCAGTTGACTGAAGGCGGTCAAGGTGTCAGTGATATTTGTAAGGATTACATGCGGGAACAATCCCATAATGGTCACTGCCAAAATTGTTAGAAGGATGGGCAGGTACACACTGGGTTTTTCTGTCAAAGTCCAGTGTGAGGAGGTTTGCTGCTCATCAGGTGTTACCAGGTCATTTAATAGCCGCATGGTAAAAAAGAAAAGCCCCAGGCTTCCGATAAATATCCATGTACCCAAACCAGTGCTGGTAGTTAACCCTGCCGAAAGCAAGGCTATTTTAATTGGGAAAGTAGCAAACAGCGGCAAACCGGCCACACTCAATTGAGCAATCAATAAACCGCTTGAAATTACGGGGTACCTTCGGGCAAAACCTTTTAATCCCCTAATTGACAGGGAATCCGTCCTGGTTTCGATTAAGCTAAGTGTAAATCCCCACAGCCAAAAGCTGATTGCATGGGTGGGGAATAACATCAGAAGCCAGGATAGCCCCACCTGGTCGGAAAGTCCGATTGCCAGTAGAAGGAATCCTGTTTCCGCCAGGGCTGAAAAACCAAAAGCTCGCTTAATATCCTCTTGATAAGCCGCCCATAGTCCGCCCAGCACAATCATTAAAGTACCGATGGCCCTCAGGGATTGATACAAGCCCTGGGAGGTTCTCAGGAATGTATACCGATCCAGGAAATTAAGGCTGAATAATGCTATCGCTGTTGGGAAGATAAATATTATAAAACTAACAGGAAGCGGATGGGCTTTTTCGCTGACCATGGGCACCCAGCTGTGGAAGGGAAAAACAGCCAACCACAAACCAAAACCAAGCCCCAATATGATCATCGTTTGGACAATTAAAGGGCTGTCCGGTGGCAGCGTTTCAACACCACTTAACAACCAGCCGGCGAGAAGGATAAAAGGCATTGCCAGTGTTTGGAGGTTTAAATAGCGCAGAATGCCCGGGTGCGTTTTCGATTGCAGTGGTGAAAGCATTGGGATCGAAAAAAGAATGGCTGCTTGGATAAATAAAGCTGCATAAAGGAAAGGTTCGACACCTAATGCTGCTGTCAGCAGTGCTGTAACAACCAGGCTGGTCGGGCGAAATGATTCTGGCACGCTTGGTTGTGTACTCCCAACAGCCCATAAACCGGTCGAAAAGTAGATAAATGCAATGAAAGGTAAGATTTGATAGGAAATATTGATTTGCCGACCAAGGATTCCCAGGTTCTCAACAAAAGTTAATGTCAGAGACCCAATGCTGATCACCATATCTTCCGGGAAAAATGCGGCTAAAGCACCTAATCCGAACCCGGTGGTACAGGTGATTACAAGGCTTAATATTCGACGGCGGTAAAAAATGCCGGTAATCAGGCTGATAACTAAAGGAAGGAAGACCCACAGTATAGGTGTATTCAGGGTCATTTGTCTTCCTCTTCTTTTTGTACTAAAGTTCTCTCATTGGTTTTCATGATGAAATATACACCTACCAGGGCAAGACCCAGGTTAACGCTTGCCATTAAACCAATCAGCAAGGTTGAACGCTCTAAGGCTGCGTGGATCACCTCAAATCCTGCCAGGAAGCTCAGCAAGCTCATGATAGTGAGGTATGGAAAGGCATTGGTTCCAAGCTGCATCAAAGCCATCCCAACCAGCATCAAACCGCTCCGAATGATGACCAAATCCACATTAGGGAAGACCGTTTCCTGAAGTGTAGAGGAAATAACAAACATAACGAGAATAATCATCAGCCCTGCTAACCCACGGAAGAATAAACTGGATGTGGGTTCTGCTGGGGTATCAAAATCTATTTGGCGCAGGCAGGTCAACCCGATAGCTGCCGTCGCCATCCAGCCAACGATCAACTTGACAATCGCCAACCCTATTGGCCACGAGAGAGTCACCAGGTAAAAAACAGCTAAATATTGAAGTGTTAGGGCTGCTGTATTGATACGCCAATCCCGGAAGATAAGGATGACCATGGCAGTGATGACGATCAGCGAGAATGCAAGGGTTGATAAAGCGTCCATTAAATACCCCCAGCGCCTGAAAGAAGCGAAATTAATAATACAAGCAGTAAGATTGTCCAAAGGATGCCGCCTTCGCCCTCAATAATGGTAGAAAATATTCTCAGAACTCGGCTGAATCCATCAATGATTCGCCATGCCAGTTTGTAAACCCATTCCAGCCGGAAAACAGGTTCTAACTTTGGGAGGATCCAATTTAAGGCTTTTGTAATACCACTGCTGCTAGGGAGTTTAATATTAGCGGTGTCGAAACCGGCTATCCGAATTAAATAAAAAGCACCCAGAATAATTAAGATGCTGATGATCGGAAGCCACCATACTCCCAGGGTGAGAGAGCCTGGCCAACCGATTAATCCCAAAGTGATCATTGATTGAATAATGATGATTAAACCCAGGGGATAAACCAGCCTTGCCCACGACTCTAACACACTGGTCTCGCCGCCGGGTGCCATAGAAAACTTTAAATAACCCAATACCATAAGAGCATGTGCGATGATATAAAAAAATAGCCAAATGGTTATTCCGTTTGCTGTAAGACCAGACCAGCCGCTTGCAATGGGCGTATATGGCAGGCCAATCAATCCTATTAAACCAAAGTAGAGCAGGAAATTCATTCGTTGGATGCGTGGATAATAAAGAAATAATAAACTTCCGGGTAAGATCAGTGCAGCGCCCCATGCCAGGCTGGCTCCTGGTGCGCCATTTATTACAGATTCAACCGCCAACGCAGCCCAGGCAACACCCCAAAAAGGACGTCCTTTAATAGGTTCCTGTGAAGTTACCCAGCGAATTGCGCCATAAAGTGCAGCTATGGAGAGTAAACTATGAAATAGGGGCATCCATCCCCCCAGATTAGGCGTGATGATGCCTTCCGGTAATCGTGCTAACAATCCAAGGCTGGCTGCAACCGGTGCCAATCTAAAAATGTTCCCTGCACCTCGTCTTAGAGCAGGCTCCTGAAGAAAAGGCAAATTGAGCGGAAAAACACCCAGTCGCAGTCCGGCTGCCAGCAAAAATAGGAAACCTGCACCGGGTGCAATTATTGTTAAATTTGTTGTTCCAATAAGCTGCCAATTTTTAGCTGAGGCAAGGATAAGCATTATGATTGAAGCAATCCGTATCCCGAAAGCGGTGACAATGCGACGATTAAAATAGGTTACCTCTGTTATTCCCAGCAGATAGATGAGTTCTAAGATATCAACGATAACCCATATGGTCATCAGCATCATGCTGGTACCCGACTGGATTGCAACCAGACCTAAGGCTGCAATTGCCAGGCTGGCTGACCATGATTTGGGGGTGCTGTCGAAGGGTGTCCTGGCAGCATCCGTGAGAATGACGGCCAGGGTGATGGTGATCAATGCCAATGAATAAGGCCATGAGTCGTAATCTAAAAGCAGTGAAAAGTCACCCCATAATTGGCTTGATGATCCTCCCCAGGATAGTATTTCCAGCGTGGTTGGTAAGCGTAGCCGCAGGTAGAAAACCGTCAGCCAGGCGAGGATGGATGCAATCGCAGCAATTAACCAGCTTGTCCCATATTTCGGTCGAAGGGAAAACAAAATAAATATTGTCAGCGATGCAACCAGGAGCAGTCCAATGGGAATGAGAAGAATCATAGGATTTTTATATTGATTAACTCAGAACTTCACCTTCATGACGATGCAAGAAGCGTCCCATGCCCGGTTTGCCCATCCATTTGTCGCCGTCTACAATCTTTTGACCGCGTAAGAAGACCATAACGGGGAAGCCTTTGAGGTGCCAGCCTTCGTACAGGTTGTAATCTGTACGATGTTGGGCAACTTTCACACCGTAACGAAGCTCTTTGTTTGGGTCCCAGATGGCAATATCTGCATCTGCACCAGGGGCTAAAGTTCCTTTTTGGGGGTAAAGTCCAAAGATTTTTGCAGGATTAGTCGCGTGCAGTGCAACAAATTGATTGGGCGTAATGTGGCCATTGACCACACCTTGCGTCCACAAAATCGGCATACGATCCCCTACGCCGGGGAGCCCATTTGGTATTTTGGTGAAATCCTTTGACCCTAATTCCTTTCCGGGGATGGCGATTTGTTCTCCTTCATAATCAATAGGCTTTGTGCCGTCGTAAAAGAAGGGGCAGTGATCCGTGGATATGACTTTGATGGTGCCGTCGGATAGGCCTTGCCATAATCGATCGTTGTCTGCCGCCTTACGCATTGGGGGCGAACAAATCCACTTCGCGCCATCTTCCCGACGCAAATCTTCTTCGGTGAAGAACAGGTATTGAGGACAGGTTTCACCCATCATCTTGATACCGTGCTCTCGTGCATAAGCTAATTGGTCTACCTCACCAGCAGTATTCATATGAACAAGGTATAAGGGGGCGTCGCCAGCCTGTGCAGATAACGCGGCTGCACGCATTGCAGCTTCTACAGCACCCCATGCAGGACGGGTTTTAGCATGGAAAATAGAGTCTGTGTTACCCGCAGCCAGGGCTTCTTCAACAAGGATGTCAATCACATCACCATTTTCAGCATGTACCATTGTCAGCATACCCGCCGAGTTAGCAACGCGCATAACCCGGAAGATCTCACCATCAAACAATCGCAAACGATTGTTATAGGCTGTAAACACCTTTAAGCTTGTGATTCCGAGGTCAGGTAAGGTAAAGATCTCTTTTGCAACGTCCTGGTTGAAGCGGGTGATGTTCATGTGAAAACCAAAGTCAATGGAGGCTTTGGGATCCGCTTTTGCATGCCAGCGATCGATATTATCTTCAAGGCTGCCCTCATCCTGGGGAACGAAGTCTATGACAGTTGTTGTGCCGCCAAATGCAGCTGCTTTTCCGCCAGTGTAGTGATCGTCTGAGGAAACGGTGTTGAACATTGGCAGATCCAGGTGAACATGGGGGTCAACACCGCCTGGCAATATGTATTTGCCGCTGGCATCAATGACTTCAGCGTTGGGATGCGTCAGATCATGCCCAATCAAGCTGATTTTTTCACCTTCTACCAGGATATCTGCTTTGAATGTTTCGCTTGCGGTGATCAGGGTGCCGTTTTTAATTAAAATTGCCATGAGAGATACCTCCGAAACCCATGAAATGTTGATTTGTTTATAAAATGATTCTAGCAGATTATGAGTAAATTAGTGAAGTCGGATTGAATAACATTCCTAAGTTATCAACGTGAAGAGTCAGGATTAAATTTTACGTTAAAAATGATGTTCGTTTTTAACATAAAATTTCAGAAACCAATATTCAAATATGTGCGATAACATCTGTTTTTTCCAAATTCGGATTAGAGAGCATTTGTGGGTCAAGCCCAGGGTGATCCTCATTTTGTTAATTATTGTCGCTTTCCTGTCATACCATGTGGATCAAATCCAATTTCTTGAAGTGGTTCTTGAGGTTATTGTTAAATTCCTTGACGTTTTACCCACCATCACCTTGGGGAACAAACCCTACCCCTTGTTTCCAACCAGCGGGAAGTCCAATCTGGTTACCCATGGTCTGCTGACAATGCGGGAGAAATGCAGAAATTTCCATTTGCAATTGGTGAATAATCTATGACCATCAAAACCCGAGATTGTCATAAGTATGGATTTTAGACCAGATTTTCAAAAAGAATTGACTTAATTAATTTAGATGGTAATATTATTTATGAAGTGGAGTTAGTTTTGGTAAGGTATCAACCGTCCAGACTTGCGGAGACTGGATGGTTTTTTTATCATTACCAGTAAAAACTAACCCCCAAATTAACAACTTTAGTAACTAACAAAGGAAGTATTTAGAATGTCAGAAAAAGAAATTGGAACCGTCAAATGGTTCAACGATGCAAAAGGTTATGGTTTTATCGCACGTGAAGCTGGTGACGACGTATTCGTACATCACACCGCTATTCTGGGCTCAGGCTTCAAATCACTGCGAGAAGAACAGCAAGTAGAATTCTCCGTGGAACAAGGTCCAAAGGGCCTGCAAGCGAAGGACGTTCAACCTCTGTAGTCCCCTAAGACTCTAAAAATTAGAACTATTACCGGCCAGGTTTCCGCAAACTGGCCGGTTTTGATTTTAAAAAGCGCCAAATTCCCCCAGCAAAGCCAGAATGGCGGGGTCGATGATCGATTGCGGCAAGTCTGCAGCCTGATATTCATTTGCTTTCAGCGCACGCTCCCTGAGGGTATGCCATAATACTTCCCGATCATCTTGTGCTTTGATGACCAGCTCGTTGATGGTTTTTGCCTTTTGGAATTGCTCGCCCGTGGTGTAAAAGAATGTGATGCGCTTCCAATCCCCTGCAGGAATGGGGTTTTCGAGCCTTTGTATCGGTCCTATTTGGATTTTGAAGTATTCTTCGTGGGCGCGGGGGTGGTTGGGTTCATCCCTGATCAACTCACGCCGTCGTGTTAACTCATGACCAAGGATTTCAGCGACGTACGAGATTTGCCAGCGTTCAGCTTCCCCAAATGCTTTAGTCTGGTAAAAAGCTAAATAATCAACGGAAATGACCTTTGGCGCACTTTTGAGAGGAATGCGATACCATCCAAACAGACGGGCGATATCAAAATCCCGTTGGTTCGGCAGGATTGCTACTAGTATCAGGGCGGTTTCGGGCAGTGTGGTGTTCAT
>Ga0209121_10001445_pt1 | contig 24968 bp, 22 predicted proteins | sample Cruoilmetagenom3_FD_187292 | JGI IMG/M metagenome (GOLD analysis project Ga0209121, IMG submission 187292) | Oil polluted marine microbial communities from Coal Oil Point, Santa Barbara, California, USA - Sample 3 (SPAdes) (version 2) | ecosystem: Environmental > Aquatic > Marine > Oil seeps ... | reverse complement strand
CTATTTAAAAAAAATTGAAAATAGTTCTTGAATAATAGAATGAAATGTTATAAAATGTTGATTATGGATTCAATAAAAATTTATAGATTAGAAAATAGAATGTGCCAACAAGAACTTGCAGAAAACTTGGTATTTCTTTTGCAACTATTGACCGCATACTATAATTGTGAGGGAAATCAAAAAAAGAGAATAAAGGTGAAATATGGCTAAAAAAGCTATTAAAAAATTGAATATTAATTTCAAAAAAACCTGCTCTTGCTCCGAAAAACATATAAATTGTCTAACTGCAAAAGAATGGGTAAAGGGACAAGTAGCTATTTGGGATTTCTATTATGAAAAGAGAGATATAAGGAACAAAGATATCCATCCTGCGGTTTTCCCTATAGGATTACCTAAAAAATGCATTGAACTTTTTACACATAAAGGGGAGCTTGTTCTCGACCCTTTCGTCGGCATTGGGACAACCTTAATAGCTTCACGAGATTTGGATAGGAACGCAGTAGGTTTTGACCTCCAAAAAAAATATATTGATTTCACAAAAAAGAGGCTTGCGGAGACAGCAGAACTTTGGACTATGACACAGCAAATAGCAATTTGTGATGATGCTATAAATATTCCGAAGTATTTAAATGAAAATACTGTTTCTTTGGTTGTTACCTCTCCTCCTTATGCAAATATGTTGAACCATAAACGACTAAATAAAAGCATTAGGGCAAATCTCAGGCAGAACAAACACTATAAAAAGATTCAGCAGTATTCAAATAATCCTCGAGACTTAGGTACGATGAAACCTAAAAAGTATGCTAAAGCTCTTGCTGAAATTTATGAAGAGATATTACCTTTACTAAAACCAAGAGCCCACTGCATTATTAACCTTAATGACTTATGGGAGAACAATCAGAGGTTTCCAACTCATAGTTATGTTATAGAAGAAATGGAAAAGGTAGGTTATGAACTGAGAAATATAATTATTTGGGACAAAAGGAATCTTGTGAACAGAGTTGGAATTTATGGATGGCCAAGTAATTACATTACTCTAAGTACCACATTTGAATACATTCTTGACTTTTGGAGACCAAAATGACATTCTTAGATGTAATTAACAAGTTGAAAGAGATTAAGAAAAGAGGGTATATTAAAACGCATAGAAGAGGGCAAACAGGGATTGGAAAAACATTGGAAGACCTTTTGGGAATAAAGGAGAATAATATACCAGGCCCTAACGCAGCTAATATTGAATTAAAATCACAGAGAAAAAACGCAAAAAGTATGGTAACACTATTTACAAAATCTCCACTTCCCCCAGGAGTGAATTCTGTCCTACTTAAAAAATTTGGATACAAGACAAAACGAAGGGGGAAGAAAAAGGAACTCCACACAACGGTAAATGCTATGGAATTCAATACTTTAAAAGGCAAACCCGGATTTAAGGTTGATATAAAAAGGAACAGGGTAAATCTTATAACTAACAAGAAAAAGTGCGTTTGCTATTGGGATAGAGGAACCCTAAAAAAGGGCTTTGAGAAAAAAATGCCAAAATTATTGTATGTCGAAGCGGACTCAAGAGGAAGGGGAAATAACGAGGAATTTTGGTACAACGAGGCAACATTGTTGAGTGGCTTCAGTTTTGATAACTTTGTAAAGTTAATAAGAAATGGCGATATTAAAATCGACATACGAATTGGCAAATTTGCTAATGGGAAGACCCACGACCACGGAACGGGATTTAGGGTTTTACCCAATAAGTTCGATTTATGCTTTGAACATAGAAAGAGGATAATGTAATAAGAGCTACATGGGGACTGACCCCGTATGTTCGTTTTTTCTTGATTTATACTTTTGTTTGTGATATATTATGGATAAAGGATTTGCGCCTGTAGCTCAACGGATAGAGCGTCGGACTTCGAATCCGCAGGTTGCGCGTTCGAATCGCGCCAGGCGCGCCAGTATTAGCAAAAAGGTCTATCTCTCCTTTTTGTCCTCTACTTTTCTAATTACCTCGACCTCTTCGACTTCTTCACCAAAAAGGTCTACCCCCTCCATAAAGTGCTTTACATAAAATATAAATAACTCAATCGAAGGCATTGCCAAACCTACTTCTTTAATATCCACCTTATTTGCATTTGCCTGAGTAATCAACCTATTCAAATGGGGAACCGCCTTGGTGGGAATAATCTTGATTTCACCAAGTTTTACAAATATGTCCCTTGCATTAAGAGGTGGTTCTACCACAACATCGTTAATGGTCTCACCTATATTCATTGCAATAAACCTTCGTCCCACCTCTGTAAGCATATAAGACATACCATTTACAAGATAGCCGACCTTAGCAATGTATTCCTTGGTCATTTTCTGCTCTGCGGTTTGAACGGCATCTTTTAGAATCCTTAAGTTCTTATCTAAAGAATCCAGTTTGGCTAAAAATTTTACTCCATCCATTATCACTATTTTTTAATATTATTATCAAATATTTTTAGTATAAAGTATATTATATATGTTTATATAACAAAAAACATCTTTTGTCAAGAAAAAATAAGGAATTGTTTCAATTGCTACAACCTTTTTAAGAAGTATATAAAAACTATTATTATATAGAGCAGGGTCACTATTGTAAATGTTGTTTTTTCGCTTCTGAATGTCTTTTTAAGAGCAGGTTTAGAATTATTTCCTTCAAGGTAAGGACTAAATCTTGGGAAAAAAGACGGAACATTATTCACATACCTCTCATATGACTTCCCGAACCTCTCCCTGAGAAATTCCTCTTCAAACCTGATAATAAAGAAATATTGAACGGAAAATAAAACTATAAAAAGGAAAACAAACCAGGGGAAAAAGGTGTTTGCAGAAATAACAATACCGAGTGAGAGAAAAAAATTTCCAAAGTATATTGGATTCCTTAAATAACCATAGGGACCATTTGTAACAAGGCTATTGCATTGAATATTCTTCGAGCGGGTTGTGCTCCCTGTATAACTTACGCTGATAAAACGAATAAATTCTCCAATAATGGACACAATTATTCCCAATAAAATTGTCATTACAGAAGGGACTGCAAAAATAAGAAGAAAGATAACCAAAGGCAATGGAGAAAGACTTCTATACCTGTATAGAAATTTACCTATCCTCATCCCCTTCTTTCACTGTAACAATATTTCAGTTTAATATAATTATCCCCCGGATGCAGAATTCTTCATTATTTTATCGTTAAACCTTCCTCTCATCTCTTCCTGTCTCTCTACTATTTTCTTAACCACCATATTGGCAACATACAATGTCTCTTTAGCATCGGATGCACTTACCTTCGGTGGTTCACCATTCCTTACGCTCTCGATAAACGCCTCGATCTCCAATCTCAGCGGCTCATCATCTGAAACAGTAAGGTTCTCTCTTTCAATATATGGTTTATCGTCCTTAAAAACCCTTTTGTAATATTCTACTGAATGGGAAAGATAGTTAATGGAAATATAGGAATCCGTCTGAAAAAATCGGATTTTTCTCATTTTCTCTTTGAAAACCCTCGATGTTGTGAGGTTTGCAATGGTTCCGTTTTCAAACTCTATCCTTGCATTTGCAACATCAAATTCCTTGCTCAGCACAGGCACACCAACTGCCTCGACCCTTTTTATCTTACTCTTAACCGACTGAAGCACTATATCTATATCATGAACCATCAAGTCATAGATTACAGGAACATCGACTCCCCTGTTTTTGAAAGGGGCTAATCTGTGGGATTCTATAAAGAGTGGATTATCTATTAAAGGCAGAGCAGCAATTACCGCAGGATTAAACCTCTCTATGTGTCCTATCTGGAAAACAATGTTCTTCTTTGCAATCTTTATGAGACCTTCAGCCTGGGATAATTTTTCTGCAATGGGTTTTTCAAGAAGAAGGTGTTTATTCCCTAAAAGAACATCTTTAGAAACATCAAAATGTAATGGGGTAGGGACCGCCACACTCACAGCATCAACATCCTTAAGCAGTCTACTTCTCTCCCTGTAAAATTTTGTCTTATACTTCTCTGCTATCTCCTTCCCTCGACAAACCGAGGAATCACAAACACCTACAAGTCTTATCCCCTCCATCGAAGAGTAGATTCTCGCATGATGTTCTCCAAGATAACCAACACCTATAACACCTGCATTTAATATTGTCAAAAAACCTCCAAATTAAACCCTAAAATATTCATTTTCACCCAATGCTTCTCTTCCCTTTTTTATTTTCTTCCTTCATTATATACTTTCACTATAATCTCTACCTCCGCATCTGGGGCATCTTAAAATATACCTGCTATTCTTTTTTTGTCGCTGCAGCCTTAGCCGTTTTCCTAAAGGTTAGTTTTTTGCCCTTACGATCAACCACGATTTCGTCCCCTTTTATATATTTCTCTGTCAGGATTTCTTCGGCAAGTGTATCCTCAAGCAATCGTTGTATTGCACGGCGAAGTGGTCTGGCACCAAAAGAGGGGTCGAATCCTTCTTCAACAAGAAGGTCCTTTGCTGACGGTGTAATTTCTATATCAAGACCTCTCTCCTTAACACGGTTTTTGACATTTAAAAACATAATATCGACTATTGCAAGCATCTCCTTCCTTCCCAATGGATGAAAGACAACAATCTCTTCCATCCTATTTAAGAATTCAGGATTAAACCGTCTATTTACCTCTTCGAGTAATCTATTCTTCATACTCTCGTAATCTGCACCCACATCCGTCTTATGAAAACCAAGGCTTGTCCCCTGTTTAATCTCCTTGGAGCCAATATTTGAAGTTATAATCAGGACGGTATTTTTGAAATTTACCTTCCTTCCGAAACTATCTGTAAGTTGACCTTCCTCGAGTATCTGAAGAAGAATATTAAATATCTCCGGGTGAGCTTTCTCCAACTCATCAAGAAGAACAACGGAATAGGGACGTCGCCTCACCTTTTCTGTCAATTGACCACCTTCACTGTAACCAACATATCCTGGGGGCGCTCCTACAAGTCTCGAAACAGCATATTTCTCCATATACTCACTCATATCTATTCTTATAAGTGCATCCTCACTATCAAAAAGAAATTCGGCAACTGCTTTTGCCAGTTCTGTTTTCCCAACACCTGTTGGACCGAGAAAGAAAAAGGAGCCGATTGGTCTTCTTGGGTCCTTTAATCCTGTTCTTCCCCTCCGTATTGCTTTGGAAATTACCTTCAGGGCTTCGTCCTGTCCAACGATTCTTTTTCTCAGTTCATCTTCCATTCTCAGGAGTTTTATCTGCTCTTTTTCTTCAAGCTTGAAAAGTGGAATACCTGTCCACATCGATATAACTTCTCGCACATCATCCGGGGTAACCTTCGTCTCCTGTGTGTTTATCTCCTGTTCCCATCTTTTTCTTACCTCTCTTATCTTTTCCTCAAGTTTATCCTGTTTATCCCTGAGTAGGGCAGCCTCTTCATAATCCTGTTCCTTGACAGCATCCCTTTTCTGTTGCTCCAACTCATCCATTTTCTTCTCAAGTCTATTAATATCGGGTGCAGAAGGAAAATTGGCAAGTTTTACCCTTGCACCTGATTCATCGATGACATCGATAGCCTTGTCAGGAAGAAAACGGTCTGTTATGTATCTTTCTGAAAGGGTCGCAGCAGCAACAATCGCCTCATTTGTATACTTTATTCCATGATGTTCCTCATATCTATGTTTAAGCCCCTCAAGTATTTCAATGGAATCTTCAATAGAAGAAGGATTAATCATAATGGGTTGAAATCTCCTCTCCAATGCACCCTCTTTTTCAATATATTTTCTGTACTCTTCCATAGTAGTGGCTCCAATACACTGGAGTTCTCCTCGTGCAAGAGCTGGTTTCAGCATATTCGATGCATCTATGGCACCTTCAGCCGCACCTGCGCCTACAATTGTATGGAGTTCATCGATAAAGAGTAAAACATTTATGCTATTTCTTATTTCATTAAGGATTGCCTTCAACCTTTCCTCAAATTGACCTCTATATTTTGTTCCTGCAACAACAGAAGCAAGGTCAAGACTTAAAACTTTTTTCTCCCATAAACTCTGAGGGACATCCTTCTTGATTATTTTCTGGGCAAGCCCTTCTGCAATAGCCGTTTTTCCAACACCTGGTTCACCGATTAAAACAGGATTATTCTTCTTTCTTCTTGAAAGTACCTGAATAACCCTCTCTATTTCCTTTTCCCTTCCAATAATTGGGTCAAGCTTATTTTCCTTTGCAAGCAATGTAAGATTTCTGCAGAAATAATCGAGTGCTGGTGTTTTCGATTTCCTCTTGCCCTTAGCATCATAAGGGACCGGAGGTAAACCGCCAAGCACCTTTAATATCGCCTCTTTTGCCATATCATAGGTAATATTATATTCGGCAAGTATTCTTGCAGTTACACTGTCTCTCTTCCTGAGGAGACCAAGAAGTAAATGTTCTGTTCCAACATGCTTGTGACCAAGATTTCTTGCCTCATCTATAGCAAGGCTAAGAATATGCCTTGCATCCTGGCTTAAAGGTATCTCACCGGATGCCAGGCCACCCACCTCTTCCTCACTTATCAATTTCTGGAGCGAGATTGAAATCTTCTCGAGATTAGCACCCAGTTTTGTTAGAACCATAACAGCAACGCCCTTACCTCCTTTTATCATCGCAAGAAGTATGTGTTCGACACCAACACTGTCGTTTCCATTAGTTGCAGCCTCCTGATTAGCTATATAAAGTAATTTTCTCACACTTTCTGTAAATCTTTTATCCATTATCTTACCTTTTTTCTTCAAAAGAGAGGATTTCTTTCACAAAACGTCCCCGTTCCTGGTCTCTTTCGTAGTCATTCATTTTTTTACCGTAGAAGAGTTGCAGATGGCCTGGTTGGACATATATCAACATCTTATTCAACTGTTGAAGTGTCACATCTCTTATTATTCCCAATCCAACACCCAGTCTAACCGCAGACGACAGATTTATTACCTCATCAGATGTAAGTAAATGTGCATATCGTAGAATTCCGTAAGCACGCCATATCTTATCCTCCATTTGAACCCTGGCATTCTTTACCAAAACCTCCCTTGCATCCCTTTCTGCTTTTACAATATCCTTTATTCCTTCTGTAACAAGGTTGAGAATAGTTCCTTCCGTTTTTCCAAAGGAAACACCACTCGATATCTGAAAGAGATTTCCTTTTACCTCATTACTCTTCTCATATAGACCATTCATAAAGAGGTTTTTTTTACGCATTTTTCTTACTATCCTTTCAACTTCTCTTGTGATAACGAGTGCAGGAAGATGGATAATAGCAGATGCTCTTAAACCTGTCCCGACATTTTCTGGAGAGGTAGTTAGATAACCAAAGTCTCTATCAAATGCATACTCAACCCTCATTCCTATTTCATCATCAAGAAGGTTGAGAAAATCGAATATTTCAAACAGCTGCAATCCACATGCAAAACCCTGAATAGATAAATGGTCTTCTTCGTTTAGCATTACTGAAACCTTTTCTTTATTATCTATCATAGCACCACTATTATCACTCTTGAAACAAAGGTTATAGCTCACAAGATGTCTCTCGATAAGAAACTCCTTTTCGAGAGATGAAAGCTTTTTCATATCAAATAAATAACCATTATTAAAGGTATCGACACTGCTCATATCATCCACTAATTCACTAAAAATTCTTTCCTTCTCATCACTTGTCGAACTGATAGAAAATCTATGATTCTGTAAATTCCTTGCCAATCTGACCTTTGTTGAGAAAACAATCTCTGAGTAAGGACCCTTCGGGTCTATCCATTGACTTGGTTTTTCTATCATTCCCTGTATCTTATTATTTATTCTCATTTTATATTTATTTTAATTGACAGACTTTTTATTTTATCCCTCAAGGTTGCTGCCAACTCATATTCTTCCTTATCGATGGCATCATCCAGTGCCATCTTCGTTTCCCTTATCTTTCTCTTCAAGAACAATATCTGTTTATCGACTATAGGAATCTTCCCTTTGTGTTTCTCTCCTCCATTTAATTCTGCCAAAAGTTTACTGATAAAGGGTCTAAAAGTACTATAACACTGAGGACATCCAAATTTACCATCTCGTTCTATATCAATCCATTTCTTTCGACAGAAACTACATTCTATAGTATGAATATCCTTATTTTCTTTCAACGTTTCATCTTTTTCTGATTCTGCTATGAGTGAGAGAAATCCTTTCTCTTTGGCACATTTTTCACAGATATAGAATTCGATTTTTTCTCCATTTATAACCTTCGTATATTTAATACGTCCCTCTTCCTTTCCACAAATCTCACAGAGCATTTTCTTCCCCCAGAATTCTTCCATCCACCAATCTTATTATATTACTAAACTGCAGAGCCAGGTCTTCATTATGTGTAACAACAACGATGGTGATTCCGTCACAACGGTTAAGTTCCAAAAATTTAGAGAGCAATAGTTCACTATTCTCTCTATCAAGATTTCCAGTAGGCTCATCAGCCAATATAACGGATGGATTGTTAATTAGTGCTCTTGCAACTGCTACCCTCTGTTTCTCTCCACCCGAGAGTTCATTCGGTTTATGGTCGAACCTATTTCCAAGTCCAAACTTTACAAGTAGATCCTTTGCCCTTAACCTTGCTCTCTTTATAGTCCCTCCATTAATGATAGATGGTATAAATACATTTTCCAATGCGCTAAACTCGGGCAATAGATGATGAAATTGGAAAATGAAACCTATCTCCTTATTTCGAATTTTTGCAAGTTTGTTGTCCGGAAAATCGTATAGATTTTTGTTGTTAAGAATAACCTCCCCTTCCGTTGGTCTATCAAGCCCCCCGAGAATATGAAGAAGTGTGCTCTTCCCTACACCCGAAGGCCCAACCAATGTATAGAGCAGACCTTTTCTAATGGTTATATCGATTCCCTTAAGCACATCAAGGTTTTTCTTACCTGTCTTGAAAACCCTCCTTATATTTTTTCCCTCGATTAACACTCCATTGGAGTGAACATTATTTTTACTATTCATATCGAATTGCCTTCACCGGGTCGAGCTTTGCAGCTCTCATTGCAGGATAAATGGTTGCAAGGAAACTAATCAATATAGAAACGATAGCAACTATGGCAAAATCCGAAATAACCATATGCACAGGTAAAGTATCTATAAAGTAAACATCACCGGGTAGGGGAATGATTTTATACTTTCCCAAAAGAAAACAAATTAACCAACCAAAGATTATACCGAGTGTTGTTCCAATTGAACCAATTAGAATCCCTTGAAACATAAATATCCTCATAATCTGTTTGCTGGATGCCCCCATAGATTTAAGGATACCAATATCCTTTGTTTTCTGTATAACAATTATTATTAAGGTTCCAATAATATTAAATGAACCAACTATAATGATAAGGGTGAGAATGATAAACATTGTTATCTTCTCGATTTTTAAAGCTGAAAATAGACTCCTATTCATTCGTATCCAGTTATTTGTCCTGAATGGAAACCCAAGTGATTTTTCTATGGTCTTGCCGATTTCTGGAGCCTTGTAAATATCATCTATCTTCACCTCAACACCCGTAACAGCATCCTTCATTCCAACAAGCCTCTGCGCACTGGAAAGTGAAACAAATGCCAATTGAGCATCATACTCGTACATCCCGGCTTCAAAAATACCTGTAACCTTGAAATTCTCAAATTTTGGTATAAACCCCATCGGGGTTGGTGTAAAATTGGCAGTAGAATAGACAGATAGTTCATCCCCTGTATGGGCACGGAGGTTATCAGCAAGGATTGAACCTATTACAATGCCTGGCTCTTCTCTATCGGTAAATTCAAAATTACCATATTTAATCTTTGAGCCTATATCACACACATCAGAAATAGTCTCGCTATCAACACCCCTTAGAACAATACCATCCACATAATTATTATGGTTCAACATAACCTTTGTATATATAAAAGGAGATGCACCTGTAACATGGGGATTATTTTTAAGGACTGTCAGGACAGAATTGTACTCAGAGACAGGCTCATTAAAATATTTCAATACTGTAATATGTGCATTGGTCCCCAGTATCTTATCCCTCAAATCCTTATGAAATCCTCCCATAACAGAAAGAACGATAAGAATGGTAGCGACACCAATAAATACACCACAGATAGATATTATAACTATAATCGATTGAAAAATGGTGCTTCTCTTGGCTTTTAAGTATCTTCTTGCTACAAAGTATTCAAATTTCATTCTTTACTTTTAAGTTGTGGAAATACAATTACTTCCCTGATAGATGGTCTATCCGTTAAAAGCATTATTAACCTATCTACCCCAATTCCCAAACCACCTGTTGGCGGCATACCGTATTCCATTGCAGAGAGAAAGTCCTCATCCAATTCCTGAATTTCCCCTTTCCCCTTTTCTTTCATCCTTCTCTGCTCCTCAAACCTTTCCCTCTGGTCAAATGGGTCGTTCAACTCACTGAAAGCATTTCCTATCTCCATCCCTGCTATAAAAGGTTCGAACCTTTCAACAAGAGCAGCATTCTCTCTATGCCTCTTTGCAAGGGGTGAAATATCGACAGGATAGTCGAGCACAAAGGTAGGTTGGATAAGGTTTGGCTCTACCATCTCGCTGAAAACCTCGTCAAGGATTTTCCCTCTACCAGCATTTTTATCGATTTCAATCCCTTGTTCCTTAGCAAAATTGTAAACTTCATCCTCTGTCAATTTTGAAAGGCCGATGCCTGCATAGGATTTAATTGCATCGTAGAAACTGATTCTCTTCCATGGTCTTGAAAAATCAATGCTTTTTCCTTGAAATTCAATCTTCAGGCTTCCACGAACGGATTGAGCAATCCCTGTGATAATCTCCTCTGTAAGTTCGAGCATATCCGAATAATCAGCATAAGATTGATAAGCTTCCATCATCGTGAATTCAGGATTGTGAAGTCTATCGATCCCCTCGTTTCTGAAATCCTTACATATCTCATAAACCTTTCCCATTCCTCCGATAATCAATCTTTTTAGATAGAGTTCGTCCGAGATACGTAGAAAATATTCTCTATCAAGAACATTATAGTAGGTTTTGAACGGCTTTGCAAATGCACCACCGTAGAGTGGCTGCAGGACAGGTGTTTCAACCTCTATAAAACCCTTTTTACCCAGTATCTCACGCATCTTTCCTACAATCTTAGCCCTCATTACAAATGTCTCTTTCACATCTTTATTCATAATGAAGTCAAGATACCTTTTTCTGTATCGGGTCTCTTTATCTTTCAAACCATGCCATTTTTCTGGTAATGGATATAACGATTTAGAAAGGAATTCGAGACCCAAAACGAGTACTGTGAGTTCGCCTGTACCTGTCTTAAATATCTCACCTACTACACCAATGAAGTCGCCTATATCAATAAGGTTAACTATCTCGAACAGTTTTTCCTCGAGTCTATCCTTCCTAAAATAGAGCTGAATTTTACCCGTTTCATCCATAATGTCAGCGAAGATGGTTTTCCCGTGCCCCCTCTTTCCAACGAGCCTCCCAGCAATAGCGATTCCATCAACCCCAACCATCTCATCGGGTTTCTCTCTGATTTCGCTTATCCTGTGGGTTCGAGTAAAACTATATGGGTAGGGATTAATTCCCAATTCCTTCAATTTTTCAAGTTTCTCTATCCTTATCTTTTTCTGGTCAAGTAAATCTTTTTCCACTTATACTCTCCTTTATATTAAAACTATTAAGCAATTTATTATAATCTCAAATTTTCAATTTGTCAAGAAAAAAGGGGAATCTTGTCAAATGGAGAAACCTGCTCTTACAAAAACTTCCCGTGACATTTTTTGAATTTTTTACCACTTCCACAAGGGCAGGGGTCGTTCCTACCTATCTTCTTACCCTGTTTTTTCATCTCTTCGTAAACCTGCAAAAACTTCCTATCACTCTCATTTGCAGGTCTACCGAGGTTCTTCATAACCTTTGCACCTACGCTTTTCTGCGGTCTTCCAGCTGCCACAGGTTTTTTCTTCTTCTCCGAAAGGGCTGAACCAGCTTCGGGTTTCATTGAAACCCCTTCAACCTTTACAAGTTTGGGTGCATTGGGCGATTCAATCCTTATCCTATAAAGGAATTTGATAACATCATCATTTATCCTGCCAAGTAATCCCTCGAACATTTTGAACGATTCACGCTTATATTCAACAAGAGGGTCCTTCTGTGCATAGCCCCTCAAACCTATTCCTTGCTTCAGTGCATCGAGTTCATAAAGGTGGTCACGCCACTGGGTATCAATAATCTGAAGCATTACTCCCCTCTCGAGCATCCTCGTCCTCTCTTCACCAATGAGTGTTTCCCTCTCCTTATACATTGCCTTCACCCGTTCCTTTAAATCCGTTCGCATGGTTTCCCTGTCGAGGGTCTCAATTGCTTCATCATTTATATTCCAGTCTATCAAAAAGAGTTCAAGCAGTTCTTCCTTTATACTTGTCAAATTCCACTTGTCGGGATTCTCTTTTATATCCGTATATGCATCTATAATATCATCAACAATATCGTCATCCATTTCAAAGATTTTATCCTTGAGGTTCTTCCCATCGAGTATTTCATTTCGCATCCCATAGACTGCTTCACGCTGTTTATTCATAACATCATCGTATTCAAGAAGTCGTTTCCTTACTCCCGCATTCATATTTTCAACGGTTTTCTGTGAAGCTTCTATTCTTCTCGTCACAAATCTATTTTGTATAATGGGTTTGTTATCCTCAACACCTATCCTGTCCATAATACCAACCAGTTTATCGGAACCAAAAAGTCGCATAAGGTCGTCTTCCAGACTGATATAAAAGCGTGAAGAACCTGGGTCACCCTGCCTTCCTGCCCTTCCTCGAAGCTGTCTATCTATCCTTCTTGCTTCATGTCTTGATGTCCCAATAATGTGTAGACCACAGGGCATATCAGCACGGCATTTTTTCTCAAGTTCCGCACTATATCGAGCCTTGCCTTCCTCTGCATTGTAGAGGATACTACAGTTATCGCACTTAACTATTCCCTCTCCCAATTTTATATCCGTACCACGACCTGCCATATTGGTTGCAATGGTTACCATCCCTGATTCACCTGCATGTGCAACAATTTCTGCCTCTTTCTGGTGATGTTTTGCATTCAGCACATAATGCTTTATTCCCCTCCTCTTCAGCATACGGCTGATTGTTTCTGATACATCAACGGATACAGTTCCTACAAGAATGGGTCTCCCTATTTCATTGACCTTTATTATCTCTTCAATGACTGCGTTATATTTTTCCCTTTTTGTTTTGTAAATAACATCAGTGTAATCTATTCTTCTAACAGGCCTATTTGTGGAAACAACCACAACATCAAGTTTATATGTATTGTAAAATTCAGCCGATTCCGTTTCTGCAGTTCCCGTCATACCCGCAAGTTTTTCATACATTTTGAAATAGTTCTGAAGGGTAATTGTGGCAAGTGTCTGTGTCTCTTTCTCTATAGTAACATTCTCCTTTGCTTCGATTGCCTGGTGAAGCCCTTCCGAATATCTCCTTCCCGGCATCAACCTCCCTGTAAACTCGTCAACAATCATAACTTTTCCATCCATTACAACATATTCGTCATCCTTTTTGAATAATTCATAAGCCTTCAAGAGATTCTGAACATTAAGATACTCCTCGTTCCTCTCAGCATACTCCCTGTATATTTTATCCTTTTCTACCGCCCTTTCTCTCGGACTCATCTCTTCATTCTCGCTCAATCTTCCAATCTGTTCAGCAAGATTAGGAGGCTCAAAAAACTCGGGCTCATTAGGGGAAAGAAACTGCCGTCCCTTTTCACAGAGATTGACAGTATTGCCTCGTTCATCGATACTGTAGTAAAGCTCTTCATCCAATTCCTGAATTTTTTTGTCCCTCTCAAGTTCCAATTCAAATGATTCGATCATCCTTAGAACACCCTTTTCCTTCTCCAGTTTTATAAGTTTTCTATTCTTGGGCGCTCCCCTTTTTGCCTGGAGCAATTTGTAGGTTGCTTCCTTTTCCTTTCCATCCTTCAACAGTTTTTCGCCTTCTGCAATAAGTTTGTTAACAAAAGGAATCTGGGCATGATATAACCGTTCCACTCTGGGCTTCCATTTGTCATACTTATGAGTGGAATGCTCAACGGCTCCCGATATAATCAACGGTGTTCTCGCTTCGTCGATACAAACACTATCAACCTCATCCACTATTGCATAGTAGTGCCCTCTCTGAACCCTGTGCTCAGGTACCACTGCCATATTGTCTCTCAGATAATCGAAACCGAACTCATTATTCGTTCCGTATGTTATATCGCAATTATACTCAACCTTTCTTTCATCTGGAGTCATACCCGCCTGGATAACCCCTACGGAAAGTCCAAGAAATTCGTAGACCTTACCCATCCATTCCTTATCTCGTCTTGCAAGATAATCGTTTACCGTAACAAGATGAACCCCTTCTCCAGTAAGAGCATTCAGATATAGAGGCATAGTAGCAACAAGTGTTTTACCTTCACCTGTTGCCATCTCGGCTATCTTTCCCTGATGCAGAACAATTGCTCCCATAAGTTGGACATCGAAGGGAACCATATCCCATTCTTTCTCTATCCCTGTGACGTCCCACTTCTTTCCAAGCAACCTTCTCGTTGCCTCTTTTACAAGTGCAAATGCCTCGACCATTATATCATCGGTAGTTTCACCTTCTTCTAATCTCTTTTTGAATTCCTCGCTCTTTTTTGGAAAATCCTCGTCCTTGAGTCCCTTAAGTTTTACGAATTCAGTATTAATCTCCTCAACATAAGGAGTAAGTGATTTCAATATCCTCTCATTCTTTGTTCCGAAAATTTTTGATACTATGTTAGGCATTTACAGTAACCTCCTCGCCTTTATAAAATCCCTACTTACTACATACCCAATATATATAAACCTAAAAAAGTGTTTTTTCAAGGGAAATATTTAAAAAATTGATGAATTCCTTTCAAATGAAATTTTCCTTGACAAAAGGGTAATTTTATAGTAAAAAGAAGTAATGGAAAATATTATAGAAAGAATACATAGAGAAAGCTTCATTGCTGACCTGCACTGCGACACGGTTGGAAAAATTCTTGATGGTATAGATATAAGCAGGGATAATAAAGAGACACAGATAGATATACCAAAATTAAAAGCAGGGGGTGTAAACCTGCAGGTCTTTGCTGCCTGGGTCAATCCCAAATATGCTCCTCATCACTGTGCAAGAAGGACATTAAGACTACTCGATACGATAATTACACTTACAGAGAGAAAGAAAGGATTGAGTTTAATAAAAGAGCCTGCAGAGCTCAAGAAACTGAAGAGCGGCAGGATAGGAACCCTCCTTGCAATAGAAGGCGGCGATGCCATAGAGGGTAGCATCGAACTCTTGAGGGATTTCTACAGGTTGGGGGTTAGAATAGTCACCCTCACATGGAATAAATCGAACCGCATCGGTGATGCTGCATTGGACCATATAAAACCGCATAGGGGACTCTCCGTTTTTGGGAAAAGGGTTGTTAAAGAGATGGATAGACTTAAAATGGTAATAGATATTGCACATGCTGCTGAAAAGACATTCTGGGATGTCTATGAAAATTCAAATATGCCCTTTATCTCATCCCATACAGGTGCATACGCTATCAGAAAACATAAGAGGAATCTCAATGATGAGCAGATAAAGGCAATTTCTGAACGCAAAGGTCTAATTGGCATCTTTTTCCTTCCTAAATATATCTCAAGAAAAAGTCCTGTAACGGTAGATAATGTCGTCGACCACATAGACCATATACGGGAAATCGGTGGAATAGATATAATAGCGCTTGGCTCCGACTTCGACGGAATGTCAAAAAGGACAAAGGGGCTCGAGGATGCTGGAAAACTCCCCTCTCTCACAGAAACACTTCTTAAGAGGGGATATAGAGAAAATGAGATCAAAAAAATACTCGGAGGAAATTTCCTGAAATTTTTTAATAAATTTAATAAACCACACTTGAAAAATAAAAAAAATTTAAGGAGGTGTAAAAGATGAAGCATTCAAGGATTTTTTTACTGGTTTCACTATTCATATTTTCTTCCTTTGCTTTTTCAACTGCTCAGGAGAAGAAGGGTCTCGACGAACTGAGTAAGGAGACAACTGCGGTTAAAACTGAATTTGTAAAGGAATCAGAAAATCTTAATAAGTCAAAAGAGGATATTAGTAATACGGAAAAAGAGATGGTTGAGATTGAGAAGGATGCGAAAGAACTAAAATGGTATCAGTTTATTGCAAAAAGAAACTGTAAAAGAAAAAGACAGGAGGCTGAAGAGAGGTTAAAGAAAGCAAAGAAGGAAAATAAGGATACCCTTGCAAGGATTGAAGAATTAAAAAAGAAGTGTGATGCGATAGAAGATGAAATAGAGACAAAGAAGGCAGAATCGAAAAAACTGAAAGGGAAAGAACGTGCAGAGGCAAACAAAAAGATTGCAGAACTACACAAGGAGATAGCAGGTATTCATCATAGAATGGCAACGATAAAAACAGAGCAACAAAGGAAACTCGATGTTAAAAAAATCGAGAAGGTAGAAAAGAAGAAGAAATCATTAGAGGTAGAAAAGAAAAAATTAGGACAAAAAGAATCCAAAAAACCAGAAAAGGTAAAGAAGGCTAAAAAGAAAGAAAAAAAGGGAAAGAGTCCATAGCCGCAGAAAAGCACGATAAACCATATTTAAAAAGAAACCTCGCTATAATTTAGTCTATTTAGATATAAAGCGGCTACCCTTTCTCTTTGCCAAAAAGTTTCCTGAGTTCCTCCTCTGCTTTTCTCCTTCGCTGCTCCGACTCATCATCCTCTTTGCTCTCCTTAAATCGAAAATAGCCGCAGAAATTTCCCCTTTCCCTATCACTTACCCACTCGGTTCTCGCATCCCTGCATTTGTTATGTGCATACTCATCGTAAAACCTGCAATTCATACAACAGTGCAGGTAAGCACCACAGAATGGACAGAGTTCCTCCCTCCCCACCTTTCCTTCAATCTCGATTTCCTTTTTACACTTATGACATATCTTCATTTTAACTCCTTTACTTCTCTTGTAAAATTTAACACTTAGAGGTGAATATTTCAAGTGAAAAATTCCGTAAAGAATAATCCATAAAATTTTTTGGTTGCAATTTTAGCAAAAGAATATTATAATAGAACAATGAGAAACAGAATAGAAAACATATTTATATTAATTCTGCTCCTTCTTGCGGGATGTTTTCCACCAAAAATAATATCCGAAAGTGAGCCGAAACCAGTATTTAATGACCCACACTTTTTTTATGATGAAGAAAATTATACACTTATCCGTGTCAATCCGGAAACAAGAAAAAAGGATATAGAAAAATATATGAATTCGAGAGATAAAACTTCTCCATCAGCAATTTCAAAAAAAGAAATTCCCAAAGATACAGCTCAATACATACCTCCTAAACCGAAAAAATTAATGAAGCCCTATTATCCACAGGAAGCCAAGCTAAAGGGATACAGTTCAGTAATAATTCTTGAAATATTGATAGACTCAACAGGAATGGTAACAGAGGCAAAACTCCTTGCTCTTGAAACACAATCTGGGAAATTGAAAAGTAAACTTCCCAAAACTGAACCCAAAACCCTCATCGTAGAAAGAGATAGATACATTAAAAAGCCTAACAAAATAGAAAAGCTCTTAATAGAATCCACTCTTGAGTCTGCAATTCAATCTGAGTTTTCCCCAGCCTACGATGGAAAAGGAAAACCTGTTCCTGTATGGATTTCATTTCCTGTTAGATTTATTCTGGAAAACAAAAAAAGTAAAGATTTTCCGCCTAATTTGGTTCCCTAATCTCTGTTTACCCTTTTTATTGCTCACGGATAGAGGAGATTCACAGGAAAAGTAATGGAGCCAACCGATGTCTCTATGTATACCTTTCCCTCGAGTTTATAGTCTGCTCTCTTCTCTTTGACTGCCTCAAAGAGTGCTGTTCCTAAACCGATATAGTTAACCGTAAGTTCGGTAGCAAAGGTTTTCTTATTCCCTGCTGTGACCTTTACCCTTTTTGCTGTTGTCCCGCTTGCAGCACTCTTGTCATTGATAAAAAAGGTGTAATCGAGTTTATCAATCACAGCATCAATGTCATTGGGATTTGTTGCTCTGATATCCACTTTCAAAGTCATATCGGTTAAGTTATAATCAATAAGACCAACTCTAATCAGGCTGAACTGTAACTCCTTTACTGCCATTCTCTTCATAAATTCTGAGCAGTTCAATGAAAACAGCATCAAAATCAAAATTGTTATAGAAACTATTCTTCTCATCATTCCTCCTTTCTTGTTTATAATATAACAAAATCCTTCTGTTATGTCAATCAAAATCAGGGTTTTTTCTTCATTAAACTGTCATTTTGAACAACGGCTGAACAATAGAAATTGAGATTTTAAACTTGCAAACCCGAATATTTTGTATTATACTGAAATGTTTATATTAAAAAAAGAAGGTTAAGAATAATGAATTATGATAAATTTACCGAAAAGGCTCAGGAAGTTATTCGGATTGCGTCCGAAGGTTTAGAAATCTTCCACCACAATCAACTCGATGCAGAACATCTACTCTGGGCATTGCTGAAACAGGATGCCGGGCTCATACCCAAGATTGTCAAAAAACTCGGTTTGAATGTAGACACTATCCTCTCCAGTGTAGAGGAAGAACTCAATAAAATAAATAAGATAGAATACGAAAATCCAGGTGCAGAAAAACAGGTTTATATGACACCGAGAGCCAAAAGGGTATTCGACCTGGCAAAAGACGAGGCTTCACGTTTAAAGGACGAGTTTATTGGCACGGAGCATCTACTTATAGCATTGACGGATATAAACGATGGCGGTGTAGCCAGAATTTTCAATGAATTTTCCATAACAAAGGAGAAAATATATCAGGTACTTCAGAAGGTAAGAGGAGGTCAGAGGGTGACAGACCAAAATCCAGAAAGTAAATATATGGTTCTTGAAAAATATTCAAGAAATCTTACAAAACTCGCAAGCGAAGGAAAGATTGACCCTGTGATAGGCAGGGATGATGAAATAAAAAGGGTTATACAGGTTCTATCGAGAAGGAAAAAAAATAATCCTGTTCTTATAGGTGAAGCAGGGGTTGGAAAGACCGCAATCGTTGAAGGACTTGCACAAAAAATCACAACAGATGATGTCCCCGAAATATTGGCAAACAAAAAGGTTATACAACTTGATATGGGTTCACTCCTTGCTGGAAGTAAATTCCGTGGCGAGTTCGAGGAACGGTTGAAGGCTGTAATAGATGAGATCAAAAAATCGAAGGGCGAGGTCATTCTTTTTATCGATGAACTCCATACCATCGTGGGTGCGGGTGCAGCAGAAGGTGCAATCGATGCTTCGAATATGCTAAAACCAGCACTTGCAAGGGGTGAACTGCAGACAATAGGAGCAACAACGCTCGATGAATACAGAAAATACATTGAGAATGATAGCGCATTGGCGAGAAGATTCCAACCGGTCTTCATCTCAGAACCATCTATCGAGGACACTATCAAAATCCTTTTGGGATTAAAAGACAAGTATGAATCACATCATGGTGTAAAAATTTCCGATAAAGCAATCGAGGTTGCTGTGAAACTTTCCCATAGATACATAAGTGACAGGAAACTTCCTGATAAGGCAATCGATTTGGTCGATGAGGCATCTGCAAAACTCCGTATAGAGATATACAGTGCACCCCCTGCACTAAAGAGATTGGAAAAGAATCTCAAAAAACTCACAATAGAGGGAAAGGAAGCAGTTAAATCAAGGGCATATGAGAGAGCAGCAAAGTTAAGGGATGAGGCGGATAAACTGCAAAAGGAATACAATGAAAAGAAAGAAAAATGGATGAGAGAGAGGGGAATCGACGATATTGTGGGAGAAGAAGACATTGCAGAAATCGTTTCAAAATGGACGGGCATACCTGTTCAGAAGATGCTTACCGAAGAATCCGAAAAACTCTTGAAGATGGAAGAAGAACTCCACCTGAGAGTAGTTGGACAGGACGAAGCAGTCACATCCGTTTCAGAAGCTATCAGAAGGTCGAGAGCAGGGCTAAAGGACCCCAAAAGGCCTATAGGTTCATTCCTTTTTCTCGGACCAACGGGCGTGGGAAAAACAGAATTGGCAAAAACACTTGCAGAATTTCTCTTCGATACAGAGGAAGCAATGTGTCGTATAGATATGAGCGAATATATGGAAAAACATACTGTTTCAAGACTTATCGGTGCCCCCCCGGGTTACATCGGTTACGAAGAGGGTGGACAACTAACCGAGGTAGTAAGAAGAAGACCTTACAGGGTAATACTCCTTGATGAAATAGAAAAGGCACATCCAGATGTCTTTAATGTGCTCCTTCAGATATTTGACGATGGTAGATTAACGGATGGTCAGGGAAGAACAGTCGATTTCAAAAACTGTATAATTATCATGACATCAAACATTGGTTCTACCCGGATTCAAGAAAATGAAGATGATTACGAAAGGATGAAGTCAAATATTATGGAAGAGGTTAAACGGGTTTTTAAACCCGAATTCTTGAACAGGCTTGATGATATTGTGGTATTCCATCCTTTAACAGAAGAGGATATAGAGAAGATTATCGACATAGAATTAAATAACTTGAGCAAACGATTGAAGGAAAAGAACATAACGATTACATTAAAGGAAAATGCAAAAAAGCAACTTTCAAGGGAGGGTTTTGACAGAGCATACGGTGCAAGACCACTAAAAAGGGTTATACAGAAAAGGATTGAAAATACCCTATCATCAAAAATCATTAAAGGCGAAATCCGGGAAGGTGAAAATGTAATTTTCGATTTTGTTAGAGGAGAATGGAAAACAGAGAAAGGGTAAACGATGGTTACATTAGCTGATGTAAAAGAAAATGAAATGGTAAAAGTCTATATAAACCAAGCAGATAAATTTCTTGGCATAATTGGATATACAGAGCACGGAGTAAGACATGCAAAAAGGGTTGCTGAAACTGCCGAATTCATACTCAGTAATCTGGAGAAGAAAAAAAGGATTGTTACACTTGGGAGCATTGCGGGTTACCTTCACGATATTGGAAATGTTGTCAACAGAGCAAATCATGCAGAAACAGGTTCAATTTTAGCCTCTTCCATTCTATCCAATATGGGAATGGATGTAAAGGATATCGCTGAAATAATAGCCGCTATTGGTAACCATCACGAAGAAAATGGGGTTCCTGTAAGTGATGTCTCTGCAGCCTTAATACTCGCAGACAAATCGGATGTTCACAGAAGCAGGGTTAGAAACCCTGAATTTGTTAAGTTTGATATTCATGACCGTGTAAACTATGCTTCAACAAAATCAATCCTCAATGTCGATAAGGATAAAAAGAAAATAATTTTTGATCTAACGATAGACACAACCATTGCTGCTGTTATGGAATACTTTGAAATCTTCTTATCAAGAATGATAATATCAAGAAGGGCAGCAGATTTTCTCGGGTGTAAGTTTGAAATGATAATAAACAAAACCAAAATCATTTAATCTTCCATATTACTCAAAGTAGAGCAATTTAGGTAAATAATGATGGGAATTAAGAAAAAATAAAAAAATAACAAAAAATACTTGACAAATTCTGTTTTTGCTGTTATAAATAAATACAGAGTATCGTAAATAAGTAAATTTGGGTAGAAGCATGAAATCTAAAAAAATTTTCTTGATAACATTAACATCGCTCTCTATAATTATAGGACTTTGTATAGCAATTTTTATCGTGAGTATCCAGATGTACAACAGGGCATATTATTCAAATGTAACGGCTCTTCATTTAAAGAATAATGACTTACATCATTCCTCAGAAAAGGTTACTCATAAAAAAAGTAAATCATTAGGAAAGGTAACATTTCTACTTGGTGATTCGAAGACAAAAAAACATAGTGATAAGAATTGGAAAAAATTGGTTTTCGGACAGAGATTATCAAGAGGAGACAGTTTAAGAATCGGAAGGGAAAGTAAGGTGGAAATAACTACTAACAATGGTAGAACCATAACACTATCAGGCTTCAAAAAACTTCGCATCGATAGTTTTATACTAACAATGAATCAACGAACCAATCAGGGGTCCTCTGAAAATATTGGAAGAGATGATAGCAAAATAACCCGATTGGCAGGAAAGGAGGATAAAAAAAAGGAAACATCACCCGTTTCAGCCGTTAGATCTAACAAACCTAAAAACGAAAACAACAATGAGCCAAAATTAAAAATACGAATCGGCGATTAACCCCCATACCTCTTCACTTCAGTACATTCTGTACTGATAGTTACATTTAACACATAACAGAAGGTAAATAAAAATGGAAATAGCAGAGTTAAAGGATAAAACTTTTTCTGAACTTAAAGGTATTGCAAAAAACCTCAATCTTCAAGGATATTCAACATTAAAAAAACAGGACCTCATCTTTGGCATCCTCGATGCTCAGGCACAGCAGAATGGTTTAATGCTCGGTCAAGGCGTACTTGAAATCAACCATGATGGTTTCGGTTTCCTGCGTCAGCCCAATAACAGTTATCTACCCGGCACTGAGGACATCTACATATCACCATCTCAGATCAAAAAATTTGGGCTCTTAACAGGTGATACGGTATCCGGACAAATTCGACCTCCAAAGGAAAGCGAAAAATTCTATGCTCTCTTGAAGGTTGAGGCGGTAAACTTCGAAAACCCCAATGTTGTCAAAAAAAGAACCTTATTTGACAATCTCACCCCCCTATATCCTAACGAAAAAATTAGACTTGAAACAGGTGATGAAACCATTTCAAGAAGGATTATCGACCTTCTGACACCTGTCGGAAAAGGGCAAAGAGCACTTATTGTCTCTCCACCGAGGGCAGGAAAGACTGTCCTATTACAGCTGATTGCAAATAGCATAACGATAAACCATCCAGAAATCCAATTAATGGTTCTTTTAATTGACGAAAGACCAGAGGAAGTGACGGACATGATACGTTCGGTAAAGGGAGAGGTAATAAGTTCAACCTTTGATGAGCCTGCAGAACGACATGTCCAGGTTGCAAATATGGTTATAGAAAGGGCGAGAAGAATGGTCGAGCAGAAGAATGATATCGTAATTCTACTTGATAGTATCACAAGATTAGCAAGAGCACATAATGTTGTTATACCGCACAGTGGCAAGACACTAACAGGTGGTGTTGATTCTAATGCCCTTCATAAACCTAAAAGATTTTTTGGTGCGGCAAGAAATATTGAAGAAGGCGGAAGTCTAACAATTATAGCAACCGCACTTATAGAAACGGGAAGCAGAATGGATGAGGTTATCTTTGAAGAGTTCAAGGGAACAGGAAATATGGAACTTGTGCTTGATAGAAAACTCGCTGATAGAAGGGTATTCCCTGCAATTGATATCAATAAATCTGGAACAAGAAAGGAAGAACTTCTCCTTACTAAAGAAGAACTCAATAAGGTCTGGATTTTGAGAAAATTACTGAATGAGATGAACCAGACGGAGGCAATGGATTTCCTTATTGCAAGAATGAAAGAGACAAACAACAACAAAGAGTTTCTTAAAGCAATGAGCAAATAAACATTCCTTGGAATAGTGTGAAAAATCGTGTAAAAGTGGAGTTAGTTGGTGTTTTGGGAATGTAATTCCCAAAACTAAATCTGACAATTTCACAATTCCCAATTTCTTAATTTCTGATTCTTTAAAGTTGACAAACTCTCATTTGTAGCATAAAACCATAGATATGTCGCATACTAAATGTGGTTTGTCAGAATCTTTTAATTATTATTACAGCACACACGGCTTCGGAATCAAAGATTGCTAAGGTCTGAATTATCTAAAGACAACTTCGCATATGCCAGAACCGATGGACAAAACTACTTTAGGTAAGGAGAAAAGATGACAAGAGCACCACGAAACCGAACTATAACATTATCGGACAGAGAGAGAGAAAACTATCGCAATAAGTTATTAAAGATAGAGAGTCCTGTCTTACTTAAGCAAATAGTAAATAGGATTATCAATCAGGATATTTTGAAGGCAATAAACTTCCTACCATCGAAATTTATAGATCTTCTCTTTATCGACCCACCTTACAACTTAGCAAAAACCTTCAATGCTCATTCCTTTAAGCAGATGTCGGTAAAAGAGTACATGGAGTGGATGGACTCCTGGCTTCAAAAGATGATACGACTACTGAAGCCTACTGCATCGATATATATCTGCGGCGATTGGCGGTCATCTTCTGCGATTCATCTACTCTGTGAAAAATATTTTACCATCAAAAACAGGGTCACATTTGAAAGAGAAAAAGGGCGAGGAGCCAAAAGAAACTGGAAAAATAACTCGGAGGATATATGGTTTTGCACAATTTCTAACAAGTTCACTTTTAATGCAGAAACAGTAAAATTAAAAAGAAAAGTAATTGCTCCTTATAGAGAAAAGGGTATGCCTAAGGATTGGGAGGAGGAAGAAAATGGCAAATACAGGCTAACTGCTCCATCAAATATATGGACGGATATCACGATTCCTTTCTGGTCAATGGCAGAAAATACCCCACATCCAACGCAAAAACCCGAGAAACTTCTTGCTAAGATCATTCTGGCTAGCTCCAACGAAGGAGATATTGTCTTTGACCCTTTCGCAGGTGTAGGAACTGCAGGGGTTGTGGCAAAAAAACTAAAAAGAAATTTCGTAATAATAGAGATAGATGAAGAATATTGTCTCTATGCTGTCAAAAGATTGCTGATGGCAGAAAAAGAGACTACTGTTCAGGGATATTCTGATGGTATTTTTTGGGAAAGAAACAGTTTGAAAGATATAAAGAACAGGTGAGGCATCTTGCCTCACTGCTAAAACAAAAGGTGAGACATCTTGCCTCACCACGAGGCTGGAAGCCTCGTCTATTGAAGCCTCGCCTATTAT
>Ga0209121_10001444_pt1 | contig 24969 bp, 22 predicted proteins | sample Cruoilmetagenom3_FD_187292 | JGI IMG/M metagenome (GOLD analysis project Ga0209121, IMG submission 187292) | Oil polluted marine microbial communities from Coal Oil Point, Santa Barbara, California, USA - Sample 3 (SPAdes) (version 2) | ecosystem: Environmental > Aquatic > Marine > Oil seeps ... | reverse complement strand
TTTTTCTTCAAACCCAAAATCTTCGCCGCCCTTGGTCCCGTGGTGATTGAGGAGGACTTGCGTCCCCTCTTCCGTATTTCTCTCCGCAACGCTTTTTTACTCGCCTTTTTAATAACCACCCTCCTCATCCTTCAGCGCTTTCTGTGATAAAATTAACCCTACCATGACCAACAGGAAATTCTATGTTACTACGGCTATTCCTTACGTTAACGCCTCGCCGCACATCGGGCAGGCGTTGGAGTTTGTTCAGGCCGATATTATCGCCCGCTACCACCGCTTAATCGGCGATGATACTTTCTTTCTGACCGGCACTGACGAAAATGCTCATAAGAATTATTTGGTGGCAAAGGAGCAGGGAATTCCGGTGGGGGATTTTGTTGAAAAACACACCAACGAATTCTTGGAACTTTTAGAAAAACTTCAGATCAGCAACGACGATTTCATCCGCACCACCGACCAAGAAAGGCACTGGCCGGGGGTTTACAAACTTTGGAAGAAGGCAACCGAGAGCGGGGACATTTACAAAAAGAAATACGAGGGACTTTATTGCGTTGGTTGCGAGGCGTTTGTGACCGAAAAAGATCTCCAAAATGGTCTTTGTCCGGTTCACCAAAAACCTCCGGAGAAGGTTAGCGAAGAGAACTATTTTTTTCGGCTTTCGAAATATCAGCAGGAACTGGAGGAACTAATTTCCACCGACGAACTTCATATTATCCCCGAATCAAGAAAAAACGAAGTTTTGAGTTTTATCCGTTCGGGGCTTAAGGATTTAAGTATTTCTCGCGATCGAAAAAGAGTTCCCTGGGGACTTCCCGTCCTTGATGATTCCTCGCAAACGATTTATGTCTGGTTTGACGCCCTCACCAACTATATTTCCGCCTTGGGTTACGGTAGTGAGGATGACTCTTTGTTCAAAAAATACTGGCCGGCGGACGTTCATGTCATTGGAAAAGATATTGCCCGTTTTCACGCCATTTATTGGCCGGCGTTTTTACTTTCCGCCGGACTCCCTCTTCCCAAACAGATTTTGGTTCACGGGTTTTTCACCGTCGAAGGGCAAAAAATATCCAAGACGATTGGGAATGTTCTTAACCCTCTAGATATTATCGAAGAATACGGAACCGAAACGTTGCGCTATTACTTGCTCAAACGAGGCGCCCTTTTCACCGACGCTGATTTTTCTATCCACGAACTTGAGGCAACCTACAACTCCGACCTTGCTAATGGATTAGGAAATTTAGTTTCGCGGGTGGCGAAGCTCTGTGAAAAGTCGAAATTGGAGTTCTTTCTTAGTGAGGTGCGGCCGCACCTAAATAAGAAAGAGAATGAAAAGTTGGAGGGGTATAAATTCAACGAAGCGCTGGGGGAGATTTGGGAAAAAATTGCCAAGCTTGATAAATTTATTGATACCGAAAAGCCGTGGGAGTCACTCAAAGAACAGAAAACAGTGAACAATGAACAGGGAACAAAAAGCAATGAACTTGAGGATATTCTATATCGTCTTGTGGGAGGGATTCGGGAGGTAGCCGTTTTGCTGGAGCCGTTTTTGCCAGAGACGAGTCTAAAGATTCAGGAGCAGTTTGAAGGTCCGAAAATCAAATCAGGTGAGCCGTTGTTTCCCAGAATTACCGACGCGCAGTAAACTGCGCTACTACAAATTAGTAAAATGTTAAAAACTTTTGTCAAAAAATACGATCGCCAAATACATAGATTCCTAGAAATTGTCCCGGGGGTCATTACCTGGACTTTTATTTTTTCCCCAATCTGGGCCGGGCTTTTCGTCCCTCAATTGATGGCCTATCTGGTCATCTTTTTTGCCCTCTACTGGCTCTTCCAATCGGCCCGAACCGGTTGGGGGGCGGTCGTCTCCTACAAACAGTTCAAAAAGGACACTGATCGCGATTGGCTCGCCGACGCCCAGAAACTGGAAGGCTTTGAAAAGATTGAACACCTGATCATCATCCCCTTCTGTAACGAGCCGGTTAATGTTGTCCGAAAGACGCTAGCCAACCTTAAAAAGCAAACCTTTCCCAAGGAGAGAATTCACGTTGTTTTGGCCATGGAAGAATTCGCCGGGGAGTTTGGGAAAGATAATGTAAAGACCCTGCTTTCTGAGTTTGAAGGGGATTTCGGCCATCTTTGGGCCACCTTCCACCCCCGCATCCCCGGAGAAATGCCCGGCAAATCTTCCAACGAGGCCTGGGCGGGAAAATGGGCTAAGAAAAAAATGGTTGACGAGTTGGGTTACGACCTCAACCAGATTTACGTGACCTCAAACGACGCTGATGCCCGACTCCACCCCCGCTACTTCAGCAGTGTGGCCTACAAAATTTTGTCTCTGCCCAAGAAACTCCGTCACCTCCGCTTCTTCCAATCCCCCATCGTCTTTTACAACAACCTCTGGCGGGTGATATTGCCGGTGCGGATAAGCAGCGCCGCCTCGGGAGTGATCGCCGCCGGAAGACTAACCGCCCCTCAGGAATTACACCCCTACTCGACCTACACCACCTCGCTAAAAATGGTCCATAAGGCGGGCTACTGGGGCGTAAAAGTTATCCCCGAAGATTACCACATCTTCTACAAATGTTTCTTCAACGAGGGCGGACGGGTTAATGTTATCTCCGTTTTCCTCCCGACCTCCGCCGACGGGGCCGAGTCAACCACTTTTTGGGAAAGCGTCAAGAACTACTACCGTCAGGTCCGTCGCTGGGCTTACGGGGTTTCCGACGACCCCTACGTTTTGAAAGAGTTTCTTAAGCATTCTGAAATTCCTTTAGCGACCCGCCTCTTCCGCGGTCTGATTTTGGTCGATTGGCATTTCTTTTGGGCGACCAAATCGTTCATTCCCTTCAGCTCCTTCATCGCTCTGCTGATTAACCCCGTCTTTAGCCAAACCGTTCTCGCCCACAACCTACCGCGCATTTCCAGTCTGATCTTCCAATCCTGCTTCATCTTTACCCTCGTTTTCGTGGCCGTTGACATTTTGATGCGACCGAAGCATCCCAAGAATTACAGCCGGAAAAAACTTTTCGTCATCTCCCTTTTCGACTGGTTTTTTGTCCCCATCGTCGGACTGCTACTTTCCGTCATCCCGGCTATTGACGCCCATACCCGGCTAATGCTCGGAAAATATCTGGCCTACGAAGTTACCGAAAAAGTATGACCAAAACACCGCTACTAATTTTTCTCGTCAGCTCCGGTCTGTTTCTCCTGACTACTTTTGTAGTCTACTCTCATCTTTCCTCTCTACCCCCGGAAATTCCTCTTTGGTATACCAAACCTTGGGGAGCGGCGCGCCTCGCCCCCTCGGAAAAACTCAGCCTAATTCCAATTTTGGGGGGAGCCCTCCTCGTCCTCAACCTCTTAATCTACCGCCTTCTTTCAAAAAGGCGGGAGGACAACGCCGCTCTAACCTTCGCCCTTTTGACGCTGGCTTGCTCCGCCCTGCTCACTCTTTCGGCCCTGCGGATTGTCAATCTGGTCGGTCCGGGACTGAAGATCTCTCTTTCGTCCCTAAACCTAATATGCCCCCTGCTGACCGGATTTTTAGTCTCCCTAATTTTAACCCCGCTTTTGATCCGCATCGGCAAGCGCTTGCGTTTCATTGACCGCCCCCACGGACCCTACATCAACGTTCGCCCTTTAGTCCGACTGGGCGGGGTGGTCATTTTTCTCTCCTTTACCGCGGTGGCGGCCTTCTTTTTACCGCTGGAGAAACATCTCCTCGCCCTTCTCTTAGGCGGTTTCTGGTTGACGGTCGTGGGAACCGTTGACGATATTTTCGATCTTTCTCCCCCCGTCTTGGGTTTAGCCCACGCCGCGGCGGCCTTGATTTTGGTCCTCGGGGGAATAGGGATTGATTTTGTCACCAACCCCTTGTCTTTTTTGGGGGGGCCAAAAATCTTTCACTTGGATATCTGGCAAATTCCTTTCCAAATCCGGGGGCTGACCTACCATCTAACCGTCTTGGCCGACCTCCTCACCCTGATTTGGGTTTTCGCCCTAATTAACATTGTTGATTGGCTGGACGGTTTGGACGGTCTGGCCTCGGGGGTCGGGGTGATTGCCACGGCGGTGATTCTGGGGATTTCGCTAACTTTCCACACCCCGGTAACCGCGACCCTTTCCCTGATTCTGGGCGGAGTGCTTTTGGGATTTCTAACCTTTAACTTTTCCCCAGCCAAGATTTTACTCGGCAGTGGAGGCTATCTTTTGGGATTTCTGATCGCCGGCTTGGCCCTTTTTAGCGGCGGAAAAATCGCCACCGCCCTTTTGGTTTTAGGTCTGCCGGTGTTGGACACCTTGATTGTCCTCTGGGGGCGGTTTCGGAGGGGAAGACCGCTGCATTTGGGGGACCGGACCCATCTTCACCACCGGTTATTGGAAAGGGGTCTAGGTGTTCGTCAGGTGGTCCTTCTAGAATGGGGTCTGTGCGTTTTGTTGGGAGGGGCGGCGGTTTTTTTGACCGGCTGGAAAAAACTGTTGGCGATTGCCGCCGTTTTTGTTTTTGGTTTTCTCTTCAACCTTCTCTTCGGCTTGTTACCCAAACCTCGTTTAATTTCACGATCGTGAAATTAAACTTGGCCACCCTGTTTACACTGAACGTAGTGAAGTGGTAGAATAACAACCGCGATGAAGTTGAAGGCGAAAAAACGAGACATTCTAGGAAAAAAGGTTCAAAAACTGCGGGAGCAGGGGTTACTGCCGGCGGTGGTCTTCGGCAAGGAAACGGGATCCATCCCGGTCACCCTGGATCAAAAAGAGTTTGAAAAGGTTTACGAGGAGGCCGGGGAGAGCGTTTTGGTGGATGTTGAGGTGACCGAAGACGGGCCCCGCTCAGCGGGGCAACTACATAAAACATTAGTTTCCGAGGTTGATACCGATCCGGTCAGTGACAAAATTATTCACGCCAATCTGCACGCCGTCAGTTTGACCGAAAAAGCGACCGCCACCATCCCCCTCGAAATTGTCGGCCAATCCCCGATTGTCGAATCTGGCCAGGGAATGCTTTTGACTCTTCTTGACGAAGTGGAGGTCGAGGCCCTGCCCCACAATCTCCCCTCAAAAATTGAGGTAGATATTTCCGAACTAACCGAAATTGACCAGAGAATGGCCATCAAGGACCTGCCGGTTGATCGCCAAAAAGTTGAAATTCAGCAAGACCCCGAAGATTTGGTCGTCAAGATCGAGCACGCCGAGATGGAAGAGGAGGAAGAGGAGGAGGAAGTTTCGGTCGAAGCCGTGGAAGTAACGACGGAGAAGGAAGAGGAAGGAGAGGGGGAAGAGGTCACGGAAAAGGCAAAGGAAACGAAAGGCACAGAGGAGAAGCAAGCACAAGGGAACAGGGAATAATTTCTAATTTCTAATTTCTAATTTCTAGTCCCTATTCCCTAACCTCGGGCCATTTGGAAATCATAATCGACTCGGCCTCTTTATCCGGCAAACGCTGGTAAATTTCTTCAGTAATAAAAGGCATAAAGGGGTGGAGAAGTTTTAAAAGTTTGGTAAAACTTTCCACGAGAACCGCGTAGGAAACCAAACCCTCTTTGTAATCCTCCAAATACTTATCACAAAATTCGTGCCAGAAGAAGTGGTAAAGTTCGTCAGCGGCCAGATCGAAACGGTATTTTTCTATCAACTCGGTAACGGATTTAATTGTTTGACTAACTTTCCCTAAAAGCTCCTCGTCCATCTTCCCATCGTAGAGACGCCCCGACGGGGCGTCTCTACCACGTGTCAAAACAAAGCGGCCCGCGTTCCAAAGTTTGTTGGCAAAATTACGGTAGGCAATAAATTTATCCTCCCCAACCTTCATATCACTCCCCGGAGGATTGCCAACCACCAAGCCCATCCGCAAAGCGTCGGCCCCGTATTCTTCAATAATCTCCAAAGGATCAAAACCGATCCCCTTAGTTTTGGAAAATTTTTGACCTTTTTTATCCCGGACCAGCCCGTGAAGATAAACAGTCTCAAAAGGCACCTCGCCAGTCATTTCCAGACAGATCATTATTTCTCGGGCGACCCAAAAAAAGAGAATATCGTAACCGGTCTCCCGAACGGTGGTGGGGTAGAAATACTTGAAGTCTTCCGTTTCTTCAGGAAAACCCAAAGTAGAAATCGGCCATAAACAGGAGGAAAACCAGGTGTCCAAAATGTCGTCCTCGCCTTTGATCGGAATCTTATGCCCCCACCAAAGTTGACGAGAAATGCACCAGTCGCGAATATTCTCCAACCAGTGAAAATAGACTTTTTCAAAGCGTGGAGGGACGATTTTAATCTTTCCTGATTTCACCGCCTCGATCGCCGGCTCGGCCAAGGGTTTCATTTTGACGAACCATTGTTTAGAGACCAGCGGCTCAACCAAAGTTCCACAGCGTTCGCAGACGGAAACCGCGTGAGTGTAGTCCTCCTCTTCTTCCAAAGCGTCAATTTTGCGAAGATCCTCAAGAACCCGAATGCGGGCGGCGGCCACCGCCTCGCCCTGATAAAAACCGGCTTCCTCGGTCATCCGGCCGTCGAAACCAATCACTTTGATAGTGTCCAGACCGTGCCGCCGACCGATTTCAAAATCGGTCGGATCGTGGGCGGGAGTCACTTTGACCGCGCCAGTCCCGAATTCGGGATCCACCACGTCGTCAGCGACGATCGGAATCTCTCGGTTGACCAAAGGCAAAATTACTTTCTGACCGACCAAATTTTTGTAACGTTCGTCGTCAGAAGCGACGGCGACGGCGGTGTCCCCAAGCATTGTCTCCGGCCGGGTGGTGGCGACGACGACAAACCCGACGGGTTTGGACGACGTTTGGTTAACCCGTCGGGTTGACGTGACGGAATCGGCGAGCGGATATCTGATATACCACAACTTCGCCTTCCGCTCTTTGTGGTCAACTTCCAAATCGGACAAAACGGTTTTGCATTCAGTGCACCAATTGATAATTCTCTCCCCCTGATAAATCAGGCCCTTCTCCTGCAGGCGGGCAAAGGCCTCTTTAACCGCCCGCGAACGGGCTTCGTCCATCGTGTAGGCCTCACGGCTCCAATCCAAAGAGAACCCTAAAAGTTTTAACTGCTGGCGAATATAGTCTCGAGACTCTTCGGCGAATTTTTGAGCCCGCCGCAAAAACTCCTCTCGTCCCACCTCTTTTTTGGTCTTCCCCTCCTCCCGCAACTGTTTGGTAACCAGATATTCCACCGAAATGGAGGCGTGGTCAAACCCGGGGAGGAAAAGAGTGGGATCGCCCTTCATCCGGTGGTAGCGAGCCAAAATATCCTCAACCGTGTAGAGGGCATGGCCGACGTGCAGACCGCCGGTGACATTGGGGGGAGGGAGGGTAATAACGAAAGGCTTCTTATCCGGGATCCCTGCTTGCCGACAGGCAGGTATCTTGGGGGTAAAGAGGTTACGCTCTTCCCAAAACTTGTACCACTTCTTTTCCACTTCCTGGGGCTTGTATTGCTTGTCCATCACTGCCCCACCTGAGCAAATCTTTCCACCGTCGTTTTTAAGGTCTCTAAAGCCTCGTCAATATCTTTATCCTGAAGAACGCTATCCACTGTTTCAGCCATCGCCTCAACATAAACATCATTTCCCGAATGATCGGCGATGATAAAGGAGGCCGCCGTCGGGGCCCCGTCAATCAAGGGAGCCAGGTAGTCGCTGGTCAACAAGACGCTTCCCAAATCTTTTCGACTGTAAGGCTCGCCAAACTCCCGTAGTTTGGCTTGTTCGCTGTAGAGACGGCGCATATTTTCGGGCTGGGATAAAAACTCCAAAAACTTCCAGGCCTCCTTGGCGTTGTCCGAATCGAGATTGACCGCCTCGGCCCAAAAACTAGCCCAATTGACGGTGGTTGACCCTTCTCCCGGCAGGGAAGGTATCTGAGGAACGGCGGCGGTGGCAAAATCCAATCCCGGATTCAAGTTTTGAATATCAAAAACCCGCCAGGAGGGGGCAAAAACCATGCTGGCCTGCCCCTGGGCAAAGGCGTGAATGGAGTTGGGCAAAGAGGCCTCCCAAACCTTGTCTCGACGCGCAAAATTGGTGTAGAAAACCAAAGCGTCGCGAGCTCCGTTGGCGGTCAAATCGTCAGGAAACTTGACCCGACTCTGGGCAAACATCAGCCCCAAAATGTCCGAAAAATGGGCCACATTGTTGGCCGTCCCGACCGCCGCTCCGGCCCGGTTGATTTGCTTAGTTTTTTTATCGCGCCTAGTTAAACTCAGAGCCACCTCGCGAAACTCCTCCCAATCGGTGGGGGGACGATTAACCTCCCCCTCTTCAAAGTGCTCAAGGTTGTAGAAAAGCATCAGACCGTCATACATTAAGGGAAGGGCGTAGAGTTGGTCTTGGTGAGAAAGGGTCTTTTGGGCCGGGGGATAAAAATTACCCCTAAAATCGGCGGAAGACATCACCTCCGACGGCAAGGGGGAAAGTTCGGCGGCAAACTGAGGAATCCAGGTATTGTGAATTCGGGCGATGTCCGGACCGGTCCCCTCCCGCAGACGGGTCAGAAGAGTTTCCTTGTGCTGGGCCAGGTTAGAAAAAGCCCGCTGTTCGTAATTGATTTTGATATTGGGATTTTCTTTTTGATAATCCTCGATCAGAGGTCGAAAAACTTCCTGGGGCTCGAAAATCCCCCAGTAGGTCAACTCAACCCTCTCTGTTGGAGACTTGACGAAGGGAAGGTTGCAACCCGAGGGAACCAACGCAAAAAACGCCAAAAAAGAAGTCAGAAAGATTTTGTTGGCGGACAGTTTTTTGATCAGTTCCATTTCCCTACCTATTGTATTACAAAAGCGTAGAGTTGTAAACTCTAGGAATTTTTGTTAAAATCTTCTCACCATGGGTAAAAAAGAGGCTCAGGTATTAAACTACCGCGTTATTATCGAAAAAGAGCACTACGACGACGGGACTCCCGTTTATAGCGCCCTTGTCCCTACTCTAGGCATCGCCGATTACGGACCAAGTATTGAAAAGGCCTTAGAAAACACGAAGGAGTGTATTAAATTTCATATTGAGTGTTTGATTGAAGAGGGAGAAAAGGTGCCCCTTCCTGATAACGTTTACGATTCGCTGGTAGTAAACTCCCAGGTGGAGATCGCCCCTTCAAAAAAGCTAGAGTTTGCGTTCGCATGACCAAACTGCCTCAACTAAAACCAAAAGAAGTTGCCAAAGCCCTGAAAAGCTTGGGTTTCGAGCACAAAAGAACCACTGGAAGCCACGCACGTTTTATTCACCCAGCAGATAAAAGGCGAAAAACAACCGTTCCGATGTACAGACACCCTCTCCCCAAACCGACTCTCAAGTCGATTCTTCGTCAAGCGGGCATAACCACCGAGGAACTTCTCGAAAATCTTTAGTTGGAAAACACCAAACCGATTAGCAACCAAAAAAGGAGGGCGGTTTGGGGGAGGGTAAAAAAGTAGTGGTCGACGAAGCAGAGGAGGGTAATTTGAGCCACAGAAATTAACAACAGGCCGTTTTTCTTTTTCAGAAGAGAACAGAAAACAAAAAACAAAAAACAAAGAAATGCGGCAAGGCCGAGGAGGCCGGTTTCGGCGGCAATCAAAAGATAAACGTTGTGGGCCGGTTGGAGGAAGCGGGTCCAACCGGAAACTTCGCCGTATTCACTCATCCGGACGGTGAAATTATTTAAACCCACCCCGAGGAGGGGGTGGTCCTTGAACATCTCCAAAGCGATCCAGTTTAGTTCGGCGCGGCGGAGGAAGGATAGGCAATAGGCACTAGGCAATAGGGAATAGTGCAAAAAAATTTCCCCCCGAAACATCAACCCAAAAACTCCCAGAAGACCTAAAACCCCCACCGCCCAAGCCGAACGGCTGAAGGAGAGAAGCAGTGCGGTGGCGCCAAGAACAAAAGCCGTAAATCGTAAATCGCGAATCGTAAATCGTTTCTTTAGTTCGTAAAATATCCAAGGGAGAAGAATGGCTAAATAACCTCCGAGGACGTTGGGATGAGGAAAAGTTCCGTAGGGACGGACTTTTTTGACTCCAAAAAGATCGAAAGCGGCGATTCCCGGAGTGGAAACCGTGTATTTATTTTCCCCCAAAAACCAATAGCCAAAAATTGAGCCCTGCTTGAACCATTGAGCAATGGCTAAAACCGATTCCAACAAAACGCCAAGGGACAGCAACCTAACAATCGTCGGCCAATCTTTTTTGAGATTGATATGTTTGGAAACATAAAAAGAGAATAGAACATATTCGACTAGCTTTAACCACCTATAAACGGCGGCCGGTTGATTTAAGGCTTTAAAAACCGAAAACCCTAGAATCGTAACAAAAACTAAGAGACAGAGTTTAGGAGTATATACTCCTAAACTCTTATCCGATCTTGAAATATTAGAAGTCGAGAGGGTTTTTGAGGATGTTTTTTGGAGTTCTCTAAACACCCAAAATCCCAAAAGCGCCCAGATCAAGATATCGGTCAGGTAAACTGTGGGGAGGAGGTAGTCGACCAGGATACCATCGACATAGGCAAAATCGAAAAAGAAATGTTTGGCCAGATTGACAGGGAGGAAAAGAAGCAACAGGGCGAAAATTTTGGCCTCTAGCCCTTTTATTTTTTTAAACTTTATCATTGTTTACTAATTGGCAGACCAAGGGTCTGCAGCTACAAAAAGCGACCACGAGAGTCGCAGCTACAAAAGTCTAACTATTGCCAAAGGAGTCTGCTCATCAGCCTGACCCAAGGGGTTGTCCGCAAAAACTTTTTCCACCAATTTGGGATCAATTCCTTCGGAAACTCCCAAAGTTTTTTGCCCGTAATCATTGGCGTCAATGATCGCCACCCTACACCAAGGTTTTGGGTGGCCTTCGGCTAGCGCCTCGGAAATTTGTTGGGCAACTTTTTGAGGATTTTTGGGTCCCAACTTGGCTGACTGGTTTCCCGGCGGCAAAGTGTAATCGCAGGGACCATCAATAGCGGCAATGTCGTGACCGGCGACCCTGTAAAACATTCCCCGAATCCCTAAAGGCTTAGTCAACACCGCGCTGAGCGCGGCTAAAAGAATTCTAAAAACGCCCGCCTCTTTGATTGCCAACTGCATTGTCCAAGGGCTTTTCAAACCGATTCCTCCCGGATGTTGGTGAACAAAGTTAACCAAAAAGCGGGCCAGCCGAGAGGGCTTGATCTCCTTAACCAAAAAGCTCCGCCCCTGGGTGATGGCCACAATTCTTTCGGAAATGACGACCAAATCGTCGGGTTCCAGCAGGTCGCTGACACTTTCTTTAACCACCGCTACAATATCGTCATCTTCAGTCACCAATTTGGTTTTGATGGGATAGCGAGCGTATTTCTGACCGCCAACTTCAATGGTCAAATTTTTACCAGAGTTAGCTTTAGGAAAATTCATTTTTAATAGTTCAACGGTCTAGACTGCTGAACTAGTTTTCTCCAATCTTTCTAATCCATAAATACCCGCAACCAGACTTCGGTGTTTAAAAAACGCCAGAAAAGCATGCTGTCACCTTCCCCCTTTTGCAAAAAACGTTCAAAGGCGTGGCCCACTTTCTCGGCGTCCCAATAGGGTCGCGAACGAAAACCGGCGCTTCGAAAAATCTCCCAAACTTTATCCTCCTCCCGGCGAAACCAAACCTCTTCGGGGGTGGTAAAACCAACCTTCCATTTTCGCTGGTAAATTTTGGAGGGGAGTTTATCCTTCATCGCCTGACGCAAGATATATTTGTTGACTCCGTTTTTAATAATCAAATCTTCTGGTAAACCAAAAATAAACTCGACCAAGTCAGGGTCTAGGAAAGGAACCCGAGACTCCAAAGAAAAGGCCGAGGAGTTTTTGTCTTCGTAACGTAAAAGGGCGGGAAGGGAATACTTGAAAACATCTTCGTAAAGGCGTTGTTTGAGGTTACTACTGGAAGGCGCTAACTGAAGTTCGCTATTACGCTTTCCACGGAACTCCGGACGAAGGAGGAAAACCGCTCCGGTGGCCGCTTGTTGCCGCCAACGCTGACCGACAAATTTAGAAAGGAGACCACGAACGGCCAAAAGTTCCTGAGCCAATAAAATCAGGTTCTTATCCTGCAAAAGGTTTTTAAGATAAACAAAAAAGTAGGGATCGTAGCCGGCCAAAAGTTCGTCGCCGCCCTGACCATCGAGTAAAACTTTAACCTCGCGGCTCGCCTCGCGCATCACGCAATACTGGGCGTAAGGTCCACTAGAAATAAAAGGCTCTTCTTGAACCCGAACCAAATCTTCCAGTTCGGCAAACAGTCCTTGAGATTGAGGATAAACAAAGTGGGGCTGGGCCGATGTTTTTTGATTGACCTCGTCAATAAACTCCCGCTCATCGTTTTTCTGTCCCGGAAAAACGGCGGAAAAAGTTTTTTGCGGACCCCCCAGCCTGCCTGCCGGCAGGCAGGCCAGATCGTCAATCAAAAGGGAAATAGTGGAAGAATCTAAACCGCCGGAAAGACAAACCCCCACCGGAACGTCAGAAACCAAACGAAGGCGGACGCTTTCCTGCAAAAGGTGACGGAATTCTTCGGCCACCTGTTCTGTAGAGACGCCCCGTCGGGGCGTCTCTACCATCGACGAAAGAGACCAAAACTTTTTCTTATTAATTTGCAAACCATCTGCAGCCAGATCGATTTTCATCATTTCCCCCGGCAAGAGTTTCTTGACCTCCTCAAAAAAAGTTTCCTGACTGTGATCGTGAACCCTGTGGGCCAGATACTGATAAATTATTCTTTGGTTAGGAGTTCGGGAAACTCGGGAATCTTGGAGCAAGGCCCTAATCTCGGAAGCGAAGAGAAGTCGTTGGTTAGGGCGATCAAAATGGTAGTAAAGGGGTTTGATCCCCAAATGGTCACGAACCAGAAAGAGTTCTTTGTTTTTCAAATCGTAAAGAGCGACGGCAAACATTCCCTTCAATTTTTCGAAAACCCCCTCCCCCCACTCTTCAAAACCGTGAACAATTACCTCCCCATCGGATTGAGTTTTGAATTGGTGGGAGGAAAGTTTCTGCCGCAGACTTCTAAAGTTATAGATTTCCCCGTTGTAGAAAAGACAAAGGCTTTTATCTTCGTTAAAAAAGGGCTGATTGCCGGTCTCCAAGTCAATAACGGCAAGGCGTCGGTAGCCCAGACTCAGGTTGCCAAATTCAACCAACGCTTCGTCATCGGGCCCCCGATGTTTAAGACTTCCCAGCATAGATTTTAAAAGTTTTTGATTTTTAAAACCAGCAAACCCAGCAATGCCACACACAATAAATTTATTTTAACAGATTATCCACAATTGTTCGTTCTAAGACTTTACTATTCTAACTTAGTAGTAGTCGTAGTAGGGTCTGTGGAAAAGTGGGAAAGCGACGAATTTCTAATTTCTAATTACTAATTACTAAACTCTTTTTGTGGATTCTTTCTTTGTTGATTTTAACGGTGTGAGCAAGAACAGTCCTTTTTAAAGACCCGTCTTACTTGGTTAACGTTTGTGGAAAAACTTCCCTTTCCTGCGGATATTTCTGTGGATAAGATCCCTATTTATCCACATGACTTGTAGTTTGCTTGTTACTTATCCACAAATTTGCCCTTTAACCACACTGACTTGCTCGCGAATCTGGAGGTTCTCTTCAAGCAGTTTTTCGATTTTCCCCACTCCGTGCATAACGGTCGTGTGGTCGCGTCCACCAAGAAGATCTCCGATTTGGGTCAGGGGTAGTTCAGTTAGATTTCTTAAGAGATACATCGCCACCTGCCGGGGGCGGACAATCTCCTTGGTTCTTCTTTTACCCTTTAGATCTTTTTGTTTAACAGTGTAGTAGGTGCCTACGGTTTTGAGTATTTTTCTGGGGGTCGCAACTACTTTTCTTTTTTTGAAACTGTTTCCCAGGATTTTGGTGGCGGTCTCCGGGGTTAGCTCTAAACCCTGTGCTTTAACATAGATCAGGACTTGATTGAAGGTTCCTTCCAATTCTCGAATGTTGGTCTCCACCCCTTCGGCGATGGTATCAATCACTTCGTTGGGAACCTTGGTTTTTGAGTTTTTGGCCTTGTTGCGTAGGATGGCTATTCGGACATCGAGGTCAGGCGCTTGCATATCAGCGATCATTCCCCCCACGAATCGGGAAGAAAGACGATCTTCTAATTTGGAAATTTCTCGGGGCGGTTTGTCTGAAGTTAAGACAATCTGTTTTTTTTCCATAAAAAGGGCGTTAAAGGTGTGGAAAAATTCCTCCTGAGTTGTTTCTCGACCGGCGATGAATTGAATATCGTCAATCAAGAGAACATCAGTTTCTCTAAATTTCTTGCGAAATTTGGCTGTGGTTTTCCGACTGCCTGATTGAATGGAATCGAGCAATTCGTTGGTGAAGGACTCCCCTGTGCAGTAAAGAACAGAGAGCCCTCGACGTTTTTTGATAATGTCGTTCCCGATGGCCTGGAGGAGGTGAGTTTTTCCTAGACCGACTCCGGAGTAGAAAAAAACCGGGTTGTAGGCCTGGCCCGGTTTCTGGGCGACGGCCAAGGCGACGGCGTGGGCCAGGTTGTTGCAGTTGCCGATGACAAAGTTTTCGAAGGTATAATTTAGAGAGAGGCCAACGCCTTTTTGGGACTCTTTTCCCCCCTCAAAAAGCGGCCCGAAGGGTTTTTCCGGCAGTTTGGGAGAGGTGTCTACCGAAAAGATTAGTTCGTTTTCTTTTTGGGTCAGGCGGTCGAGAACTTTTTTGACTTGGTGGTAGTGGCGTTGTTCAACCCGATCGCGGGCGTAGCTGGTAGGGAAGCCTATTTCGATCAGGCGGTTTTCATTTTTCAAAATTGAGGTTTGCCCAAACCAGGTTTTGAAATTTCCTCCGGAGAGGTTAAGTTCCAGTTCGGCCAGAGTCGCTTCCCAGAGTTGGTCGTTGTTCATAGGAGGTAAACTTTCAGGGGCAGCCGTGAAGTATATTAAAGATAACTTCACGGTAAAGGAGATGAATTCGTTTTTATATTAAATTGTCTGTGGATAAGTTGTCAAGAGTCAAAATTGTTAAGAGTTTACCCTGAGGCGAAGCCGAACGGGTCAACACCCAACTTTCGAGAAAATAGAAAAGGGCTATATGCCGTGAGCGCAGTAAAAACTGTTTTGCTTGTTGTTTTTGGTGTTCGAATGCGGTAAGATAGGGATGCTATGGATACAATAGACAAAGAGAAGCGAAGGGCGGAGTTGTTGGCCGAAGCCAAGAAGTTGGCCAAGAAGATTGTCGAAGAATACAAGCCGGAGAAAATTATCCTCTTCGGCTCGGCGGCGACGGGAGATGTCACTGAAGATAGTGATGTTGATCTATTTGTGGTTAAAGACACGATGGAAAGAGGGCTTGACCGTGACAGAAGAGTTAGAGGGATTGTATATGATATTTGTAAAGCTCCTCTAGATGTGGTTGTGTATACACCATACGAAGTAGACTGGCGTTCTAAGGGAGGCGATCCTTTCGTCCTTGATGTTTTGGAGGAAGGGAGGGTTCTCTATGATGGTGATCAGTAAAGAGAAAGTTATGGTGGTTGAAGATTGGTTGAAAAGAGCGGAACGCGATTATAAAGTGGCCCTACTTTTAGGTTCCGACGAGGAGGGCGGTTTTTTTGAAAACGCTTGTTTTCATTGCCAACAGGCGGTTGAGAAGTTTCTCAAGGCCTTAATTATTTATTGTGGTGGCCGCTTTAAAAGAGTACACGCCTTGAAACCTCTTTGTGAATCCGTCAATAGTTTAGGTATTTCGGTTGATGGGCTTTTGTCAGAGGAAGACATAAAAATGTTGGACGGTTTCTATACAGGGTGCCGTTACCCAGGTGATGCCGCTCCTCGTTACGAAGAAGCTCTGGAGGCAATAAAAATAGTTGAGAAAGTCAAAAGATTTGTAGAACATGAGGCAGGTTTGGAGGGAATTGATTTTGATAAAAGTTGGTGGGAGAGTGTTTAGAATTTAGAATTTGTCACTATGCCAAAAAGAACCTATCAGCCCAAAAAGAGAAAAAGGGCCCGAACGCATGGGTTTAGAGAGAGGATGAAAAGTCCGGGCGGGCGGAATGTGCTCAAACGACGGATGTTAAAGGGTCGGAAGAAGCTTTCAGTTTAATGTTGTCCAAAGAGAACCGTTTGACTGATGATTACGACTTTCGCCGCGTCAAGAGATTAGGAAAGTCCTACCACTGCCCTCTTTTTAAATTGTCTACGGTACGAAGAAAAACGGCGGGATCGTCTCGATTTGGTTTCGTCATCTCTAAAAAAATTGACAAGCGGGCGGTGGTTAGAAATCGAATCAAGAGGTTATTGCGCGAGGCGGTTCGGGAACGGTTAGAAAAAATTCCCGAGGGCTTTGATATTGTTTTTGTCGTCCGCCCACAAATAGTAGGTAAAAGTTATGAAGAAATTAGTCTTGGGTTTGATAAAATTTTATCAAAAGTATCTTTCGATCGACCACGCTTGGGCTAAGAAACTTTTCCTGACCGATAAAGTTTGTCGTTTTACCCCCACCTGTTCGGAATACACCTACCAAGCGGTGGAAAAATATGGAGTGGCCAAAGGAGGTTGGCTTGGCTTTCGTCGTGTGTTAAGATGTCATCCGTGGTCGGAAGGAGGAGAAGACCCTGTCGGGTAGTAAAGACAATAAATCAGTAAAGTCAGTAAAGCCGAAAAGCTTATTGATGTTACTGTCTTCACTGTCTTTACTGGGTTACTGAAATGTGGAACACATTGCTTTATCATCCAATTCTAAACCTCCTCGTTTTCTTTTACCAGGTTTTGTTTCAGAACTTTGGTCTGGCGATTTTGGCGATGACCGTCGTCCTGCGCGCCGCTTTGCTCCCCTTAGTTATCCCCACTCTCAAAGTGGCTAAGAAACAAAAAGAATTGGCTCCGGAATTGGAAAAGTTAAAGAAGAAGCACAAGGGCAATAAAGAAAAGTTGGCCAAGGCTCAGATGGAACTTTACCGTGAGCACGGCATCAATCCGGCCGCCGGCTGTCTTCCCCAGATTTTGCAGTTGGTTGTTTTAATCGCCCTTTATCAGGCTTTTATTCAGATTTTGAACAGCGACGGTCAGCAGGTCATCGAAATGAACAAGATCCTCTACTTTGATTTCTTGAAACTCGATCCCGGCCGGGCCCTTAACGTTCGCTTTGGTCCTTGGAATCTAACTAAACCCGACCCTTTTTACCTTTTGCCAATTTTGGCGGGAGGGGCCCAGTTTCTTTTAGCTAAAATGATGCGGCCAGCCACGCCCAGTGGGGCGGAGAAGGCTAAAGAAACTCCTGACAAGTCTGACGACTTGATGTATAATATGCAGAAGCAGATGTTGTATTTGATGCCGCTGATGACCGTTTTTATCGGTTGGCGGCTACCGGCGGGGCTGGTTTTGTATTGGCTGGCGACGACTATTTTTTCGCTGTTCCAGCAATACTTTGTCAGCGGGTGGGGAGATTTGGCGGTGGTTAAGCAGGGTTTTAAACTATGGTTGAAGAAGGTAAACTTAAGGTAGTTAAAGAGGTGGCGGAAAAGATTTTGGAAAAGATGGGAATGCCCGCGGAGTTTTCTGTGGAGGAGGGGAAGGATGAGGAAATCGAGGTGGACATCCGCGGTGACGATTTGGGGGCCTTGATCGGTTACCACGGAGAGGCCCTTTCCAGCTTGCAACTTTTTCTTAATTTGGCCCTTTACCGCCGGGTTGGCGAATGGAAACGGGTTTTGGTGGACATTGGGGGATACCGTCAGGAGCGGGAGCGGAAACTGGGGGAACTGGCTCAGCGGGCCGCGGACAAGGCCCGGTTTTTGAGAGAGCCGGTGACCTTGAGTCCAATGCCCTCTTTTGACCGCCGTCTGGTCCACATGGCCTTGAGCGAGGACGAAACGGTGGGAACCGAAAGTACGGGAGAGGGGTGGGAGAGGAGGGTGACAGTAAAACCAGTAAAGACAGTAACTCAGTAACATCAATAAATTTTTGGCCTTACTGTCTTCACTGAATTACTGATTTATTATGCGCTTTAGTTGTTTATCTGAAAATTTGGCCAAAGGCCTTTCGGTTGTCTCCAAGGCCGTTTCGACAAAGGGTTCCCTGCCGGTTTTGTCTCATGTTTTGTTACAAACTGAAGAGGGCAAGGTCAAATTGGCGGCCACCGACCTGGAAACCGGGGTGGTTACCTGGGTGGGGGCTAAGATTAAGGATGAGGGAGCGATCACCGTCCCCGCCCGATTGCTTTCAGAACTTTTGACCAACCTGCCGCCGGGAAAAATTGAGGTGGAGACCGACAGACAGATTCTTACTTTGCAGGCGCCCCAAGCCACCTCCCGTCTTAACGGCTTACCCGCCGAAGAGTTTCCTTCCCTACCCCAAGCCGATGGCAAGGCCATGTTTTCCCTGGATCCTGAAAGTTTCCCGGCCGCCGTTTCTCAGGTAGTTTTTGCTTCCGCCTCCGACGAAAACCGTCCTATTTTAACCGGTGTCTTGATTAAGGGTTCAGGAAAGGAGTTGTCTTTGGTCGGGGTGGACGGTTTTAGGCTGGCCGAAAAGAAGATCGAACTTGAGGAAGATTTGGCTGAGGACTTTTCGATGGTTATCCCCTCTCGGACCTTGGCCGAGGTCGGTCGCCTGGCCGGTCATCAAGAAAAGCCAGTTAAGGTCGTTCTTCTGTCCGAAGAGAATCAGGTCCTCTTTGAACTCGATGGCTCCAGAGTTTCTTCCCGCCTTTTAGAGGGGCAATTTCCCGACTACAAAAAAATTATTCCTCCTTCGTTTAGCACTCAAGCTAAATTGGACACCGAGGAATTCTTAAAAGCCGTCCGCTTGGCTGCGGTTTTTGCTCGGGACTCGGCCAGTATTGTTAAACTTCATCTCGATGAAGAGGGGCCCCTGACCTTGTCCGCCAACACCGCCGAGGTCGGAGAAAACAAGACTAAGGTGGAGGCCAAAATTGAAGGCGAATCGCTGGAGATCGCCTTTAACAGTAAGTACCTGACCGATGTTCTTTCCAACCTACAATCTGAAAAAGTCATCTTTGAGGCCTCCGGCCCCCTCAGTCCCGGGGTCTTCAAGCCTGCAAAGTCCTCTAACTACCTCCACCTGATCATGCCCGTTCGCACTGCCAGCTAGTTTGTGAGTATGCTAGACTGGTGTAGTTGTCAGCCTATCTTTGGTATTGGTGTTCTTGTTGGTGTTGTGGTATCGTTACAAATAGTTCAACGGTCTAGACCGTTGAACTAAAATAGAAATGGCTTACCGGTACTACGATCAGAAGGTTAAAAGAATAGACAAACTTTCCAAACCGATGCGGAGGGAGCTACTTTTTGATTTGATTAGCGCTTTTTCTCTGGTTAAATCGGTTGAAGACTCGGCTCTTTTTATTCAGGACCTTTTAACCGAAAACGAGGTTAAAATGCTTTCCAAGCGTTTGCGAATAGCTAAACTTTTGTTGAATGGTGAGAAGTACGAGGATATTATGGAAGAGGTGCGCACCGCTCGGGCAACCATTGCTAAAGTGGCCGCTTGGCTTAGCGAGCGTGGCGAGGGTTTCAAGAAGGTAGTTGAGAAATTGCCCGAGCCGGAGAAGATTAAAGAATGGTGGGAAAAAGCCGATTGGGAGAGGTTAATGAGTCGTTACCCTCGTTATTTCTGGCCCTTGACGTTGGATGAGGGGTCGAAGAAATTTAGAATTCAAAGGAAGAAAAAATTAACGCAAAAGACGGTGAAGGGGTTGGATGAGAAAGAGAGAATCCGAAGAAGAATCCAAAAAATAGCCGACGAGCACTATAAGGATCGGCATAAAGATCAGCAAAGAGAGCAGAAGAGGAGAAAGAGGCTGGGTTTAAAATAGTTTAGCAGTGTGTACTGCTGTACTACACAAAGAGAGGCACAGAACTTCTTTCACTAGTGTTAGAATTCCAGTATGGGAATTGTTTTAGACAAAAAACTAATTGCTATTTACGGTCCAACGGTCAGCAAAAAGACGGGGTTAGCAGTTAATTTGGCCAAGTATATCTGGGGTAAATGCAACATCGAGGTTGAACTTATTTCGGCCGACTCGCGAAAAATTTACAAGGATTTACACATTGGTCAAGCAAACCTCTTCCCCCCGTTTGACCGGAAACTTTCGGTGCGTATGACGGGGTTTCTCCCTCTTGATAAAAAGTTAAGTCTTTACGATTACAAAAAGGCGACTGAGAAAATTGTTGATGAGCTCCATAGTCAGGGAAAACTCCCAATCTTGTTTGGAGGCACCGGAGTTTATGTCCTCTCCATTATCGAAAATTGGATTGTTCCTCAGCGTAGTGAGGTGGCCATTGAGGAGGAAAAGATGAGTGGCCGGAACCCACCAAAATATAAAACCCTTCTTTTGGTACCTGACTTTAACAAGCGGGTTCTTTTCAAAGCAATTAAAGCGAGTATTGAAAGAAACTTTGAAAGAGGGATCTATGATGAGGTGAGAGGTTTGGTCAAAAAACACGCTTTTGATCCTTTAAATCCTGAGAGATGGAACATTCTTTATGAGGCGATAGGGTATCGAGAATTCTTAGAGTATGTTTACGAAAAACAAAAACCTCTGGATAAATTCAGCAACACCGACTTGAGGAAGGTTAAAAGTAGAATATTTACCGACACTAAAGACCTCGCTCGAAGACAGATTAATTTTCTGCCGAGATTCAAGTCCAAAAACATTGTCCGCTCTTGGCAGGATGCGAGAGCTTTGGTTGATGGTTTCTTAGGGGAAGGATGGTAGGTTTAAAATAGTTCAACAGTCTAGACCGTTGAACTATTATGGTGGTCGCGTAATATCCCGACCTACGTCGGGATAAGCGCAATTGTTAATTGGAGCGTTTGGCGAGATTTTCGGCCTCGAAGCGTTCACTTAGAGTCGTTTTCTTTTCTCCCCCCCCCTTTCGCTTTTGCGTTTCCGTTATTTCTTCCTTCGCCTTCTCTTTGACCTGGTCCAATTCTTTAAGTTGTTGGCGAATTTTTTGCTGGAGGGTGTCCTCCTCTTTTTCTGGGAGGGGTGGTTTAGGAGGTGTGGGCGGTTTAGGTTTAGGGACTGGGGCGGTCTTGGCGGCGACCTGCTCGCGTTCCTTCTTCATCGCCAAAAGTTCTGAGGGTTTGGAGGTGACCAAGCGGTGCTCCTCTGGCGAGGCGACCACCTGAAGAGCGACGTGGTTCGGTCCGGCAAAGAAGAGCCCCTCGCCAACATTGGCCGAGAGCAGTAGTCTTTTCTCTCCGTCGGAAAGATAAAAAACGTCGGCGATCTGATCGATGGCCGCCGGGTGCTGGCGCAACAACATAGAAATCGAGGAGTTGGTGACGATCGCCTTACCGTAGTCGGAGGCCAAAAAGTCTTCCACATCCTGGGTCAAGGTCGTCAAGCCCAGATAATACTTGCGGGCCCGCTTGGCGATGGAGTACAAAAAGCGGGCTGAGTCGGGATACTGCATCAGATACCATGCCTCATCAACGATCAAGATTCGCTTCTTCAGGTCCTTCTTAATCTTGTTCCAGATAAAATCAAGGATGATAAACATGGCGATCGGACGCAGTTTGTCTTCCAGTTCGCGGATGTTGAAAACGGTGAAGGTGTTCTTGATGTCGATGTTGGAGCGCTGGTCAAAGATTCCGGCTAGACTACCCTTGACGTATCTTTCCAACCTTTCGGCCAGCCCGCGGGCCTCCTCTTCCTCAAATCCCAAAAGGACTTTGTAGAGATCCTCCATCAACGGCGGCTCCTTCTTTTGGGTGTCCGGGTCCTGGGTGATTCCCTTGGATTTGTAGGCTAAAACCAAGGCCCGGTCCAGAAGGGCCTCTTCGCGGTTGCTCAGTTGGTCAAAGATAATTTTGAACAGGCGGTGAAGGGAAAGAATCTTTAAGCCCAACTCGTCCTCGCCATCCTCCCGAACTCTGGAGAGATCAAAGGGGTTGATCCGCACCGCCTCGTTGGTCGAAAAACTGATGTATTCGCCGCCCAGGGCGTCGCACAAAGTTTTGTATTCTCCTTCGGGGTCGATGATCATAATTTCCGTTCCAAACATCAGCGAACGCATCGCCTCTAGTTTGATGGCGTAACTCTTACCGCTACCCGCCTTGCCGAAGAAGATGGCGTTGGCGTTTTCCAAAGTGAAGCGGTCAAAGATGACCAGCGAGCCGTTGTGCTCGTTGATTCCGTATAAAATGCCCTCGTTGGCCGTCAATTCCGAAGAGGTGAAGGGAAAAGTGGTCGCCAGCGAGGTGGTATCCATATTGCGGGTGATTAAAAGTTTGTCGGTGCAGGTGGGGACGGTGGATTTGAAGGCCTGCTCCATCTGCAGGGTGGCGTGTTTGGACAAGACCATCAACGAGCCCAAGGTAGCTTCGAGGCGGCCGGTGATGTTGTTCAGTTCTTCTAAAGACGAGGCCGAGGCGGTGATATAAAAGGAAAATTGGAAGAACCGTTCCACCCCTTTAACCAACTGCTCCTGCAAAGATTTAGCGTCCTCAAGACCGGCTTGGACCGCAGGGTCTACCACCCTCCCTCTTTCGATGTCCGAGGAGATGGTCGCCTCCATTTCGGCAATTTTTCGTCGAAGGTCGTCGAGAACCCCCTTGGATTCGACCGGGTAGTAGAAAAAGGAAATATCCAAAGTGTGCTCAGAATTAATCAAGGGGGCCAGCCAATTAGCGCCAACGAAGCGGGGGTAGCCGGAGACAAAGAGGGTTCGGAAGTAATGGTTGCCGATTTTGAGGTGATCGAAGTCCACCTCCAGCGCCGATGGCGCAATGATGTCCTTGACATCGGTTAGGCCCTGGGCTAAGATTTCCGCCGCTTTAGGAGCGGGTGTTGGGGGTGTCGTTTTAGGTTTTGATTTGCGTTTTAAAAATTCTAGCATTCGAGAACAGAAATCCTAAATTCTAATATCTAAGCTCCAAATAAACTCTAAATTCTAAATCCTAAACATTTAGAATTTTACCCTTCCACCGCCGGTCTGACCAACGGCGCCGTGTATTCCTCCGCCTTGCGTAGATGCTGTTGGCGAGCCAGATCAGGATTGTAAAGGTCGTAAAAAAGCTCAATCAACTCTTGGGTCTTCAACTGCTGGGCTTTAACCCCAATTTTGCTGAACTGTTTAATGAGGTGTTCCTTCTTGGGTTCCAGTTGGATCTTCGCTTTTTTCAGGACCTTGCTTTTGCTAAAACTGACCTTCTTTCCCCGCGAAAAAAGTTTTCCCAAGGGGTTTTTGGAAGAGGTTAAAAACATTTCCTGGTGAGGGATGACCACATAAAAATTTTTATCCAGAACTTCGTTTTTGGAAATTAACTGCTCGACGTAGCCGCGGTAGGAAGCAATCCGTTTTTTTAAAAATTTGTTGGTTTGCTCCTTCTCAACTTCCTGGAGTTGGTCGAGATAAAAAGAAATGTCCATCTTTTTAGAGCGAACGATCACCTGAATAGGAAAAGACAAAGAGTTTAAAAGCCCGCTGTAAGCGGCAATGATTGCGTCCTGCTCGACTTCGGATAAAAGGTCAAAATTGACGGCGGTGCAGGACAAGACCATCCGAGCGCTGCCGTTTTTCAGGATGACCATTCCCTGGTCAATGTCGTGAATATCTAGATGTTGTTGAGTGGAAGCCAAAGTGCTAGCCATTATTTTTCTTGGAATTCAATCGGTTCGGGAACCGACCCGTCCGTTTCAATCTTGATTATACCAAAAGTTCGCTGCTTGTTGCTGACTTCGACGGTGTAGTCTCCGTTTTCCAAAGGGGTGGAGATGGTAAACTGACCGAGGCGGTTGGTCTTTAGGGCCCGGGCGGGGTCGCCGTCTTGGTCTTTGATGATCACGACCACATTTTCCAACAGTTTCCCCTCTTTATCCTTGACCACTCCGGAGACGATGTTGGGTATTTTTCCCTTGCGGGGAGTAGGGGCGGCTTGGGAAATCTCCTTTTGGGCTTCTTTCTGTTTTTGACTAAGCTTCTGGACCGTTTTTTCCTGCTGGCGAAGCCGTTCTTGGTAGGCCCGATCGGTAGCCCGTTTTTTCTTGAGTTCCTCTAGACTGCTGAGTTGTTTTTCAGCCTCCCCAAGGCGGGTTTTAAGTTCCAGGTTTTGCTTCCGCAGGCGCTGGAGGCGGCCATTCTTTGGCGGTTTGGGAGGTTTGGGGGTAAGAGGTTTAGACGGTGTTTTTGCAACTTTTTTAATTAATTCTTTAATTGGCCCTTTCTTGCCCTCCCGAAGCTCCGAAGGAGCGAAGGGGGGTGAGGGCCGTAGTTTGATTGTCCCCTCAATGGCTGGCAGGCGGACTTTTCTTCCCGGAGTTACGTTGCGGCGAAGGGGGATTTTGTAGGCCGGTTCCAAGGCAATGTTAACCTCTTCTTTGCGCTCCGGCAATCTCTCGGGGCTACTTTCTCCTTCCTCTTTTCTCCTCTCTGTATCTACCTTGATGGATGAGGGCAGAGGAAGGTCAAAATTTAATTTCTCAACAAACTCTTTCTCCTCCTCCTCCCCGCCCGCAACGCCAGCAAGCTGGCTTGCGTGGCGGGCGGGTTCCTCAAGCTCTCCAAGGTATTGACGCAGTTTGCGGTGGCTCTGTAAAGGGGTCATCGAGAGAACTTGGGAGGTTAAAAATTGAGAATAGTCCTCGCGCAAAAATTCTGGCAGTTGCGGTTCTTTGCGCCAAATACGTTGGGTTGGTGAAAAGATGGCCAGGATAAAATTGAGTAGCCACTGGTCGAGGGTTCGGTCTTGGATAGGAAAAAAGGCGGTCCCCAACCCCATTCCGGCGGAGACTAAAATCGTTCCCCACTTTAGAAAAAAGTTGAGCTCGGAAACCCAAGCCGCATAGGCGACGGCCATTCCCACTCCGGCGAAGAGGAATTGCTTGACGGTCAAATCGCCAATCAGTTTAAACTCGAAGGCGGCAATGTGTTGGGGGATGGCGTGTTTTTTGGAAAGTTTAGGCGCGATTTCGGGCATGGCTTTCTTTAGTATACCAAACTTTTGACGAAGTTTTAACTTTC
>Ga0209121_10001443_pt1 | contig 24969 bp, 15 predicted proteins | sample Cruoilmetagenom3_FD_187292 | JGI IMG/M metagenome (GOLD analysis project Ga0209121, IMG submission 187292) | Oil polluted marine microbial communities from Coal Oil Point, Santa Barbara, California, USA - Sample 3 (SPAdes) (version 2) | ecosystem: Environmental > Aquatic > Marine > Oil seeps ... | reverse complement strand
TAACAATTAAGTTACCCTTTTGATCATAGTGATATTTCCCAATAATTAATGGATCACCCGTATTATATTTATACACGCTTGGCAATAAATAGGTTAAATCTTCAACAAGCTTTATTTCATTCAAAGAATCGATATGCTTCCAAAATAAGTTCCCCTCAGGAGAAGGCGTCAATCTTCCCTCAAGATAGATCCCACGAACCAGGAACAACCCAACCCCCAAATCATCACGTACATCAATCATTATCTGTCCGCAATACTGTAAGGGAATATCCGTAATGCCAGTCTCTTCTTCAAGTTCCCGATAGGCTGCGTCTAAGATATCCTCGCCGCTTTCAATATGACCCCCAATTGCGTTGAACACATCTGACCATAAACGTTTCCGGGATGATCCTTCGATCAATAATACTCTTTCCTGATCATCAAATATAAAAATTAACGTTCGTGGGATAAGCTTATACCGGTTAAAACCAAGATCCTGATCCGATACTGGCATAATTCTATTTCCTTTAAATATAAAACCCGTGAAAATACGTTTCACGGGTTAAAGGCTCACAATTTAGGTTAAGAACATTGGTAAACCGAGGAAGTCATTAATCTTCGGCTTATAGTTTTCCTTATCGTAATAAGCTTCGATATCCACTTGTTTTTTACCTTTCATTACAATTCCAATCGGTACGGTTGTGTACTTGCCGCCTTGAAGCGCAACTAATTTACCGTACTCATCTCGTCGGATCAATTGCATGGCTAAGTTGCCATATGACATCGCCACCATTCTATCCAGTGAGTCAGGCGCGCCAGAACGCATCACATAGGCAAATTTTTGATACATAATATGCTGGTTTGTAATCCTTTTAATTTCTTCAGCAATGACTTCACCAATACCGCCAAGTTTTCGGTGACCATAGGCATCTTTAGGTCCGGATTCAATAATTTCCCCACCTTCCAATATTGCACCTTCAGAGACGGTGACAATCGCATAATTTGAAGGGTTATTGCGTTTATCTTCATGCAGGAAATTAGCTAATTTTTCTATATTAAATGGGACTTCAGAAATAATTGCTCGATCCACATAAGATAAATATGCACTTACCAGGCTTGTTTCCCCAGAATTGCGCCCAAACAATTCAAAGACACCAATACGCTCATGAGAACCCACCGATGTTCGTAATTGTGTGATCAAATCAACAGAACGAGTGACTGCTGTCGAGAATCCAATACAATAATCTGTACCAAAGACATCGTTATCCATTGTTTTTGGGATCCCCACAACAGGGAAACCTTCACGATTTAAACGAACAGAATAACTTAAAGTATCGTCACCGCCAATTGTTACAAGCACATCAATACCCAGGTGATCTAAAACCTTTAATATGTGACCTGTAAAGTCCATTGTTCCCTGGTCATCAATTTCGGTTCCAAGCCCCAAATTCTTCAGGAAATCCGGCACATCCTTTGCCCGGACCTTCTGAGGATTAGTACGTGAGGTATGCAAAAACGTTCCGCCAGTTCGATCAATACTGCGAACGTCATTTCTCCCCAAAACCTTTGTATAGTATTCATGTGTGGATGGTTCATCTAAATTATACCAAAGCAATCCCCCCCAGCCTCGCCGAATACCAATCACTTCATAATCAGCATCAAGGGCGTTTAATACCACTTCTTTAATGGCTGGATTCAAGCCTGGAACATCCCCTCCCCCGGTCAAAACTCCGATTCTTTTCTTCATAAGCACTTCTCCTCCAATTAATAAAAGTCTTCAAATAAAAAAACAAGCTATATAAATATCCTACTGAGATAAATCATTAGGTCAAAACGCAAATCGATCAAAGCATAGCATAAAAATTCAACCCATTTAATGAATTTACTTAAAAGGACTAAAAAGATTCAAATGGTAATTTTGGGATTTTGACTGCCCACCAACGGATCCAATTCACACCAAGAAGAATCAAAATTGGAAGCCAAATAATAAACAAGGGCAGTGATGATGAGGTTGTAATTATCTCAACGGGCAAGTACAAGAACCAGGACCCTGCAACCAATAAGACAATTAAAGCCCATGAAACTATTTGCCCAAATAATCCCAGGCGTTCACCTAAAAAACGAAAAACCAACAATAAGGCAGGAATGACAATGAATAAATAATGGATTGAACCCCGAATATTTAAAAGATAAGCAATCACAGTTGCCGCTAATGTGTTCCATATAAATACTCTCTCTGATTTAGTTCTGAGAGAAATTAACAGGTAAATATAAAAAGCACCAAAAATTATATGGAGAAATATCGAAAGAAAACTTTCAATCCCGGGTAACAAAGAAGCAAGTGACATCAAAGGTGTTTGCACCAAATTTAAATTTGAGTAGTTTGCAACAATGATTCTGAGCCAATCCTGCGGCCATGATGGCAATAATAAAAGAGAAATGATTATCAAAAAAGTAAGACCAGCACTAAATGCAGTGATAAGTGACCACCGACGTTTTATAATGCCATAGGTCAAAAAGATAATAATTAATAAACCTGAAATAAAAAATGATCCAGCAGTTAGAGATAAGATAAAGCCAGCAGTAGTATCTTGACCCTGTAAAAATAAGTACATACTGAAGACTAAAAGTAAAATGATAAGCGGAGAAAGATGACCGGTGATGAGGCTTGTAATGCCAGGAACCCATAATAAAATTGCAAAGATTGTTAGTATCTTTCCTGTTTGTTTTGTTTGCCAATTTGACAGTAAAAAACTGAAATAGCCGATTAAAACAACAACGATTGTCATAATCGTGACCCACAACACTCGACTTATTTCATAAGGGATCAGGCTAAAAGGCAAATAAAAGACCAGATCAAGCATAGGAAGGAGTAAAACCTTCTCTGCAGGCAAGTTCGCTAAATAACCAGATTCCGAAATGACTTCTTCCGCAATTTGATTAATTGTCGCATCATAAGGGTTAATCCCCTCCAGCAGCCATGTCCTGCCAGCAGCCCAAGGAAGAACAAAATAATCTTCGAAAGGAACGCGCTGCATTAATAGCGTGCTTAAAAACCCTGCAGCTACAATGCTGGCAAGTATTACGCCTACAATAATATATTGAGATGCTTTTGTATTTTTATATCTTTTCATAAGCGTTTGGAACCCGAAGGAATTTTACCAGCCTCATAAGAACTGGTCAATTAATTATTTTTTTCAAATAATAAACAAACGAAAATAATGATTTGAACAAATTAGATCGCTATCACAATGTGAAGCAAATCAATTTCCCTAATTTTGGGATCTCTTTTCCAACCAAAAAATAACTCTTTACACCAGTTTGTTGATTTTTTTAAGAAAAAATAGTATTCTCAAAGCTATATTTTAGCCTAACTCGAGAGAAACCTGTATCATTTACTTTGAGTGGGATCAATTTTGTTCTGGTCGGTCTCACAAAATAGAAGGAACCGATGGGTAAATAAGATATGACGAGTGAAAATTCTAATGGTGGAAAAAACACGTCTTCCCTTGCACAATTAATTCAAGTAGGACGAAACAAATCTTTTGTAACAATAAACGATATTCTCAAATTTTTCCCGAATGCAGAACAGGATGTTGGGCAATTGGAAAAGGCATTTGCAGCCTTGATAAGTGCCGGCATTCCTTACATCGAAGATGCAGAACTTCTGGTCGATCCATCAGATGAAGATCTCAAGAAAGAAGCTGCTGACGACAAGGAGAAAAAAGAAAAATCAAAAGCTTCTGATGATTTGGCTAACATCGATACGGATGATACGATCGGACTTTATCTAAAAGAAGTGAGCCGGGTGCCCCTGCTAACTGCTATTGAAGAAGTAGAACTTGCACAACGAATTGAAAGCGGGCGCATGGCAAGAGAAGAATTAGCCCGGGGAAATGTCTCCTCACGCCGCAGAATTGAACTGCGTCACCTTATTGAAGATGGTTGGTCTGCAAGGGAACACCTGATCACAGCCAACTCAAGACTTGTTATTAGTGTGGCAAAGAAATATATGGGGAGAGGGGTCCCGTTTCTAGACCTGATCCAGGAAGGAAATATTGGATTAATTCGGGCAACTAAGAAATTTGAATACCGACGAGGACATAAATTCAGCACCTATGCAACATGGTGGATCAGGCAAGCGGTCACCCGTGCTATTGCAGATCAAGGCAGAACAATTCGTGTGCCTGTTCACATGGGCGATCAAATTAATAAATTATTACGAATTCAGCACCAGTTGACACAGCGTTTAGGGCGTGGTCCAACGGTCGAGGAACTGGCGGAGACTTTAGAAGTACCACCGAAAAAAGTTGAGAACATGATCCAGGTTGCACGCCGTCCCTTGTCGCTCGAACTGCCAACTGATGATGAAGAAGATTCAATGTTGGGGGATTTCATTGAAGATGATGAAGCTCCCCCACCAGACGACACAGCGACCTATAATTTACTTAAAGAGCATTTGGGACTGGTTTTAGATTCACTTCCACCAAGAGAAGTTAGAATTTTACAACTGCGCTACGGTCTATTGGATGGTCAATCCTACACTTTGGAAGAAGTCGGTAGAAAAATGGGTGTGACGCGTGAAAGAGTGCGTCAAATTGAGGCTCAAGCTCTCAGCCGTCTCCGTCTCCCGTCCATTAAACGGCGACTGCGAGATTATTTAAGCGAGTGATACCTAAAGAACACAAACCGTTCCAAATCAGGGACGGTTTTTTCTTGACCAGGATAGGATATCAGCGTATCATAATTTATAGTAATGAATTCCGCCTATCTTTCATGACCAACTTGAATGGAATACCTATGGATAATCAAAACGAAAAAGATAAACACGAAAACACAAGCAATATATTTGATGCATCAGAAGAAGAACCCAAAGACAATGACACAGAAAACAATGCCTTAAACCTTGAAGACAAAAAGGGTGAATCGGAAAAAGATGCTTCTAGTCAATGGGTCAGGGAGATTCTAGAAAACCGTGGCGAACAAGATGATGCCGTGATTGAAGAACTGGACCATCTGCCGGTAAAAAAGGGCGATTTACCGGATTGGATTAACACGCTCTCACAAGCGGGTCAAGAACCTCAATTTTCTGATGAAAATATTGAAGCAAGCCAGCAATCACCAAACGCAATACCTTATAAATCCTTGGATGATTCCTGGGACACAGAAACACCGATCGATGAAAATACTCTTGAAGAACAAAAGGAAAAATTAGAAGAGGATATCCAACCTGATGAAGGTTTTGTTGAGATATCCCAATTTGATTTGGAATCCTCTGAAAACATTGATGCCGAAGTTTCCAATTCTAAAATACCAGACCAAGACCAAGAAGAATTGCCAGACTGGTTGGAAGAAATGATCGAAGAACCGGCGGATGCTACACCTGATGTGGATGAAATTACTGGTATATTATCCGAAAATGATGAACCAACAAAACCCGTTATTATCACCAGAGGAGAATCAGAAGATGAAGACCTTGGTGAAAAACAAGCCTTAGAAATATCACCCATAACAACCGACCTATCCCCGGAACAGCAAGAAGAACAGGTTGTCATGGAAGAAGATGAAATTGGGGAATATCGTGAATTAATGAATTATGATGAAGATATTCCAGGTGAAGAAAAGCCAATCACCGAAGAGGAAATTCTCACAATCGAAGAACCAACAGATTATGAAATTTCGTTTGAAGATGAGGAATCGACAGCGCTCCCCCCTGATCTTGAAAACTCGGTAAAATTTGATGCTCCTGAAACCAATGGTGGTAATGAAGATATTCAAGCAGTAGGATTGCCCAAGACATTAAACTTCGCAAAATATCTCCTTGACCAGGGCGAGATTGATTCTTCCTTTGAAATTTTCCAAACCTTTATTAAAATACCGGCCTATTTAGAGGAAATTAAATCATGGGTACAAGAGGCCGTTATGATAAATGACGCGCCAAACAAACTATTATGGGAATTACTTGGTGATATTGCCCTCAAACAAAATGAACCCAATCAGGCATTAACAGCCTACACAAAGGCAATTTCTCTATTAATGAGAAAATAAAAAGGTGTTCGACGATGAATTTAATACAGGTCTATTCAACAGAAGGACAATTAGAAGCAGCGATGGTCAAAGCTTTTTTGGAATCACAGGGGTTGAAAGTGGTCTTAAGCCAGGAAAGCATCGGTCGAACATTAGGACTTTCTGTGGGTCGTTTAGGACAGGTGAAAGTCCTCGTCCCTGAGTCACAGGTTAAAGAGGCCACCGATTTGTTGGTGGGTATGGACCGGGGTGATTTTGAGAATGATGACCTTTCTGACCTATCCAATGAAATCTGACCAAATCGTTCATGCCTCAATTCGCTTGACGCTCATCCGAAGTGCCGGTATAATCCTTTGGCTAAATTGGAATAATTATGATATTTTAAGGAGTGTAAGATGACCCCTCTGCCAAAACGAAAAACCTCCCCAGGTCGACGAGACCGACGACGCGCTCACGATGCGCTCAAAGCACGGAATGTTGTCGTTTGCCCGAACTGCGGCGAAACCCGCTTACCCCACCGTGTCTGCCCTAACTGTGGACATTATCAAGGTCGGGAAATTCTGGATATTACCGAACGAGAATAAAATTTTATTTTTCAGCAAATGAAAAGCTGGGTTACTTGACCCAGCTTTTTTGATGCGTATTACTCATTATCTTCAGAATCAATGATGAAAAATGGCTCAAATTGATGTATAAATCGCCGGGGAATCGATCCTTTAATTCGGGTGCCTTCCTCAATATTCTTAACCTCATGAACCTGACCAAATTCATGCAATCTCGAAATAAGCTGTCCCTCCTGGTAGGGTATCAAAACATCTAATTCGACATATGTCTCAAATAATTCAGTTTCAATGGCCGATAATAATTCGTCCAATCCCTTACCCGTAAGCGCAGAGATAGGGAATGTGCTAGAAAATTCTTTTAATTTTTCAACTGCGGATTCAGGATCTTTTAGTAAGTCAATTTTATTAAACGCAGTGACTATCGGGATATCCCCTGCACCAATATCGATCAAAGTCTCCTGAACTGATTTTGCCTGTGCGCTGGCATTTAAGTGTGTAATATCCACCACATGTAACAGTACATCAGCTTCAGATATCTCTTCCAGTGTTGCACGGAAAGCAGCTACAAGCTCTGTTGGCAACTTTTGGATGAAGCCTACGGTGTCCGTGAAAAGGACCGTCTTACCGCCAGGCAGTTCAACGCGCCTGGTTGTTGGGTCTAATGTGGCAAACAACCGATCTGCGACATACACATCCGAACTGGATAATTTATTCAACAAAGTAGATTTACCAGCATTGGTGTACCCAACCAGGGATACAACAGGTATTCGGGATTTCTTTCGACGCTGACGATATCGCATGCGATGTGCTCGCACCTTTTCTAATTCTTCTTTGAGAAACTCAATGCGCCGAGAGATAATTTGCCGGTCAACCTCTAACTGGGTCTCGCCGGGACCGCGCAAGCCAACGCCGCCCACACCGCCCGCGCGTCCACCACCGCCACCTGCCTGACGGGCAAGATGCGTCCAGGCACGGGTTAACCTTGGTAAGCGATATTCATATTGTGCTAATTCAACCTGCAAACTGCCTTCACTGGTTTGTGCATGTTGAGCAAAAATATCCAATATTAAAGCCGTTCTATCGATGACCCGTATGGACTCACCTAATTCTTTCTCTAATTCGCGTTGATGTCGTGGGGATAATTCGTTATCAAATATCACCATATCCACCCCCAGCTCTTCAGCCATTATTTTAACTTCTTCAACTTTTCCTGACCCAATAAAAGTTTTCGAATTAGGCGCATTCAGGTTTTGGGTAATAATGCCAACGACTTCAACACCGGCAGTATCTGCTAAAAGCGATAATTCTGCCAACGAATCTTCTAAAGGCAATAAATCCCTTTTGGAATGAAGACTGACACCAATCAGAAGTGCTTTTCCCTGTGGGACTTCCGTCTCAATCAATTTAGTCACAAATATTTCCTCTCGTCCATTTTCTCAAACGACTCATTGCTTCTTTAAGAACTTCAGCTGGTGTTACAAGAGAGATGCGCACATAACCGGTCCCAGATGGACCATACACCTCGCCCGGTGTGATGCTCACGCCGGTATTATGCAATAAGTCATTACAAAATGTCATGCTGTCTTCGTAAGATGATGGAATCTTTGCCCAGACATACAAAGAAGCTTTTGGCACTTCAAAATCAAAACCAATCTCTCTCAATGTTCTTACAATGATATCTCGCCTGTTTTGATAGACCATGTTGCGCTCGGAAATCCAAGTTTGATCGCCTAATAGTGCTGCCTCAGCTGCTCTCATAATTGGCTTAAAATGGGAAGAATCAAGCTGGCTTTTATAAACCTGTAATAAGCGTATAATATCCCGGTTCCCTGCCGCAACGCCAACACGCCACCCGGCCATGTTATAGGTCTTCGAAAGGGAATTAAATTCGACCGAAACCTCTTTTGCATCTGGCACCTGTAGAATACTTGGTGCTTCATAATTATCGAAGCAGACATCGACATAAGGTGCATCATGTGCAATAATGATGTCATATCGTTTAGCAAAGGCGACAGCTTCTTCAAAAAATTCATAAGGTGCAACAGCGCCTGTGGGGTTGTTAGGATAATTAAGCCACATCAATTTTGCTTGCTGAGCAATCTCTCTTGGAATAGCTTCAAAATCAGGTAGAAAGTCATTTTTCACTAACAGCGGCATATAATGGCGTTTTGCCTGGGTGATAACTGCACCTACCCCATAAACCGGATAACCCGGATCGGGCAATAAAACAAAATCACCCTTATTTAAGATAACCTGGCTCAGGTTGAATAAACCCTCTTTTGAGCCAATCAAACCCAGCATCTCCTGATCCGGGTCGAGTTCAATCCCAAAACGTTTTTTATAGTATGAAACAAAAGCCTTTCGTAATGAGTCTGAACCGCCAGATTGACCATATCCATGCATATCGGGTCGTCTTGCTGATTCAACAAGCGCATCAATAATAAAATCCTTTGGCGGTAGATCAGGCGATCCAATATCCAGGCGAATAATATCCATACCAGATGCCTTCAATTGCTCAATCGTCTTCCCTAAATTTGCAAAGAAATAGGGTTGAATCTGTGTAACTCTATTAGCGGACTTAATGATCATATTAAGGTTTTTCCTTGCTGGCTATTGATGAGTAGAAAATATTATAAATCATCCTTTAAAATTTCATCGAAGTAAAAAGTCCTTTAAACAAGGACAAAAGTCTTAACTCCCAAAGAATTATGATACGAATAACAGATTACCCCATTTTTTCAAAATAGTTTTCCAAATCCTTCAATGCTCTTTCTGAATAAAAAGAATAGCGATCTTTTTTCGAACGCCGGACATCATCTTCCGGTTTGGGTAACAATCCAAACATAGCTTTCATGGGTTGAAAATCCTCAACTTCTGCATGGGTCACATAATGAATCAATGCACCCGTCATTGTCGTTTTTGGTAATTTCAAAGATTCTAACCTTCTAATAAACCTTGAGGCATTAATCCCGGCAATCAATCCTGAAGCAATATTTCCTGCATATCCCTCAATCCCGGAAAGCTGACCTGCGGCAAAAAGACCGGGTTTCTTTTTGAATTCCATATTTTCCTTAAGTAATAGGGGTGATGCAATATAAGCATTCCGGTGCATCTGACCATAACGCTCAAAGCTTGCATTCTCCAACCCGGGTATCAGCTGAAAAACGCGCGCTTGTTCACTGAAAAGGAGATTTGTCTGAAAACCCACCATGTTATATAAATCTGCTGCATGATTGTCCTGGCGCAGCTGAACAACAGCGTACGGCCATCGTCCAGTCCTGGGGTTCGTTAAACCCGCTGGTCGCATTGGCCCAAAGGCTAAGGACTTTTCACCTGTTGCTGCAATAACCTCGATTGGCTTGCAACCCTGGAAATATTGTCCTCTTCCAGCTGTAACACCTGCCTCAATTTCTTCCTCAAAGTCTTTTAATGGCATCCTTTTAGCAGAAATTAATGCCTGCCAAAAACGAAAATAAGCATCTTTATCTAAGGGGCAATTGATGTAATCGCCGTTTTCAGTTTCTCCAAGGTTGTACCGATTTGCCCGATAAGCAATTCCCATGTTGATTGAGTCCCAATATACAATTGGGGCTATTGCATCATAAAAAAATAATTGGTTCTTTTCAGTAAACTGCTGTAAAGCAGTTGATAATTTGGGCGATGTCAATGGCCCAGATGCCAGGATAGCAGGACTCTCCGGTATAGCTGTAATTTCCTCCCGAATAAGTGTTGTTTTTGGATGAGCCTCGATTTTCTTTTGAACTTGGGATGAAAATGCTTCACGATCAACAGCTAAGGCACCGCCTGCTGGTAAGGAACTTGCATCCCCACAAGCAATGAGCAATGAACCGAGTCTTCTGAGTTCTTCTTTCAATAAACCTGATGCCCTATTGGGCAAATTCGATCCTAGTGAATTGGAGCAGACCAATTCAGCCAAATTACCTGTGCGGTGTGCTCCCGTCATTTGTTCCGGACGCATCTCGTACAAATCAACCTCAATCCCCCGTTCAGCCGCTTGCCAGGCTGCTTCACATCCCGCTAAACCGCCGCCAATAATTTTCAATCTCATAAAAAAGACCTCACAATTTATAATAAGTGGATTTTACCACCCAAACTTAAGTCTAAAAACTTTTACTTGAAAATATCTGGCACGTATCTTGCAACATTTTCATTATCCATATATAATGAGGACAGGAGCAATGATTATGAGACTGAACCAGCATCAAGGTCAAAACCAGGTACAGAGTCCAATGACATCTGCGCATATCGCACAGACGATGACATTGCTCCATATGACATCAACCGAATTATTGCAAACAATTGATGTTGAATTATCAAAAAATCCTGCCTTAGAACTGATTAACGAACGAAGATGTCCCATGTGCGGAAGGAAGTTGCCTCCGCAAGGCCCATGCCCCATTTGCAGCCAGCCAAAAACCCTCGACCCGGACGAAACAATCGTGTTTGTTTCCCCAAGAGACGATTTTTATAATTACAACGGCTCCGGCTCATCTTATCGCGACGATACCCACGAAGATCCTTTCTCTTCCAATCCCCTTAATTTGCCAACTTATGTCCTACGCCAGGTCGCTCCAGAATTGGCTGTAGATGAACGTGAGATCGCTGCTATGATCCTGACAAACCTTGATGAAGATGGCTTCTTAGCCGTTGAGGTTCGAGAAATTTGTCGATTTCACCATACAACACCCAGTAAAGTTGAAGCCGTTTTAAAGAAAATTCAGCGATGTGATCCTCTGGGTGTTTCCGCAAGAAATATTAAAGAAGCCTTGTTGGCACAAGTAGAATTCCTGTCCGAATCTTCAAACATTCCAGAATATGTCCACCGAGCAATAGCAGAAGAATTTGAATTATTACAAAAACGCCAGTACAGCGAATTGGCGAAAAAGCTTGGTACGAGCGTTCAAAAAATTAAACTCGTCGTACACTTCGTCAGCGAAAACCTTAATCCCTTCCCTGCTCGGGCAAACTGGGGAAATTTCAGGCAACCTAATGACAATACACCGGATGTTTTCCATCAATCTGATGTTCTGATTTATTATCTCAACAATAAACCTGGCAACCCCCTGGTTATCGAAATCATCACACCTTCGCGTGGCACACTCCGTCTGAACCCTCTATTCAAAAAAGCCTTAAAAGAGCAAACCAAAGAGAAACAAGAAGAATGGAAAAAGGATCTTGATAAAGCATCGCTGCTCATTAAATGCATTCAACAACGCAACAACACAATGCGTCAACTTATGGAGAATATTGTTCGTATCCAAAAATCATTTATAATTCATGGAGATGTCCACCTTCAATCCTTAACCCGTGCGGAGCTAGCCGAAAAACTTGATGTTCATGAATCGACAATTTCCAGAGCTGTAGCAAACAAGACTGTTCAGCTCCCAAATCGAAAGATTATCCCAATGTCCACTTTTTTTGATCGCAGTTTATCTGTCAGGGCAATTATGCGAAACATCATCAAAAACGAAAATCACGCGATGAATGATACTGAGGTACGAAAAAGCCTTGAAAACCATGGCATTCAAGTTGCCCGCCGAACAGTTGCAAAATATCGCGCAATGGAGGGAATTTTGCCAGCTCATCTTCGCCGAATTGAAAAGTTTGCTAACGCTTGAGTAAAATGTGACCCAAAATCTAATCGAAAACCTGGCTAATGTTGAATTTTCAAAGAATGAAGGGATCCAAACAATCCTGACATTAATTGATTTAATTCAGGATCCTGCCATTATTTACCACCAAACTGAAAATCAAATATTAACTGCGAACAACCCGTTGTTTCTTCTGACAAATCTCGGGGAAAATGATTTTATAGGTCAATCGATTGACTCACTACTGCCCGGCATTTCTGACACCGATCCAATATCTGGTCATGATCAAATAGCTTTACTGAGGCATAAAAAGCAACCGATGATGCCCGTACGGGTGAAGATATTTACACTTACGCACAAACAGAATTTACTGCTTTTAACCCTTCAACCCGAAGGAATAACAACAACGAGCCAATCTAATCTACAAGAACAAGTTAAATTAATCGAAAGTCTTAAAATCCTTGTCCGGAAGGAAAACAGCAATAACATTCAGGAAACAATTACCCACATCCTTAAGGAATCGGCAAGGATTTTAGATCTTGAGTTTGTTTCAATTTACAAGGCCAGCGGCTCCAAACCACAATTAGTACAATATTATTCAAGTGATGAAAAACTAGCCTCAGAATTCCCGAGGGTTTTATCAAGTGTAGATTTAGTCAATAATCAGGATGCGGTTGAATGGAAAACTGATAACACTCCAATAACACATTTACAAAAAACCGCGTCAAACGCTGGATTTAAGTCCCTGATCACTGTGCCGCTTGGAAGAGAAGGGGCAAAATTCGGTCTATTTATTGCCGGCAGCAAACAAATTAATCCCGCTCAGATCAGTCTTCCCTTGGCAGAATTATTAGCTGCATACACAACTGGAATAATGGAAGATCAGATTGCTCTTCAAAATTTACGTAATCTCTCAAACAGAATCAGGCAAGTGATCAAAATCCAAAATGAGATTATCGAAAATCTTGACGAAGGGGTCATGATCCTCGCACCTGATTTGACCGTTGCCGAAATTAATCCTGCCATCGAAACAATCCTTGGTTATGCAAATGTTGAAGCATTACGGCAGCCAATAGATTCCATATTGATTGGATCTGAGTCTTTAGGTTCTGCACTCACTTCAGCCAAGCAAGGCATTCCAACATTGACAGGGGGAGATCTGACATTACATCACCGAAATGGGACATCATTCCCTGCTCAAATTATGATGTCACCTGTAATGCAGAATGGTCAGGTGCTTTCAATCATTATTTTAATCAAAGACTTGAGCCAACAAGAACAGAACCAGGCTGCCAGAAAACAGCTGGAACAACGTGCCATTTTAGGAGAAGTCACGGCCATATTTGCCCACGAGGTGCGCAACCCGATCAATGCGATTATGTTGTCATTGCAGGTTATTGAGGACAACTTACCTGAGGACGATGAAAACCTCAAATGGATTGATAATATGCGGGATGAATGTAATAAATTACTTTATTTGATGGAAAGTGTTCTTTCTTTCGCAAAACCCCTGGAATATAAAATGTCGGGTGTCGACCTTGATTTCATGTTGCGCCGTATTTTAGACAGATGGCATCCGAGGTTGCTGCGTTTAAATATATCCTCATATTATGAATCAGAAATTATCAATCCAATTGTCGAAGGAGATTTGAGAGCACTGGAACAAGTCTTTACGAATATCATCAGTAATTCAGTAAATTCGATGAGCGAAGAGGGCGGAACCCTTGGCATACGTATCACAAAGCCTGAGCATGATGAGGATCGAAAATTTTACCAGGTGATCTTAACTGATTCTGGTCATGGTATTCCTGATGAAATTAAAACACACCTATTTAAACCATTCGTAACAGGCTCTGATCATGGTACAGGCCTGGGTTTAGCAATTACCCAGAGGATTATTAATGCCCATAAAGGTAAAATAGAAGTGGACAGCTACACAGGTGGCACAATTTTTAGAATTTTCCTTGTTAAAAAGAAAGGCCTCACTGAATAATGAGTGCAACGATACTTGTCGTCGATGATGTTGATACGGCTAGAGAAGCCATTGCAGATAGCTTAAGAAAAGACGGTAAAGAAGTTCTTGAAGCAGGAACTTTGAAAGAAGCTAGAAGTTATTTGGAAATAGGCAATGTAGATGTTTGCGTCCTTGATGTGTTATTGCCTGATGGAAATGGACTTTCGTTATTGGATGAAGTCGTACAAATGGATGAACAACCCAAGTTCATCATCATAACAGCCCACGGTCAAATTGATTATGCTGTTGAAGCGATGAAGAAAGGTGCATTAGATTTCATCACAAAGCCAATCGAGATGAAAACCCTCAAGAATTCCATTCAACGAGCTGAGGAACTGGTTGCCATGAGGCGTGAATTAAACCATCTTCGAAGCTCTCAATCCTTAACATCAAAATTTGTTGTTGGGCAACAACCGCGTATGAAAGCCATTATTAACCTTGCCCAAAGGGCAGCTGATGCCTCAGTTTCTGTCCTTATCACAGGCGAATCGGGAACAGGTAAAGAGATAATGGCAACATTTATTCATCAGGTCGGTCCCAGGCAGCAGCATCCATTTATTGCAATAAACTGTGCCTCAATTGCAAATACGCTCCTTGAGTCAGAATTATTTGGACATGAAGCCAATGCATTCACTGGCGCATCCAATAAACGTAAAAATGGACTGATGGAAGTTGCAGACGGAGGCGTTCTTTTCCTTGATGAAATATCCTCCATGCCCCTTGACATGCAAGCTAAACTCTTGCGTGCCATTGAAGAACGCGCTTTTCGCCGAGTTGGAGGAACGACACTGATCAGGGTGGATGTACAAATCATCGCAGCTTCAAACCAGGACCTGAAAGAAATGATAAAAAAGGGCGAATTTAGAGAAGATCTCTATTATCGGCTTAAGGTGGTCGACCTTGATATTCCACCATTAAGAAAACGAAAAGAAGATATTCCCGAATTGGTAGGGCTTCTTTTAAAACAAAGCAATATGTCGATGGGTACAAACATTCAAGATGTCACACCTCGAGCAATGCAAGCGCTGATGTCCTATCAGTGGCCCGGAAATATTCGCGAATTAAAAAATGCGCTAGAACGAGCCATCATTTTTTGCGATGATCCCGCTATTGACATTCATCACCTTCCGGCTGAGATTAAGCAAAATTATGTAAATTAGTGTTGGAATGATCCTTTATTGCATTTTGGCATAGATATTGCTACAACACCTCCAGAGACATTTATAAGGAGGTGTTTTATGTTTAGTACAGCTTTTGAATTTCAAATCACCATGGCAACGGTTCTATTTCTATTGGGGTTAATCGTCATGGTAATCAGCATCTTTATCTTAACCCGCCAGGCAATTGGTCGAGATCTTCAGACAATTGCTACTCAGACAACAAAATTAGCTGAAAAAGGTATTACAGAAAATATCGCCGGCTTGGTCGGAAATGCATCCGCTCTAATCAATGCATTACATGATCTTTCCAAAACAAATACAGGCATTGGCGTATTTTTAGTTTTCCTTGGGATAGCATTGCTGACAACGGCATACTTCATTTCCAGGAACTTAGGGATCACACCTTACTAAAAATCAATGCTATAAGATTAGGAGAGCGCCATGCCTTTAGAGGGATTGCTCGATTTAATTAGAAAACAGTTTTCGCCTGCTCAGGGTCAAATGTTGGTCAGCAGCCTTCAGCAAGACCCCCTTGTTTGGCAATTCGCCCAGGAAGAAGAAAAAAGCTTATCATATTTTCAGTCGAATACATCTGACATTCTGGCATTTTCACCTGGAAGAATCACCTCCTGGCTTTTTGGGGATTCAGTTAATCAAAATATTGGAAATCTTCAAGAGATAGATTTTCAATTACCAGAAGAAATCAAACAACGAGCTTCTCAAGCCTTAGAAACCATCAGTAACACTGGATTGCCACCTTCAGACCTTAAATCAGCAGGTTTATTAGCAATTTCTATTCGTGAAAGACGCAGTCAAAATGGGGATTGGCAGGGATTATCTGCTGAAATATTTGAAAAGTCAAAACAACTTGATATTCAAAAGTTTTTTAGAATTTGGCGAACGCCATTTGCCTGCTTATTTTCTTACTGCGCAGATTTCAATGATTTGATTGAGGATTTTTTAAATTCTGAAAAGACGTTTTTGGCTGAAGCAGCAGTACCTTTGACCATTCATGCGTACTTATCCAATCCAATAGATGATGAGAAATTACTAAATCACCTATATCAATTATTTGTAAACCGCACCCAGGACCTGCAACTTGACAGCTTAAAGTGGTTGGAAGCCTTTCAAAGATTTGACCTGCGCAAAAAACTTGCACAAAGTCTCCTCGAAACTAAGAAAAACATTGATTTCTCTGCAGGGATTTATTCAGAACTTGAAGTATTTAAGACTTTTAATCAAGATATTGACCCGCTCGAAAAACAAATCCGATACACTTTACCGGAAGATCTGAATCGTTTAGGTGCCTTTTATTATTACAGCGGTAATGAACAAAAGGCAGCTGAGACGTATCAAATTTCCAGTGACTTATTGAAGTTTTTAGAATCGCAAACCCTTTTTCAAGCTATTAAAAACCAGAAAGGCCAACCCTCCCCTGCAAGCTGGATGGGGTTGATGTCATCCCTTCCAAACTCTAAAACAATAAAACATTACTTTATCGACACGTTGATTAACGAAGAAAAATTATCAGAGGCTGAGGAAAAACTTGAATTTCTGGCTGATTCTTTCGAAAAGGAAATTTTAAAGAACAAGATCGAACATATTCGAGGAGATGAAAAACCTTTAGCTGCTAAATCATTCGAGACAAAGAGAATTCGAAAAACACTAAATTTCCCAGCTTACTATGTTTATCCTGCCCAATTTGATAATGTCAACCATTTACTTGAGATAATTGAATCTCACAAGGATGTCCAGGCTGGCATAAAATTGACGGATGAAATCCTCCAAAATAATTTTCAATCCCTGAACATTGTCAGAAAAATCAGGGATATCTACGAAAAATCTCAGAACTTTGACAAAGCCCTGGCATTAACCTCTTACCTGGAAAGACGGGAACCTAAAGAAAACGATCACAAACGTTCCCTTGCTCGCCTTTACAGTAAAAATGACCGATGGGAAGAGACTTACACCACTTCACAGGCGTTTATCAAGTCCACATCCACACCTGAAATGGAAGACCTTGAAATATTTGCAGAATCCGCTTTAAAAACCAACCGGATTGACATAGCAATTTCTGTCTCCCAAAACATTCTCAAAAAGGATGCGCATAACACTAAAGCATTGATCCTCCTCGGTGAAAGCTTTATGCACAAAGGCGACATCATTAAAGCAATACAACATATGGAACAAGTTGTTGAAATGATACCGGACGAGCCTGAGACATGGCTAACCTTAGCGCGTTTATGGGAAGAAAACGGACAAAAAGATCGGTCCTTCGACATCTTAAATAAAGGCGTTTTAGCATTACCATCCGAGCCAAAACTTCTGCGCTCTTTTGGTAAATCACTCCTTGAACGAAAATCCCCTTCTGAGGCACTATCTTATTTGGAAAAGGCATACGAGATTGACCCCGAGAATTTAAAAGGCAAACTTGATTTGGCAGATGCTAAATACCAGATGGGACACTTTGACGCCGCCTGGAAACTTTTAGAGCCTTTTGAGGAAACCTACCCTCAATATCCAATTGTTTCGAAACTTATGGGGAAAGTTATGCTGGATATGGGAAAGCAGAAAGCAGCTGAGCCTGTATTAATCTTTGCTTCAGAACAATACCCGGAAGACATCGATATTGTGCTCACAACAGCGAGGTTAATCATTAATAGGTATGAGAATAGTTTTGAAGAACTTCCAGGTGAAAATTTGGAAAATCTCTCTGCTATTCTGAATAAGGCTCTGGATATCACCCCAAGTCAAAAGGTGTTGAAGTTACATCAGGCTGATGTGGAAAGATTAAGTGGAAATCTTCTGAACGCTATGGAAAGTTACAAAGCACTGTCTGAAGAATTATCCAATGAAAAATCTCCCATTAATTGGCGTCTTAATTATGGCTTAGGAAAAACTTCTATTGCCCTTGGTGAATATGATATGGGCCTGGCTGCGCTGCAAGATGCTGGCTCAGAACAACCTGAAAATCTTCTAATCATCCATGCTCTAGTAGAAGCTTATCAAAGCGCAAACTTACAGACAAAAGCTGAAGCCTTAGCAAAAACAGCGCTTAAATTAGCACCTCAGGATATTTCAAATATCCTCTGGTATGCCAACCACAAAAATCAAAACAATAAACCGGAAGAAGCCATCAAAGCGCTAAAGGAAGCTTTGCACATCAATCCTGACAAACCTCAACTCAAACTATGGCTGGCAAAGATTCATATATCAACAGGGGACCATGAAGATGCAAAAACGATTCTTTCTGATCTGATAAATCATGATGACACAACGCCTGATCAACTGTTTCAAGCCGCCTATATATGTGTTCGCATGAATCAGTTGGAGCTGGCAGTAGATGCGTTTGAAAAAACGATTGGACAATCAAAAACCTTCAACCTAATGACCGTGCTTAACCTGGCAGCTGCCTATGCACTCATTGATCAAGAAAAGAAGGCACTCGAACTATTGAATGTTACACAAGAAAGTCATGATAATTTCCCACATCTGTACTTGATGAAATCTGATATCCTTACCCATTTAGGACAATATCAATTGGCTTTGAACACACTTAAATCCATTGAGGAAATCGCAAAGGATGCGTTAACCGACAATGATGTAATAAATAACAATAAAGACATCTCTCCGCTGCTATACACCTATGATTTCACATTTACAGGTTACCTGTACCGATTGGGTCAATTAAATCGAGCTTTAGGTGATTTTAAATCAGCAATGGCTTATTTAACACATGCTGTTGAGCTCAACCCAAATGAAGAGAAACTGGAACATGCCATTATTGAAACACGATTACAGCTTTTCGACTTTGATGAAATAACAAAAGAAACACACGAAGATCAAAAAGAAGCCTTTGGTACTGATGCTTTAGGGGTGGACCAATTAGATAGTATCTGTTCAAAAGCAGAAATACTGATCTTGCAGGGAAACCCGGAAAAAGCGGCTGAAATAATCAACAAAATGTCTCCAGCTAACAGGACATATCCTCGTTATTTAGCCCTGCAAAGCCGACTGGCAAGCTTCCATGGAGATGTTAAGGTCGCTGAAGATTATTTGAAAGATGCTGTAAATGCCTATCAAAATACATTGGATGGCATGCAATCAAAAACGCTGCAAATCCTTTTTAGAAAATTACGCAATTTAATCAGTATTGCAGGTGCAGCTTTAGCTCTTGATGATGATATCTTTGCCATTCAAACGCATGAACAAGCATGGCATTTGCTAGACAATCAACCCTTTAATAATTGGCGTTTTGCTAAAACCCTGATTAAATCCGCTGAGGATCAACAAAAAGCAAGGGTACTTTCAATCACCAATCATTCACCGGGTGAAGCCATCCTTTCAGATAATTATCAGAACTTAGCGCAAAATATTCTCAACAACCTAAAAAAGCACCTCCCAGAAGAAGCCTTTATTTGCTGTCAAGGTCGCATGGCTGCAGCATTCTCAGGGGAATGGCCACTGGGTTTAAATGCTGACGTTTGTCTTAACACACCTGAAACTGCAGCTTCCGTTGTTATTTCAACTCACGATGATAAACTTGTTGAGCAAATTATGGATGCGTATCCACAAAACGCCATCTTACTTCAGGCTTATGGTATTTATGCCCTAAAAAATAATAAACGTAAGGGGCTTCAATACGCTGCCAAGGCGCTTGAATTTGACACTTCAAATCCAGTTAATCACGCATTGCTGGCAATGCTCAATAAGGACCATCCTGAACAAGCATTAAAATCCATTGAAACCGCTCTGACCTTTTGGCCTGATGAATCAAAGTGGCATGCTTATACTGCTGATTTATACAAGCAAATTGAAAAACATGATATGGCAACCAGGCACATCGCTGAAGCATTAAAAAACCAACCTGAAAATGCTGATTTCTGGCGGATGAGCGCTGAAATAAACCTGGAATTAAACAACCTCAGACATGCAAAACATGATTTAGAAAGAAGCGCCTCACTGTCTGCAAATGACACAGAAATTTGGGTAAAAATGGCAGATGTCAACCGCAGAATGGGCTTTGTACATGAGGCTACTCAAAATATCGAAACCGCATCGAAACTCAGCCCGAAAGATGAAACAATCGCCATAAAGGAAGCAGGATTCCTTTACGATACCAAACAATTCGAACAGGCTGAAGTTAAAGCTAAAGAAATAATAAACAACCAAGGCAACAATATTGATGCTTACATCATTCTGGCTCAAGCGCAGGCAAAGCAAGGAAAATTCATTCAAGCGCTTGCCACCTTGGACAAAGCTAATCAAATGAACCCTGCAAATAAGGACATTGCTTTAGAAATCCTCAAAATCAGGAAAGATCAAGAGGGCATCGAAACTATTCTGCCCAACCTTATAGCGCTTGCCCAGAAGAATCCCGAAAACCCCACAATCCTCACGACATTAACGGATTGGCTGATCAAGACCAACAGGCTAAATCAAGCAAAAGAAACGGCTCAGACAATCTTGAAAATTATGCCAAATCAAGCCGAAGTTCATCTGATGCTCGGACGATTACAACGGTTGGACGGCCAGCTTGACCAGGCGCTTGCTCATTTTGCAGATGCAATCACCCTGGAACCAAATAATGTCGATGCATATATCGAAATGGGTAAAACTTACCGGGACCGCCGTGACCTGGAAAATGCCATCGAGACATTTCAAAAGGGTACCCAGGCTGATGCTTCAGACCCTCGTCCCTATTATCATGCGGGGATGGCGCTTAAAGAATGTAAGGATTACACAGGTGCAGAAGCAATGCTTAAACAGGCAAAGAAATATTCACCCGACGACCCTAATGTTGTTCGCCAACTTGGGATGGTGACAGCACTTAATTTAATAGATAATTTACGAGAGGCTAGCTAACAATGTCAAACTTTTACAATCAACTGGATTATCGTCGAGCAATTGATCGGTATCGGTTCCTGACCATCCTCAATGCTGCACACCAATGTGAAGAATTCCAATTTGCAAAACAAGCAACAATGCTATGGCTCGCCAATTACCCCGGTGATCTTTACGTTAAATATTATCAAGCGAAGACCTTTATCAAATCAGGCAAAGTCAACCAGGGTAAATTGCTATACGAAAACATCATAGATTTAGACCCCTTATTTATCGAACCTATTAAAGATTTGAGTGAATTAGCTTCCGTAAAAGACCTGAAGATTCGTTATCAAGCAATTTACCAGTATCTTGTAAAAAGCAATCCCCTTAATGAAACCCAGGAGACCTGGATAGCTCCGTTGTGGACAGCCCGGTCCAAGTTTGAACAGGGTGATTTACCTGCTGCGATACAATTCGTACATGAATCCCTGCTGAAGACCCCTCCTACGCCCATTCCGGCGATTCTGCACTTGAAGATTGCTAACAAGATGCAGAACCAGGAAATGGTTAACAACCTCAGTGATATTTATTATGAAGCGTGGCCAAAATGCGTGCAGATCAATATTATAAAAGCCCTTGCTGAAATTGAGCAGGGAAAAGAATCCGAAGCCGTTGAACGTTTACATTGGGTTGAAGCCCAGGACAATGCTGGCCAGGTGATAACAGGATTGTTAGGGAATGACCATCGTTTTAAAGATTTATGGCCTGAAAAACTGGAAGCTCATTTTGATCTACCGATCCCTGCATCTGTTAGCGCATATCTAGGTTGGAATCAACTTAATTCGGGTAACATCAACCTTCCAGAATTCAAACAAAACCCTGCCAGTGTCCGATCGGTTCACACAACTTCTATAAGCGATACTCAGGAAATGAGAATTGCCCACGCATCAACCAGTTTTGAAAAAAGTAAGTCCCCCACACATCACCTGGCTTCGGCGAAACAAGAAGTGGAAAAACATACAAAGCATGAAGATTTAGAAGAAATACAAAATTCATTCAAGAAAATCGCCAAGCGATTTAAGAAGCTTGATTTAGAACGAACCGATGCCCGCTTCCCGGTCTATGTAATTCTATCTTCCAGAAAACAACTGGAGTCAATTTACGGTCCAAATACCGCGGGCGTTATTGATAACTTGCTTCAGGAACTCGTGGGGCATATTCAGAAGATGCCAGATTGGGATGGAAAGGTTTTTTATCCAGATGAGTCTGCCCTTATGGCAAGATTAGGTCTCAAACCTATCATTGCCAATGACCCATGGCAGGTCAAATTATCCCTCGCAGATCTCGATAATTATCTTGGAAAACATGGTGAAATGATCGGCGCGTTATTGATCGTCGGTGGACCTGAGATTGTACCCTTTCATCATCTGCCAAACCCAACCAGTGATAATGACCTGGATGTTCCTTCTGACAATCCTTATGGAACAATTGATGAAAATTACTTCATTCCCCAGTGGCCTGTTGGAAGGCTTCCCGGTGAAACAGGCTCAGATGCTGGTTTGCTGTTATCGCAAATTAGAGCCTTAATATATCAATATAAAGAAAAATCCAAAAAATCTAAATTGACCACACAGAAAATCGCATCAATATTCACCTGGATTCTAGATCTCTTTACAAATTGGAACAGAAAATTGGACGCTAAACAGAGCCTGGGTTACTCTGCTGAAATTTGGAAAGATGCCTCCGGTGAGGTTTATAAAACCGTTGGCCAGGGAAAAGAATTGCAGCTCTCTCCACCCATTCATTCTGGTACCCTAGCGTTGAATAACAGCCATGGTCACAAAATCGGCTACTTCAATCTTCATGGTATCAAGGATGGTGCTAACTGGTACGGACAAAAGGACTTCTCATCACAATCATCAGGACCGGATTATCCCATTGCTTTGACTCCAAGCATGTTTAATGAAAAAATTCGCTCGCCAAAACTTGTATTTTCAGAAGCATGTTACGGTGCAAATGTGATAGAAAAATATCACGAAGAAGCAATTTCTTTGAAATTTCTTGATACCGGCACCAAGTCCTTCATTGGGTCTACATGCATCGCCTATGGGTCCGTCATGCCACCTCTAATTGCTGCAGATTATTTAGCGAATTCCTTCTGGCAGCAAGTTTTGGATGGACAAACCACAGGTTACGCTCTAATGCAAGCTAAGTTAAATCTGGTTGAAGAAATGACCCAAACCCAGGGATTTCTGGATGGTGAAGATCAGAAGACAATATTATCATTCATTCTTTTTGGTGATCCTCTGGCGGTTCATGATGGAATCGGAACCATGCCAAAACCTTTGTTCCGGGAAAAATCACATCCTGCTGTAAAAACTATCAGTGACTCGGACATGGTCCCTGAAAATGATGAGGGTGATATGCCAAACATTGTCAGCAAACAGGTGAAGAAAATTGTTGAAAATTACCTGCCTGGATTACAAAACGCACAAATGAAAATGAACAAATCCTATCAGGGATTTAATTCAAAGAAAGTGGGAAAATCAAGTGGTCCACAAAGGTATGTTGTTACATTACAAAAATCCTTTGACCTCAATCAAGATGCGGCACATCACCATTTTGCTAGAATGACTTTCAACGAAAAAGGTAAATTAGTAAAATTCACAACATCGCGGTAAAGCTCTGTGGCAAACCATTCACATCTCCTGAGTGTCTCTAAAATGCCACATGAGACCACAATGCCCCACACAGCTGGGGCATTGTGGTCCTTAACGGCGTGAACAGCACTTTATTTACCATTTTCATAAACTTTGCATGATATTTAGCACCTTGACCGAATGCTAGGGTATGTTAAAATGTCGATAATCAAATAACCCGTTGTATCATCTTCGAGTCTGTCTGCCTAAAACCAAGTCATGGCACTCAGACCGATAGGGTAAGAATGGAAACTTTCTTGCCTCCCGTGTTTGGAAAGGAGATCATATCAACAAAACGATAACAAAAATTATCGGTTTGTTTTGTTCGCTCCTTTCTTTGGAAGGAGCTTTTTCTTTGACAACTCAAAAGGAAAATAAGAAACCCTTTTACTTTTCAACCCATGATTTGCTGATTATGGCAGTGTTGGCAGCATTAGGGGGTGTAACAGGCACTTATATCAATGCGCTTGGTGACCTTGTCCAAGCAGCCCTTGGTTTCCCAGGTGGCACGCAATGGGCAGCCGGATTGCACGTTCTGTGGATTGTTATTGCCTATGGGATTATTCAAAAACCTGGAACCGGGATCACAATGGGTCTCTTAAAAGGTGCTGTTGAACTTTTGAGTGGGAACAGCCATGGCATCATCATCTTACTGGTGGATTTGGTCGCTGGCATTTTGGTCGATTTTGGATTTCTCTTATTCAGAAATAAAAAATCGCTGTTCGCCTACCTGATTGCAGGTGGATTGGCATCAGGCTCTAATGTTCTAGTCTTTCAAATCTTTGCAACTATCCCTTTGAATATTCTTGGGCTTAGCGCTATTGCCATTTTATTTGTACTGGCATTCATGTCTGGGATCGTGTTTGCTGGGCTTTTACCCCATTGGTTAATCAATCTACTTACGAATGCCGGTGTTATCAAATCACCACCGCAAAAAGAAAAAGCGCAAAAATTAGGTTGGATTCTTCTGGTTAGTGCGTTAATTTTGGCATTGGTCTTCACATTTATTTTGGTGACGACATTAAAAGGTGCAGAAACCGTAAAACTTTCTGGAGCAGTGGAAAATGCCATTGATTTTCCCAATAATGA
>Ga0209121_10001442_pt1 | contig 24971 bp, 21 predicted proteins | sample Cruoilmetagenom3_FD_187292 | JGI IMG/M metagenome (GOLD analysis project Ga0209121, IMG submission 187292) | Oil polluted marine microbial communities from Coal Oil Point, Santa Barbara, California, USA - Sample 3 (SPAdes) (version 2) | ecosystem: Environmental > Aquatic > Marine > Oil seeps ... | reverse complement strand
AGCCGCAGGGCAATCTCGCCCCGGTTGGCGATCAAAACTGTTGAAAAATTCATTTGTCTGTCCGCCATGGCGGCAGTTTCTTGTCCAGGAAACAGTTGATCCCGGTGCTGCCTTCGTCGGTTTCCCATGCGTCGGCAAGGCGGTCGGCGGTGTAAATCATGTTGTCGTCGATACTGTGGCTGGCGACGTAGGCAATCAGGCGCTTGGTCTCGCCCACAGCCCCCAGAGCCGCCTCCAGATGATCGTCAATGATGGCGTCAATCCGCGCGTCCAGATCATCGGGCGATACTGTTTCGTTCAGCAACCCGATCTTTTCGGCATTTGCGGCGCTGAACAAGGCCCCCGACAGCATCGTCGCACGCGAATTTGCGGCCCCGATACGCGCCACCACATGTGGAGAGATATTGGCCGGGATCAGCCCCAGACGCACCTCGGTCAGGCCAAAGCGCGCGGTATCGACACCCACGGCAATGTCACAAACCGAAATCATCCCGACACCGCCGCCATAGGCCGGACCCTGGATCCGCCCGATCAGCGGCTTGGGCAACGCATTCAGAGCGTTCAGCATATGCGCCAGCTTGCTGCTTTCGCGGATACGGGTGGCGCGGTCTGCCTCGGCATTCCCTTTGAACCAGTTGAAATCGCCCCCTGCGCAAAAGCTTTTGCCTTCGCCGCTGAGAACGACAACCCGAACGCTGTCATCCACCGCCAATTGATCTGCGGCCGCTTTAAGATCGTCAATCAACTGGCCGTTCAACGCGTTATGTTTATCGGGGCGGTTCAGCGTCAGGCGCGCCACGCCGCGGGCGTCCGTTTCAAGGGTGATCGTTTGAAAAGTTTGGCTGGTCATGGTGCGATCCTACATTCGGTAAACCGGGGAATGCCCCGTTGCATCAGGTGTACTGGACACGATTGACAGGCAAAGCCCCAGCACGTCGCGGGTTTGTGCTGGCTCGATGATGCCATCATCCCAAAGCCGTGAAGTGGCATAATACGGGTCGGATTGTTCGCCGTACTGATCGCGCACGCGGGCTTCGATTTCGTCCAGTTCCGCTTGGGTGGCGGTGGGCGCTTTGACATTGGTGCGGCGCAATTCCAGCATCACGTTGCTGGCGATATCGGCTGACATCGTGGCCAACACCGCGCTTGGCCATGCAAAAAGGAAGTTTGGCCGAAAGCCGCGCCCGCACATGCCGTAATTGCCAGCACCATAGGAGCCCCCAACAATGACCGACAGTTTGGGCACCCGAGCAACTGCCTGCGCGTACACCATCTTGGCGCTGTTTTTGGCGATGCCCTCACGTTCGGCATCGGTTCCGACCATAAATCCGGTGATATTGTGCAGGAATAGCAGTGGGATGTTGCGTTGATCACATAGGGTTATGAAATGCGCGGCCTTCAGTGCAGATTGCGACAGCAGTGCACCGTTGTTCCCGATGATCCCCACCGGATGGCCATGGATGCGCGCAGTACCGCAGATCACGGTGTCGCCCCATTCGGGTTTGAATTCACTGAAATCGCTGTCATCTACTGTGCGTGCTATAATCTCGCGCACGTCATAGGGCATTTTGGGATCTGCGCTGATGACACCGCCGAGTTCAGATGCGGGGTATCGCGGCGCCAGTACGGGCGCGACCTTGGCTGGCTTGCGCTCGAAATTCGTCTCACCGACAAGAATACGGGCCAGCGCCAGCCCCTGATCCTCATCCGCCACAAGATGATCGCTGACACCGGACACACGCGTGTGCATCGCAGCACCGCCCAGGGTTTCGCCGTCGACCTCTTCGTTGATCGCAACCTTGACGATAGAGGGGCCACCCAGATGAATGCGCGCGTTCCCATCAACCATGATCACCTGATCGCTGAGCGCCGGAATATAGGCGCCACCAGCGGTGCAACCGCCAAACACAACCGAGATCTGCGGCAGCCCAGAAGCGGACATGCGGCACTGGCGATGAAACGAATTGCCGAAGTGGTCGCGGTCGGGGAATACCCGATCCTGCTCTGGCAAATAGGCCCCGCCGCAATCCACCAGATACAGGCAGGGCATGCGGTTCTGTTCTGCGATCTCTTGTGCGCGCAGGTGTTTTTTCACCGTTTCGTGGAAAAAACTGCCGCCCTTTACGGTGGCATCATTGGCAATGATAACCACTTGTTTGCCTTTTACCAGGCCGATACCGGTGACGATGCCGGCCGCGGGCACCTGATTGTCATACTGACCCCAGGCGGCAAGCGGTGACAGCTCCAGAAAGGCCGTGCCGGGGTCAATCAATCGGTCAATCCGATCACGCACCAGATGCTTGCCGCGCTCATGGTGGCGGGCGCGCAGTTTTTCAGCCCCCCCAGCAGTTGCAATGGACATGCGTGTGCGCAGGGTTTCCAACGCCGTTTGCGATTGCGCCCGGTTTTGTTCAAAAGCAGACGATCTAGGGTCTACCAGTGATGCTATGCGGCTCATGTTTTTTCACCATCTCGGTTCAGAATTCCAGTCAAGAACATATCGGCATAATCATCGGCCAGTCCCTCGGCATCGCCCTTTTGCGGGTCGAACCATTCAAGCGTCGCGTTCAGCGCGCCGATCAGCATCAGCCGAAACCGGGGCAGGTTGATATCGCCCCGGATCGCACCTTGGGCCTGCAAATCCGACAACAGGCCATCCAGAAAACTTTCATAGGCGCGCCGCACCGGCAGGTTGGCATCACGCACCGCAGGCGGCACCTGGCCAAAAATGCGCACATTTGCCGAGGTGTAATCGCCATGTTCGAGCAAGGCACTTAGATGCCCGCGGATTACCGCACGCAGCACGTCGCGTGCGGGCGCATCAGCATCCAGAGCCGCCAGCCTGTCACCGACCTCGTCATGAACCGCCTGAATTCCGGCATCCAGAATTTCCGTGATAATCGCGTCTTTTGAGGCGAAATGATAGTAGATGCTGCCCGCCTTGATCCCGGCGGCCTCGGCGATCATGCGCAATGATACTGCGCCATACCCCTGACGGCCGAACAGCTGCGCCGCCGCATCCAGAATGCCTTTACGGCCAACCTCTGCATTTTCCGTCACTTCTTTTGAGATCGCCATCATTTCTTATAATCACCCGCCTACCTAACGCTTGTTAGGCTGCGAGCGACGCACTGTCAACCCTGATCCATAGTCAGGTGAAATTCTTGTGGCCGATTATATAGACTGTCCCTGTGAACGACGAGATATGGACCCCCTTGTCGCTGCTGACCTTCACGTCGTAGACCGCGATTTTGCGGGAACGGGAGACTTCGGTTGCTGTTGCGGTCAATATATCACCGACCCTGGCTGCGGCGTTATAGGTGATGTGAACATCAATGCCCGCTGCCAGCTCACCATAGCTGTTTGACGCCACCCCAAAGGCACAATCAGCAAGCGAAAAGATCGCGCCGCCATGGCAGGTTCCGTTGAAATTCAAGTTGTCCGGGCGTACCGGCATCCGAACGGTGGCATGACCGCGGCCCAATTCGACCAATTCGGCACCCAGCGCCTTCATAAAACCATCGCGCTCGGTGAATTGGGCTTTCAACAGCTCTGGTGACGGTAATTCTTGGCCAAGATCATCCATTTTTCAGGCTCTCACTTAATTGCTCTAGTGTTTTTGCTATCGCTTCGTTCAGACCTATGTCGGCCTGCTGAAGTTGTAAAACAACTTCGTCGATGGACGCGCCTGTATCGTTCAGGATGCTGTGCTCTACATATTTGGCAACGGATTGCGCCAGCAAGCGCCGGGTACGCCCGCCCAGGGCCTCTCGTGGGCCCTTCATTTTGCGCGTCGCAGCCCGGCGATCAACAGCATCGGCCAGATCACACAGGCCGGTCCGATCGACCGCATTTGTTGACAGCACCGGCACATTCCAATCGCCCGGCGCACGCAGGGCCAACATTGCATTCAGCTGGCTAACTGTCCGCTTGGCAAGCGGCAAGTCGGATTTGTTGACGACCAGAATGTCGGCAATCTCAAGAATGCCAGCTTTGATGGCCTGAACGTCATCGCCCAGACCCGGCGCTGAAACAACAATCCTGACATCGGCCATTTCCGCCATCTCAACCTCGGATTGCCCGGCCCCTACGGTTTCCAGAACAATCACATCAAAGCTCGCAGCATCCATAAGGTCAGCCACCCGTGCGGCAGACGCCGACAAGCCGCCCAAATGCCCCCGAGATGCAAGCGAGCGTATGTACACGCCCGCATCCATCGTGTGCTCTGCCATGCGAATCCGATCCCCCAGAACCGCACCACCCGTAATCGGGCTGGATGGATCGACAGCAGCCACAGCGACGGTTTTGCCGCGCGAGCGCATTTCACCGATGAACGCATTCACCAGGGTCGATTTTCCTGCACCCGGTGGGCCAGTAAAGCCAACGACGATCGCACGGCCCAAGTGAGGCTGGATTGACTTCAACAGCTTGCCGACCGTCGGGCCGTCACGCTCGACGATGCTTATCGCGCGGGCAAGTGCGGCCGTTTCCCCGGCCAACAGACGTGCTGCTAGCCCCGGCTTTTCGATGGTTTGCTCCTGCATGGCGATCAGGCGACCACAAGCGGTTGGCCAAAGCCCAATTCATCCCGCAGCACCTTGACGATTTCACCCATCGTGGCACCCGCACGCACCGCATCGATCTCGGCGGCAAAGATATTCAGATCTTCGGACTGCGCGGCCTTGCGCAAATCCCCCAACGCCTTGCTCAACACATCAGGATCGCGGGCGGCTTTGATCTCTTTCAGGTTCTCCACTTGGCGAGCCATGTGTTCCTTTGGCGGACGCTTTAGGATTGGCCGCGCCGAGGCGTCTTCGTCTTCTTGGAATGCGTTGACGCCGACAACGATCTGTTCGCCGCTATCCACCTGGTCCTGAAACTCAAGGGCGCTGGCCCCGATCATCTCTTGCACAAAGCCGCTTTCAACCGCCTTGAACATGCCACCTTCGGCGTCGATCTGCGCAATGACACTCAGGATTTCCGCTTCCATCGCATCGGTCAGGGATTCAACATAAAAGGATCCGCCCAGAGGGTCGATCACATCACACAGATGCGCCTCGTGTTTCAGGATGTTCTGGGTCGAAACCGCGATCTTGGCAGAGTCTTCGGTGGGCGTTGACAGGACTTCATCATAGCCGTCCGTGTGCATGGATTGCAGTCCGCCCAGAATACCGGCCATGGCCTGAACCGTCACCCGCGCGATGTTGTTCAGCGGCTGTTGCCGGGTCAGATCGCAGCCCGATGTCTGAGCGTGAAACTTGAACCGTTTGGCACGCGGATTGGTGACGCCGAAGCGTTCGGTTACAAGATTGTTCCAGATGCGCCGCCCGGCGCGGAACTTGGCCACTTCCTCAAAAAAGCTGATCGAGATGTCGAAGAAGAAGGTGAACCGTTCAAGGAATTTTTCCGGGTCCATCCCGCGCGCCTTGCAATCCTCGGCGTATTGGATGGCCGTGGACAGTGTCAGCCCCATCGCTTGGGCCGGAGTCGCCCCAGCTTGTTGCATATGTTGTCCGACAATCGAAAACGCATTCCAGTTCGGCACATGCTCGGCCAGATAGGTTGCCGTGTCCAGCAGCATCCGGCGCGCTCCGGTCAGAGACAGGCGATAGAACATGTGATTGGCGACGAAATGCGAAATGTAATCGCTTTGGTTGGATGTTCCGGTGACATCTTTCCAATCTATCCCGCGCTTTTCGGCCACCACCAGCATCTGCGCCAGCATGGTGAACGGGCTTGGGTCGTTCAGGCCGATCGAAATCTTGTCAATCGGGATGTCGGCCAGGCTAAGGTCCATGTCCTCTTCGGTATTGAGAATGGTCCCGCAAGTGCCCAGGATTTCTGGCTCTACCTCATCACAGTCGATCCCCCTGTAAACCGAATTACACGGAATCATACTGAGGGCGCTGGCCCCTGAGGCGAGGATTTTCTTGATCCGCGCATTGAAGTCTTCTGGGCGGCCCAGACCGATCAGCTGACGCTGCGACCATGTGCGCCCGCGATGCATTGTTGGATAAATGCCGCGTGTCATCGGATCGGTGCCGGGAAACCCCAGTTTGTCGCCATAGTCACCATCGGGATCGTCTGCGGGCCAATACAGTGGGTCGACCTTGATGCCCGAGCGGTTTTTGACAGTTTTGTCCTCACCGATCATCGCATCATAATTTTGCTGCCATGCGTCAGAGGCGGCCTGTTGTGCAACTGGCCCCGTTGATTTTGCGGGCTTGTCTATCTTGTTCATCACTTTTGCCTTTCTTTAATCTACGGGGCGCTCTTTGTTGGCGGCGATTGCAAGTTTTTCAACTTCGGTCACGATCTCTTCGCGCACAGCGCCGGGGTGAAATACCTTGGAAACGCCTGCGGCCAATAGGTCCACTTCATCTTCGTCGGGGACGATGCCACCAACAACCACACGCACATGGCCCAACCCGGCGGCATTCAGCGCGACCATCAGCTTTGGAACCAACAGGTGGTCGGTCGCCAAAGAACTGATGCCGATGACATCCACGTCCTCCTCAAGTGCCAGCGCCACAACCGCGTCAATCGCCTGCCAGGGGTTGGTATAGATCACCTCCATCCCCGCATCGCGCAGATAGGCGGCGATGATGCGACTGCCACGATCATGTCCATCCAGACCGATCTTGGTCACCAACACCCGCGCCGGAGCTAACATTACGTCATTCATTCTTATTCTCCTCGAAATTGGCATCATTTTGCGTATCTGCGCGGGCCGTTGCCCCAACCTCTACATCGGTCAGTTGCATGCGCAGATTATTGATAAATTTACGGGCCAGACCGGCGGGGGTATCGCGGCCCTCGCGGTACCAGACTGGGGTATGATTCATGGCCCCAATGAGCATCAGTCGCAGAACGCTTCGGTCAGTTTGTGGCGGTAAGGGCAGAGCGTCGCAGAGCCGCGTGAACCGCATCTCATATTGATGGCGCAAGCCAACCAGCGTTTTCTCAGCGTCTCGAATATCTGATGGCAGCGTTCTTATCACGACATGGGCATAGCTGCTTGCCCCCAGCAGCATCGCCAGATGCGCCTCGCAAGCTGCCTGCAATCGCTCCCAGGGATCCGGCCCCACCGTCTCCAGGGCCGCATCTACACTTTGGCTGATTCGCTTCACGCCCTCTTCGAAGACCGCGACAAGCAACTCATCCTTTGATGCAAAATGATAATACAGTGACCCGGGAAGCATGCCGGTCGCCTTGGCGATATCGCGCGTTGATGTGTTGGCGAAGCCGTTCTCAACAAACAGCTCTGCTGACACGTCAAGAATGAGCTCTCGGCGATTGTTGCTTCTGGCTTTTGCCACCACGGCTGTCATTCGGCGTCCCTTAGATAAGCAAGCGATTGCTTGGTTATCTCACCAGCTATCAAGTTTGTCAACGCGCCCTTGCTGTGCAGCACCTTGCATCCGCCAGATCAGCACCTTGCAGCACCCTCGCCGACGGCTACAGTCTGAGGAGAAATGAAAATATGGTCTATCTGGCAAAAGCAGGCGCGTGTGCTCGGTCTACTTCGTCAGCCCGCCGAGAAGCAGTTTTTGCAGAATTTCAGTAAGCTCGGCTAAAGAGATATTCCCCTTTCGTCCGGCTTTCTCCAGGTCAAACCACTCAACGGTCCAGTTCAAAGCCCCCAACATGACCTGCCGCAAAGGGACGATCCTGATATCAGAACGCAAGCTACCTGAGTCCTGCGCATCCTGAAGGATGCGGTCCCAGAGTTGTGCATATTCGTTGCGCACAGGCCAATGGCGCGCGCGCACTTCCTTAGGCAGTTGGCCATATATCCGCAAATTTGCCGAAGTGAACTCGCTGGCCTGAAACAGGCATTCCAGATGTGTGCCAATAGCGGCGGCTATTCTGCTCAGGTCGTCAGGAAATTGCTCGCGGTCAGACGCGGTCCTTGCGACACCCTCCAACAGATCTCGTAGCCCCAAATCCAGCACTTCGTCCAGAATCTCGTCTTTTGATCCAAAATGGTAATATATGCTGCCCGCTTCGATCCCGGCCTCGGTTGAGATGGCGCGCATGGTTGCCGCTTTGTAGCCACGATCACGAATGATACGCGCGGCTGCGGACAGCACTTGCTTGCGGGTACGCGCCGCCTTGTTGACACCGCCCTCTGGCTCAAGAATCTGCTGATCACCATGCCGGGGGGCAAGGACCAGAGCCTGCTCTTTTTTGGCCATCCCATCCAGCAACAGTCTTGTCACCCGCTCGGACAGGGTTGCGACGGAAAAACGTTCGGTGTCATACCATTCAACGGTCCAGTTGAGCGCCCCAAGCACAAACTGGCGTACGGGCCTGATCTCGATATCGTCACGAACGCTGCCATTCTGCTGCGCTTTGGTCAAAAACTCGTTCCACAGGTCTGAATATGCGCGGCGCAGCGGGCGGTGTCTTTGGCGTAAATCATCGCGCAGCGTTGGAAAGTTTCGAATGTTGGCGGACGTGAAATCGCTTTCGGTCAAAAGAAACGTAAGATGCGTATCGACCAGTTCAGTCAGGACCTGGCGGAAATTTTTGCCCTGCGCCTCGGCTTCTGCCAGAACCCGCGATGCTTCATCATAAAGGCGACGCAATCCAAGCTCCAGAACTTCGCCCAGAATGTCCTCTTTGGACGAAAAGTGGTAGTAAATGCTGCCGGCCTCCAAATTTGCAACTTTGGCAATTTTGCGCATGGTCGCGGCATTATACCCTTCGTTGCAAAAAAACTGTGCGGCCGCCGCGAGGATCGTCTCTCGCGTTTGCTCGGACTTACTTGGCTGTCCGTCATGCAGCACAGCGCTTTGGGGTTTGGGCGTCATGTTCATGGGTAAATACCTCTGGACACACTGATTTCAAGCGGATAAATTCAAACAGATGTTAGATTTTAGCCCCTGCAACGCAAAACAGCAAGGGCCGGAGAGGAGTTTCAAGATGCGTGGACTGCAAGGTAAAAGAGTGATCGTCACAGGTGGCGGCAGCGGAATTGGGCGCGAAGTGTGCAAACGTTTCGCCCAAGAAGGGTCTGAGGTTGCGGTGTTTGACCTTAATGCGGCTGGTGCTGCCGAAACCGTATCGCTTATCGAGGCGGATGGCGGCAAAGCCAGTGCCCACACGGTTGATATTGCGGATCGCGCGGCTGTCGATGCTGCCGTCGCGGCCTTTGAGGCGGGCGGACCTATTGATGTTCTGGTCAATAATGCGGGTTGGGACCTTATCAAACCCTTCCTCGATACGGATATGGATCTGTGGAAGAAAGTGATTGATATCAACCTTTATGGACCGCTGAACATGCATCATGCTGTCCTGCCTGGCATGGTCAAAAACGGTGGTGGTCGCGTGGTGAACATCAGTTCGGATGCGGGCCGTGTCGGATCATCAGGTGAGGCGGTCTATTCAGCCTGCAAAGGTGGCATCATTTCCTTCACCAAGACTGTCGCCCGTGAGCTGGCGCGCAAAGGGGTCCAGTTGAACGCCGTTGCACCCGGCCCAACCGACACGCCACTTTTTGCCGAAGTTGCCAAGGGCGAGGCGGGCGAAAAGATCGCCGAAGGTCTGAAGCGGGCCATCCCGATGAAGCGTCTGGCCCAGCCCACCGATTATCCAGGCATCATCTGTTTCCTTTCGTCAGAGGATGCCGGGTTCATCACGGGTCAGGTCATTTCCGTATCCGGTGGCCTGTCAATGCATGGCTAAATGCCTTAGGCAGGCATTGCCGACCCCCGGAAGGTGAGCAAACACCCCCCAATTGGTCGCGCTCCAGCGCGGCCTTTTTTTTCACAAGGTCCGATATGTTTGATCCTGCCGACGATATCCGCGCAAACAGCACTCTTACCAGTTTTCTGAGCCATTGCGGCGCAGATACCTATGAGGACCTGCTTGAGCGGTCCAACGCTGACCCCGATTGGTTCTGGTCTGAGATTATTGATCTGGCCGGTATCCGGTTTTCAAAACCGTATCACACATTGCGTGACATCACCGACGGCCCCGAGAATATCCGCTGGGCCACAGGGGCCACTCTCAACCTGACGCAAACATGCCTCGATGCGCGCATTGATCTTGGCCTTGGCAACAAAACCGCGATTGACTGGGTGGCCGAAGACGGGACAACCCGCAGTTGGAGCTATACCGATCTGGCCGAACACAGCGCCCGCGTCGCCAGTGCTTTGGCCGCTCGGGGCATCGGCGCGGGTGATACGGTTGGTATCTATATGCCAATGATCCCAGAAATTGCTGCCGCGTTTCTGGGCGTTGCCCGGCTGGGTGCCATTGTGGTGCCGTTGTTTTCGGGTTTCTCCGCACCGGCGATCACCGCACGGCTGAACGACAGCAAGGCCCGCGCCGTGCTGACTGTTGATGCCTCTCCTCGCCGGGGCAAGCCGGTGGCGATGGAGCAAACACTGGTCAGCGCGATAGAGGACCTGGCGTTTGTGCAAACGGTCATCAGCCTGCGCCGATTCGGGGGGACATCCGCCGATCCGGCCCGCGATCTGGACTGGCATGACACTATGGCCGCGGCCAATCCGACGTTCCCCGCCGCCCCCGTTGACGCCGCCGATCCCTTGATGATTGCCTATACCTCGGGCACGACCGGCAGGCCCAAAGGCGTGGTGCTCACACATCTTGGTGTTCAGACCAAAGCAACGACTGACTTTCTGTTGTGCCTTGACCTCAAGCGCGATGACCGGCACCTGTGGATGACGGATATGGGCTGGATCATGGGGCCACTGACCCTGATTTCGACACTTCTGGCCGGTGCCACACTGGTGCTGGCCGAAGGTGCACCGTCAACCCCGGACGATCCGTTTCGCCTGTTGCGCATCGCCGCCGAAGCGAACGTAACCAACATGGGGGTGGCACCCACGCTGGTGCGCCAGTTCATGGTACAGGACCCCGCCCCGCTGGCCGGATACGACCTCTCGGCCATGCGCATTGTCGGATCAACCGGAGAGCCATGGACCGACGATGCCTGGCTTTGGCAACTGTCGCATATCTGCCGCCACCGCGCCGCGCCGCTGAACATTTCCGGTGGCACCGAAATGTTTGGCGCGATCCTGACTTCAACGGTATTGCACCGATTGTCGCCGGGCGGGTTCTCGACGCAATCGTTGGGGGTGGGCGCCAAGGTCCTGCGCCCGGATGGGACTGAGGCTGATCTGGGCGAGGTCGGCGAATTGGTTGTAACCCAGCCCCCCTTGGGGCTGACGCCGACCATCTGGCAGGACAAGGCGCGATATCTGGAAACCTACTGGTCCACCTTTCCCGGTGTCTGGTGTCACGGCGACTGGGTGCGCCACGATGAGGATGGCACATGGTATGTTCTGGGCCGGTCCGACGACACGCTGAACATCGCGGGCAAACGCATCGGCCCACCTGAAATCGAGGGGGCCATGACCCTGACAGGCAAAGTCATCGACGCGGCTGCCATCGCTGCGCCAGACGCGTTGAAAGGCGTGGCTGTTATTGTTGTCTGCGTTGCAGCCCCAGGCGTGACCCCTGATGCGGCATTGATTGACGTTCTGAAAGACGCTGTTGGCACGGCGGTTTCCAAACCGTTCCGCCCGCGCGAAATTCATTTTGTCGAGGCCCTGCCAAAGACCCGGACGATGAAAACCATGCGCCGCGTCGTGCGGGCCGCATTCCTGGGCGAAGATCCGGGCGACTTGTCATCGGTGCAAAATCCTGAGACTATTGCCCCCATCAAAGCCTTGCAAGGAACACAGACATGATCGTAATTTTTGGTGCCACTGGCACGATTGGCGCCCCCCTTATCACCACGCTGTTGGCCAAAGGCATTGCCTTGCGCGCCGTGACCAGTGATGCCTCACATGTGACCGCATTAGAGGCGCAGGGCTGCGAAGCAGTTGTGGCGGATTTCGACGACCCTGACGCGCTGGCGCGGGCCTGCAAAGGGGCGAAAAAGGCGTTTCTTGTCACCCCCGCGCATCAGGAAATGGGGCGCTGGAAGGCCAATGTGATCCACGCCGCGGCGGATGCAGGTGTACAGCATATGGTCATGTCGACCGGGTTGGGCGCTTCACCTAAGGCGCAGCTAACCTTCGGTGTCTGGCATTCAGCCAGTCAGGAGTTGCTGAAAGAAAGTGGCATGGGCTGGACGCTCCTCCAGCCCACCTATTTCACGCAGAACCTGCTGTGGCAGGCCAATAACATCGCCAATGAAAACACATATCTCGACGATGTAGGCGGACCCGTTTCCTGGGTAGATGCCCGCGATATTGCGGATGTGGCAGCCGAGGCGCTGACCGCCGAGGGGCATGAAGGCAAAGCCTATGGGCTGACCGGCGAAGAGGCCTTAAGCGGCGAAGATATCACCGCACTGCTGACACAAACCCTTGAGCGCGACATCACCCTCCGCGCGGTTTCACCCGCTGATGCGCGTGCCAATATGATTGCCTCCGGCATGATCGCTGAGGTGGCAGATGCCATGGTAGAACTGGGCGGACTTGCCCCCAAAGGATACCTTTCAGGCATTGAAACCACGGTGCAGGACGTTCTGGGCCGCCCGGCACGCCGGATGGCGGATTTCATCGCCGAAAACAAGGCCGTGTTTGGCGGGTGAATTCACCCGCCTGGCGGATCAGAAGGTCTGCGCCAACCTGACCCCTTCGTCGATGGCGCGCAGCGCATCCAGTTCGGACGCCTCTTTCGCGCCGCCAATCATTGTTGCCGCGATGCCCTGATCCGTCAGTGCCTGATGAAGCACGCGCACGGGTTCCTGCCCGGTACACAGGACAATTGTGTCGGCCTCGACAACCGACGGCGCACCATCCAGCGTGATGTGCAGCCCGGCATCGTCAATGCTCTCATAGCTGATCCCGGCCAGCATCTGAACGCCGTGTTTGCGCAAGGCATTGCGCAATATCCATCCCGTAGATACCCCCAGGCCCCTGCCCGGTTTGCTGGGTTTGCGTTGCAGCACGGTCACAGCGCGACTGCAGGGCACCGGAGCCAGCGGATCACCATTCAAGGCGCCGGGCTGGGTGAAGCCCTCGTCGACGCCCCATACTCCAAAGAACGCAGCAGTTTGTTCTGTTTCAGCCGGTGCCGTGACCAGATATTCGGCCACGTCAAACCCGATGCCGCCCGCGCCCATCACTGCAACCCGCGCCCCCGCCTGACGTTCACCTGACAGGATCTGCGCGTAGGTTGCCACCTTAGGGTGGTCGATGCCCGGCAGATCTGGAATACGCGGAGTCACACCAGTGGCGATCACCACATGGTCAAAACCGTCCAGATCCGAGGCTGAGGCAACTGTGCCCAGCTTCACGGCCACACCGTTTTTGTGCAGCTTCGTCTGGAAATAGCGCAATGTTTCGTCAAATTCGTCTTTGCCGGGGGCGGCGCGGGCCAGATTCAGCTGCCCGCCCAATGTGTCGGAGGCCTCAAACAAAGTCACGTTGTGACCCAGCCGTGCGGCCTCGGCCGCGCTGGCCATGCCAGCCGCCCCGCCGCCAACCACGGCGATCTTTTTGGGCCGGGTTGTTACAGTGTCGTGGAATTCAGTTTCGCGCCCGGCACGCGGGTTCACCAGACACCCCGCCACACGTTCCGAAAAGATATAATCCAGGCAGGCCTGATTGCAGGCGATGCAGGTGTTGATCTCATCTGTGCGCCCCTCTCGTGTCTTGCGAACGAAATGCGGGTCGGCAAGCATGGGGCGTGCCATCGAAATCAGATCCGCGTCGCCGTTGGCAACAATGTCTTCGGCCATTTCAGGCGTGTTTATCCGGTTTGAGGCCACGACGGGGATCGACACTGCGCGTTTTACATTCGCCGCCGCCGTGCGCCACGCCCCGCGAGGCACAGGATACGCGATGGTCGGCACGCGGGCCTCATGCCAGCCGATCCCGGTGTTCAGCATATCTGCGCCTGCGGCCTCGATCTTTTGGGCCAGCAGCGCGATTTCTTCGGCGGGGGCACCGTTTTCAATCAGATCAGCCGCAGAAATCCGGTATATAATCATGAAATCCGGCCCGCAGTGATCGCGCACAGCGCGCACAACCGCGACCGGCAGGCGATGGCGGTTTTCAACACTGCCGCCCCAGTCATCTGTGCGCTTGTTGGTATGGGGCACCGTGAATTCATTCAGCAGATAACCTTCAGATCCCATCACCTCGACCCCGTCGAACCCAGCGGCCTGTGCATTGGCGGCGGCAGTAACGAAATCACTGATCGTGCGAAGGATATCTTCATGGGTCAACTCGCGGGGAACAAACTTGTTGATCGGCGCGCGTATCGGCGAAGGCGCGACGCAGTTTTCGATCTTGGCGTAGCGCCCCGCATGCAAAAGTTGGGCGCAGATCAGCGCGCCCTCTTTGTGCACCGCATCACAGATGGGGCGCAACGTCGCGGCTTCGGCAGCATCGTCCATACGCGGGCCACCCGGTTCCAGCAGCCCCTCGTCATTAGGAGAAAACCCGCCGGTGATAACCATTGCCACCTCGCCACGCGCGCGTTCAGCGTAAAATGCGGCCTGCTTGGTGATCGGATCAGCTTGCGATTCCAGCCGCGTGTGCATCGACCCCATGATAACGCGATTGCGCAATTCAAAGGCTCCAACGCGCAGCGGCGACAGCAAATTATTGAACGCGTGCGTTCCCTTATGGTTCGGTTTCACAGTGACCTCCCTTTACGGCTTGCCTCACTTTCTAACATTTGTTAGGTTTTTTGCAAAGATAGAATCCGACACTTCGGGAGGAAAGTCAGGAATGCAGTTTCAGCCAACAGAAGATCAAAAAACTTTTCGCGATCTCGCCGCACGGTTTGCGCGTGAAAAATTGGCCCCCAGCTATCAGAAGCGGGCCTCGGGTCATACGTTTGACCGGGATTTAATCCGTGAAATGGGCGCGCTTGGCTTGATTGCCCCCGACCTGCCCGAGGAATTTGGCGGGTTAGGCCTGGAGGCCGTCACCGCCGGGCTGATCATCGAAGAGATCGCTTATGCAGATTTCAACGCCAGCTACATTCAACTTCTTGGGTCGCTGATGGGCGGCATGGTCGCCCAACATGCCTCAACTGAGATTGCGGCGCATTGGGTGCCCAAAGTCATCTCGGGTGATGCGGTTATCGGGTTGGGCCTGACAGAACCGCGTGGGGGTTCAGATGCCGCCAGCCTGCAACTCAGGGCCGAGAAGTCCGGCAATGGCTGGCGTCTGAATGGTGAAAAGACCTCAATGAGCTTTGCCGATCAGGCTGATGCAGCCGTGGTTTTTGCCCGCACCAGCAATCCCGAGGGCGGATCGCGGGGCGTCAGCGCCTTTTTTGTCGATCTGAACGAAAAGGGCATCAGCCGCACCCATTTCGACGACATCGGCACCAAGCCTGTCGGGCGCGGATCGGTGTTTTTTGATGATGTCTATGTGCCCGCCGAAAACATGATGGCCGAACAGGACCGCGCCTTTGGCTCGATCATGGCCGGGTTTGATTTCAGCCGGGCGCTGATCGGGTTGGAATGTCTGGGCGCGGCACAGGCCTCGGTTGATGAAACCTGGGCATATGTGCAGGAACGCCAGGCATTTGGTGCGCCGCTGGCACAGTATCAGGGCGTCAGCTTTCCGCTGGCCGAGGCGGAAACCCAGCTGACCATGATGCGCCAGCTTTGTTATTACACGCTGAACCTGCGCGACCAGAACCTGCCCCACACATCCCAGGCCGCGATGTGCAAATGGTATCTTCCCAAGACCTGCTGCGAGATCATCCACCAATGCCTGATCCTGCACGGACATTATGGCTATACCACCGACCTGCCGCATCACCAGCGCTACAACGATGTGCTTGGCCTGCAAATCGGCGACGGCACCGCGCAGATCCAGAAACTGGTGATCGCGCGTGAAAAAGTCGGCCGGATTGCGCTGCAATACGATAACAAACCCAAAGGAGCCGCCAAATGAGCGCCCCTGTCACCACCAGTATCGAAGGCAATGTCGGTATCATCGAGTTGAGCCGCCCGGAAAAGTTTAACTGTCTGTCGTTGGAGGTGCACGAAAGCATCGCTGCCGCCCGCGCCGAATTTGAGGCCAACCGCGACGTGCACGCCATTCTGATTCGCGCACAGGGCAAGCATTTCTGCACCGGGGCCGATCTGACCGAGGTGAAGAAAAAACTAAACGACCCCGTCGCGCTGGACCATTTTATCGGCTTTGGCATGGACAGCCTGCGCAAGCTGGAACAAAGCCCCCTGCCCGTCATTGTCGCGGTTCAGGGTCTGTGCCTTGCCGGTGGAATCGAACTGATGCTGGCGGCAGATGTCTGTTTTGCCGCTGAAACCGCCCAGTTCGGCGACCAGCACGCGCAGTTCGGGCTGATCCCCGGCTGGGGCGGCAGCCAGCGTCTGACCCGGTTGATGGGGCAACGCCGCGCTTTGGATCTAATGTTTTCAGCCCGTTGGCTGAAGGCAGATGAAGCCAAAGACGCAGGTCTGGTCAACTATGTTGTGCCGGACAGTGATCTGCACACCGCAGCGCAGGAATATTGCCAGACCATCGCAACCCGATCGCGCCCCGGCATTGCCGAAATGAAACGGCTGGCGCGTGAAGGCGCAGACATGGCGATTGATCAGCAGATGCGCCTAGAGCGCGACGCAGCGGTACGCGCCCTGCCCAGCGCAGATGTGACCGAAGGGCTGGACGCTTTTGAAAACCGCCGCGCACCTGAATTCAAGCAATAAACAGGAGATCTGAACAATGGATTTCAATCTGAACGACGAACAACGCCAGATTTATGAATACGGCAGCCAGCTGGCGCAAAGCTATGACAATACCTATTGGCTGGAACACGCGCGCCGCCATGAGTTCCCCAAGGAGATGTTTCAACAGATCGCCGATGACGGGTTTCTGGGCATCATGGTACCCGAGGAATACGGCGGTGCCGGACTGGGCATGACCGAAATGACGCTGTTCATGGAGGGCACGGCCAACCAGGGCATCCCGCTGCTGATGATGGTGGTTGGGCCGACGATGTCGATGGCGCACCTGGCAGCACACGGCACCGAATTTCACAAGAAAGAGCTGCTTCCAGCCGCTTGCAAAGGTGACATCCAGTTTTGTTTCGCAATCACCGAACCCGGTGCTGGATCGAACTCAATGAAAACCAAGACGATTGCCAAGCGCAACGGCAACCGGTTTTCACTGTCTGGCGAAAAGACATTTATCACCGGCGCAGATGTGTCGGATTATTGCCTTGTCGTGGCGCGCACGACGCCGCACGATCAGGTGGCCCGCAAGACAGATGGCTTTACGCTGTTCGCCGTCGATCTGAAGAAAAAGGGCGTCGACATGCAACGGGTGCGCATTTCAATCCCGCTGCCCGAAGAACAGTGGACCCTGTTCTTTGACGATGTGGATCTTGGCCCCGAAGATGTGGTTGGCCACGTCGACGAGGGGTTCAATATTCTGTTTGATTCTCTCAATCCCGAACGGATCATTCTGGGTGGCTTGTGCTGTGGCATCGGGCGCTTTGCGCTGAACAAGGCTGTGGCTTATGCCAATGAGCGCAACGTGTTTGACCAACCGATTGGCGCGCATCAAGGTGTGCAGCATCCGCTGGCCAAGGCCTACACCAATGTCGAACTGGCGAGCTTGATGACCCGCCGGGCGGCTTGGGAATTTGACCACAATCTGCCAGCGGGGGAATCGTCGAACATGGCGAAATACGCCGCCGCAGAGGCCGGGATCGAGGCGGTGGATGCCGCGTTGCAGGCCCATGGTGGCTCGGGTTTCACCGAAGACACCGGCATCTATGAGATGTATCCGATGATGCGCCTGTTGCGCACCGCCCCTGTGAACAGAGAATTGTGCCTTAGCTATATTGGCAACAAAGTCATGGGTTTGCCCCGGTCCTATTGAGCCGGGTAAGAAACGAATGGAGGGTGATGACATGAATTTCGCAATGCGGTACCGCCGCGCGGATGCGTTGGACAAGGTAGATGCCAAATGCTGGCATGACATCGAAATGGCCCCTTTGGACGAGGTGCGCCGCGTCCAGGAGGAAAACCTGATCGCGCAGATGGCTTATCTGAAAGAGAACTCTGATTTCTATCAGGATAAGCTGGCCAAAGTCGGCATCGCATTTGACGACATTCGCAGCATCGAAGACCTGCAGAAACTGCCCTATACGTTCAAGACCGACGTCCGCGAGAGCCTTGCAGCGCGCAAGCCTTTTGGCAGGCATCTGGCGGCCGACCCAGGAGACATCGTTCAGATGCAGGCGTCATCCGGCACCACCGGCAGCCCGTCCTATGTGGCATTGACCGAATCGGATGTCGAAGCATGGAACGAAATGTCGGCGCGGTGTTTCTTTGCAAACGGCATCCGCCCCGGTGATCTTGTGCTGCACGGGTTTTCGCTGGCCAAAGGCTTTGTTGGCGGTATTCCGGTAATGCAGGCGCTGCAATACATGGGCGCGGTTGATGTGCCGATCGGCGCTGATGGCGGCGCAGACCGGCTGTTGCGCGCCTGCGCCGACACCCGCCCGCGCTGTATTGTCGGCGCGCCGAACTTTGTGTTGCACCTTGGCGAAATAGCCGAGGAAATCCTTGGTGTCAAAGCCTCGGAACTGGGCGTCGAACGCATTATCGTCGGCGGTGAGCCGGGCGGCGGCATCCCTTCTATTCGCAAGCGTATTGAGGACCTCTGGGGGGCCAAATGTTGCGAAATGTTGGGCGGCACCGATCTGGGCATGGCCTATTGGGCCGAATGCGATGAACAATCCGGCATGCATATGGTCAGCATGGACCACATCATCACCGAACTTCTGGACCCCGATACCGGCGAAATCATCCCCTTTGACGAGGGTGCAAAAGGCGAAATGATCTATACCGCAATCACCCGTCAGGCCAGCCCTTTGTTGCGCTTCCGGTCGGGGGATTTCATTGAGGTGCTGAGCACCTCCTGTTCGTGCGGCCGGACTGGGCCAAAGATACGCTGTGTCGGGCGCACTGACGATATGCTGATTGTGCGCGGCGCGAATGTGTTTCCATCCGCCATTCACAGCATCGTCAACGACATGATGCCCGACACCAACGGGATCATGCGCGTGGTGGCCGATTTTGACGGCCACACCACTCAGGGGGCCCTGAAAGTGATCGTTGAGCGCGGGCCGGACAGATCACCCCAGGACGATCCTGACCTGAAATCAACCATCGAGACCCGACTGCGGGACGCATTGGTGTTCAAGGCGGATGTCACGATCGTCGCCGCCGACACGTTTGACAAGCCGGGTGCCGCCAAAGTCGCGCTCACTCTCAGAGAATTTCCGGAGTTGCCATGACCCAGCTAAAAACAACGATCAACACGGGGTCGCAAGAGTTTCGCGCCAACGAAGCGCATTATCGCCAGAAACTGGACGAATTGCATGAGCTGCGCCGTGCGCAACGCATCGGTGGGCCACAAAAAGCCCGTGATCGCCATGTGGCCAAAGGCAAAATGCTGCCGCGTGAACGAGTAGAGCGACTGATTGATCCGGGCAGCCCATTTCTGGAACTGGGCGATCTGGCAGGGCTTGGGAAATATGATGATGTGCCACCGGGGGCCAGCATCATCACTGGCATCGGCGTGATCGAAGGCCGCCAGTGCATGATTATCGCCAATGATGCGACTGTCAAAGGCGGCACCTACTTTGGCATGACCTGCAAGAAACATGTGCGGGCTCAGCGCATCGCGTGGCAAAACCGATTGCCCGTGATTACGCTGGTCGACAGCGGCGGGGCATTCCTGCCTGAAATCGCCAACATCTTTCCCGACGAAGGCCAGTTTGGTTCGATCTTTCACCAGCAGGTTGGCATGTCGGGGGACGGCGTGCCGCAGGTTGCTGTGGTCATGGGGCCTTGCACCGCCGGAGGGGCCTATATTCCGGCGCTCTGCGACGAGGTTGTGATCGTGCGCGGTCAGGGCTTCATGTATCTTGGTGGACCCGAACTGACCTTTGCCGCGACCGGCGAAAAGGTAGATGCCGAAACACTGGGTGGCGGCAAAATGCACAGCTCGGTGTCGGGTGTTACTGACCATCTGGCCGAGGATGACGCCCACGCGCTGGCCATCACCCGTCAGATCGTTTCGCATCTGGGAGAAAAGCCAAGCCCGCGTAAAACACCTGCTGCGGCCATCCCTCCGGCTTATCCGGTTGAGGATATTCACGGCATCGTCAGCCGCGATGCCAAGATCCCCACCGACAACCGCGAGATCGTGGCCCGTCTGGTGGATGGAAGTGATTTTCACGAATTCAAACCGCTGTATGGCGATACAATGATGACCGGCTGGGCGCGCATTCATGGGCACGAGGTTGGCATCCTTGCCAATACCGGCGTTCTGTTTGTCGAAGCGGCGCTGAAGGCCACGCATTTCATCAACCTGTGTGTTCAACGCGACATTCCGCTGGTGTTTCTGGCGGATGTGAACGGGTTCATGGTTGGCCGCGAGGCCGAACAGGCCGGCATCGCCAAGGCCGGCGCAAAAATGATCACCGCCATGTCCTCGGCTCGGGTGCCCAAATATACGGTGATTACCGGTGGGTCTTATGGTGCCGGCTATCTGGCGATGCTGGGCCGCCCGTTTCAGCCGGACGCGATGTTCATGTGGCCCTCTGGACGCTCAGCCATCATGGGGCCAGACCAGGCCGCAAGTGTTTTGGCACAGGTGCGCGCGCAAATTCTGGCCCGCGACGGCAAAACATGGACCCCCGAAGAAGAAGACGCCTTCAAGGCTCCGGTTCGCAAGGAATACGAAGATTTCCAGGGCGCCTATAATTTTGCGTCAAACCTGTGGACGGACAACGTAATTGAGCCCTCCGAGACCCGCGATGTGCTGGCGTTGCTGCTGGATGTCGCCTCGCGGCGGCCGAAAGTTGAAACCAATTTCGGCGTGTTCCGGTTCTGAGGAGAGTATCATGAAAATCAATACATTGCTCATTGCCAACCGTGGCGAGATCGCCTGCCGGATCGCCCGCACCGCGCGCGCGCAGGGTATCACCCCGGTGGGCGTTCACTCTGAGGCAGACGCAAATGCGTTGCATGTGCGTGAAATCGGCCGCTCGATCCTGATCGGGGCGGGGCCGGCCAGCGAAAGCTATCTCAAGATCGACGCCGTACTTGACGCCGCGCGTCGGGTGGGTGCCGATGCGATCCATCCCGGTTATGGCTTTCTGGCCGAGAACCCGGATTTCGCCAATGCGGTCGAAGCCGCCGGAATGATCTTTGTCGGCCCAACGAGCGAAACCCTGGATCGTTTCGGTGACAAGGCCAGCGCCAAAGACGCAGCGATTGCGGCGGGCGTTCCGGTTGTCTCTGGCGCAAGTGGCGCGAAATCCGACCCCGATGAAATTGCCGCCGAAGTGCACGAAATGGGCTTTCCGGTGCTGCTCAAGGCTGTTGGCGGCGGTGGCGGGCGCGGTCAGCGTCTGGTCGAAAATGAATCCACGTTGATGCAAGACATCGAAGGGGCCCTGCGCGAGGCGAAGTCCACATTCGGATCCGAGGGCATGTTGCTGGAACGCTTCTTGCCGGCCGCGCGCCACGTCGAGGTGCAAATCGCCGGTGACGGCGCAGGCCATGTGGTGCATCTGTTTGAACGCGACTGCACCTTGCAACGTCGCCACCAAAAGGTGATCGAGGAAGCCCCAGCATGGGGCCTGCCACGCGCCTTGCTTGACCAAATTGCATCGGATGCGGTGAAACTGGGCGAGAGCCTGAATTATCGCGGGCTGGGCACTGTTGAATTTCTGGTCGCGGGCGATGATTACTTTTTCCTTGAGGTCAATCCAAGGATTCAGGTCGAGCATCCAGTGACCGAAGCCATCACCGGCCTTGATCTGGTGGCGCTGCATCTGCGCATTGCTGAGGGCGCGGGCCTTGGGATCACCCAAGGTGATATCACCTGCACCGGCCATGCCGTCGAGGCGCGGCTCTATGCCGAAGACCCTGCGGCCAATTTTGCGCCTTCGACCGGCAAAATCACCACTCTATCGCTGCCCAAGGGCATCCGCATCGACAGCGGTGTGGCAACCGGCGATGAGGTCAGCCCGTTTTATGATCCGATGATTGCCAAGCTGATTGTTCACGCTGCCGACCGTGAAACGGCGCTGGCGCGGCTGGCCGAAGCGTTGGATCACACCGTTGTTGCGGGTGTTCAGACCAACCGTGATTTCCTGACAGCGCTGACGCGCGACCCGGAATTTGGCGAGATGAACGTGCATACCCGCTGGATCGACACCCGCATTGACGCGCTGACCACACCGCCAGAGGACGCAACAGCCAACCTTTGGCGCGCTGTCGCAGCCGTGCTTTTTGTCAGCAACGGGCGCACTGATGACACCACCAATCCGTGGGGTAATCGGTCTGACTTTACCGGCTGGCGGCTAAATGCAGGCGATGCTTTGGTCGAGGCGGGCCAGCGTGTCACCCTGATGGGTTCAGAAATGGGGGCCAAACACGAAGAGCTTCGCGTCGGACCGATTGGGGCAGGCGGGCATTTCACCGTTTTTGATGCCAATGACGTGGCGGTGTCTCTGACCTGCGTTGAACAGGAAACAGGGCGCTGGCGCGTAACCCATAACGGCGAATCCCTGATGCTGGAGGCCCGCATCACCGGCGACGCCATCGAGATCACCACGTCTGAGGCCCGGCGCCTGTTTCACGCCGCCCCGCCGCTGGCGTTTGCCGACAGTGAAGGCGCCGCAGAACGCATGGTGGATTCTCCGCTCACCGGGATGATCGTTGATGTTGTTGTCTCTGAGGGCGATTTGGTCTCTGAGGGTGATTTGATCGCCGTTTTGGAATCCATGAAGATGGAAATCTCGATCAAGGCGGCGGCGGCGGGCATTGCCACCAATATTTCTGTAACCAAAGGCATGATGGTCGACCGCGGTCAGACCATCGCCGAAATTGCACCCAATGAAAGCGAACCGAAATGAGCGATTTCCCTAAATTCGTCGAAATCCACGAGGAAGGACCACGCGAGGGTTTCCAGATCGAGAAGAAAATCTACCCGATTGAGCAGCGTGTTGAGCTTATTGATCTGTTGTCCGACACAGGTTTGAAACGTATTCAGGTCGGCAGTTTTGTCAGCCCGAGATATGTGCCGCAAATGGCCGACACCGGAGAGCTGTTTCAACGCATCAAACGTGTGCCCGGCGTCAATTACACAGCGCTTTGGCTGAACGACAAAGGGTTTCGCAAGGCGATGACCGCGCATGAGGTGGATATCGACCCGCGCTTGCTTTTCTACCCATCCGATAGGTTTTCGAGGGAAAACAACAACGCCTCGTCACTGGAAATGCGCGAAAAACAGCGCGAATGGGTCAAGCTTTACAAAGCCGAAGGACTGACAGTTGACGCAGCTTATGTGATGACCGCCTTTGGTTGCAATTTTGAAGGCGAAATTCCACAGGAACGGGTGTTGGACGATTTCCGTTTCCTCCTTGATCTATGTGCTGATGAAAACATCCCGGTGCCCATTCTTGTCATCGCTGACACGATGGGTTGGGGCAATCCCGAGGCGGTCAAACGCATGATCGGCGCGCTGCGCGACATGGCCCCTGAGGCCCGCATCGGCATGCATATCCATGACACACGCGGACTGGGCATTGCCAATGTCTATGCGGCGCTTAGCATGGGTGTGGATATGTTCGAAAGTTCGGTCGCGGGGCTTGGGGGATGTCCTTTTGCCGGTCATGGCCATGCGCGTGCGGCGGGCAATGTCAGCACCGAGGATATGGTATTCCTGTGTCACGAACTGGGGATCGAAACCGGCATTGATCTGGACAAAATGATCCTGGCAGCACAAAAAGCCGAAGAAATCATCGGGGCTCCGTTGATGGGCCGTGTGATGCATACCGGCGGGTTAGATAAGTATCGCAAGGCGAAATGAGGGAGACGAAGATGACAAAAGTGATGGATGGCAAGGTCGTTCTTGTAACCGGCGCAGGCGGTGGCATCGGGCGCGATATTGCGCTTGCTGCCGCTTCAGCAGGCGCTGCTGTCGTGGTCAATGATTTGGGCGCGTCGCTTAAGGGTGATGGCCAGACGGAACTGGCTGCGCAAAATGTTGTTGATGAAATAACCGCCGCCGGTGGGTCTGCCGTGGCCAATGCCGATAGCGTGGCCGACCCGGACGCGGCCCGCGCGATGGTTGATCTGGCGGTCAAGGAATTCGGCCGTATTGATGCGGTGGTCAACAATGCCGGCATCCTGCGCGACGGGTTCTTTCACAAGATGACCTACGAGGATTTCGACGCCGTGGTGAAGGTCCATCTTTATGGGGCCTTCAACACCAGCCGCGCTGCCGCTGATCATTTCCGCGCTCAGGAAAGTGGTGCGTTGGTGCATATGACATCCACCTCAGGCCTGATTGGTAACTTTGCCCAGGCAAACTATGCTGCGGCAAAACTGGCCATCACGGCGTTTTCCAAATCTGTTGCGCTGGATATGAAGCGTTGGAATGTACGCTCAAATTGCATTGCGCCCTTTGCCTGGAGCCGGATGATTTCGTCCATCAAGGTGGATACCCCCGAGCAGGAGGCACGGGTCAATAAGCTCAAGAAGATGACCCCTGCCAAGGTCGCGCCGATGGCGGTCTATCTTGCCTCCGACAGGGCAGCAGATGTCACCGGTCAGATTTTTGCGGTGCGCAACAACGAGATATTCCTGATCAATCAACCCCGGCCGATCCGCTCTGTGCATTCCGGCGATGGCTGGACACCCGAGGCAATCGCCGATCATGCGATCCCTGCCCTAAAGGCCGATTTCATGCCGCTTGAAGTGTCAGCCGATGTATTTTCGTGGGATCCGGTCTGATGGGAAAGCGCAAGGATAAACTGACCTCTGCAATTGGCTGGAGCACGCCTGACAAAATTTCTGTGCGCGGGCTGGACCTGCCCAATGAGATTTTGGGGCACATGAACCTGGGCGATCTGGCGTTCCTGCAACTGACCGGGCGCAAGGCGACACCGGAGGAATCCGAAGTCTT
>Ga0209121_10001441_pt1 | contig 24973 bp, 24 predicted proteins | sample Cruoilmetagenom3_FD_187292 | JGI IMG/M metagenome (GOLD analysis project Ga0209121, IMG submission 187292) | Oil polluted marine microbial communities from Coal Oil Point, Santa Barbara, California, USA - Sample 3 (SPAdes) (version 2) | ecosystem: Environmental > Aquatic > Marine > Oil seeps ... | reverse complement strand
GCCGATCTTATAATCCTGGAAAACAGGCTTGAGAGACTTGAATGGTCCCGGAAACGGGGGCAAAAATCGAATTCTCACCTTTTACCCTAACGCTACCTTCACCTCAAATGCCGCAATTATGCCATCGTAGATTGTGCATATAGCCTTTCCGCCTCTATTCTTTTACAGATTATCATGCACCTTATTGCCATGTCTAATTTTTGGGAATAGTTATACACATTAGATCTTTGACTCTGTTAATTATTTTTATTGGCAAAGTTTAGATTCCTCTAACCTCATAAAAAGTTATGGCAAATTGTACAGGAAAAGTGTTATTATAGTTAATTACTGGTTTGTATTATGTTTTGGTGGTACTATGAATTGTGCAATAATTCCTTCGTCGATTTATGGAGGTTTCAATGAAAAAATATTTTAAAAGAGGATTGATTTCATTAGCATTTCTTTTATCCATTCTTATGCTGTTGTTTCTGCCCGCGTACTTTGGAGACAACCAAGCCTCAGCGGTAGACCAGGAAACTTATAAGAACCTGAAGAGATTCAATGAAGTCCTCAACATGATTGAGAAGAACTATGTGGAGGAGGTTGAACCGAAGATCCTCATCCATGGAGCCATCAAAGGGATGATCAAATCCTTAGATCCCCACAGTACTTTCATGACTGCCGATATGTACAAGGAGCTGCAGGTGGAAACGAGAGGAAGTTTTGGCGGCGTCGGGATCGTAATAACAATGCAGAAGGATATTCTCACGGTGGTATCACCTATTGAGGATACCCCCGCCTTTATTGCAGGAATTAAGGCAGGTGACCAGATCATCAAGATCAATGGCAAATCTACAAAGGGTATTACCATTATGGAAGCGGTCAAGAAACTGCGAGGCCCCAAAAACACGAAGGTAACTATTACTGTCATGCGGAAGGATGTGGCACAACCAAAGGATTTTGTGATTACCCGTGCAATTATAAAGATAAAAAGCGTCAAGTACAAAATCTACGATGACATCGGTTATATAAGAATACTGGCATTCCAGGGAGGAACTATAAATGACCTGAAAAAAGCTATCCAGGATATCAATAATAAAGTGGGTTCTCCGAAGGGACTGATACTGGACATGAGAAACAACCCGGGCGGTCTCCTGGATCAAGCAGTAAAAGTATCTGATGTATTCATTGAATCGGGGGTTATAGTTTCCACTAAAGGAAGGGTAAAAAACGTCGAAGACACATACGTGGCCAAGGATGATGGGAATGAACCGGTTATTCCTATAATTATTCTGGTCAATGAAGGTACGGCCAGCGCGGCAGAGATTGTATCTGGTGCGCTCCAGGATAACGGAAAAGCTATAATACTTGGCACCCAGACATTTGGAAAGGGCTCAGTACAAACGGTTATTCCTCTTAAGGGTGGCGCGGCACTGAAATTGACCACAGCAAAATACTATACACCCAAGGGAAAATCTATTCAGGCGGAAGGGATCATCCCCAATATAGTGGTTGAACGCATTGAACCCTCTAACAACAAAAAAGTCAATGATATACCTATAAGGGAAAAGGACCTCAAAAGACACATAAAGGGGGTGAGTGAGAAGATAGAAGAAACAGAGAAGCTTTCAAAAAAAGAACGTGAAGATCTTAAAAAGGATAATCAACTTAAAAGTGCCATAGACCTGTTGAATAGCTGGAATATATTTAAAAAGATAAATCAAAGTTGATTTTTGGTATACGGGGTGAAAAAGTCAAGACATAAATGGTTTCTAATCGGATTCGGTATATTCGCTTTATTTGTCGCTGCAGTTTTGATTATTTGTCCGTCTAATCCTGAAACAACCAAGAAGAGCAACAGGAAAAAAAGTGTTCGAGAATACCGCCAAAAAGCTCACATTAGTAAGAAGGTAATTCTCCCCCCTTCCGGAAGGCAGAAGATAGCCTTTATCATAGACGATATTGGATATGATATGGTACCATTAAAGAAACTTCTCAAGATTGATGCCCCGATCACCTTTTCCGTCCTTCCCCACTGTATCCATTCTATCGATGCGGCAGAAAGATTACATCGTGCAGGTAGAGAAATACTCCTCCACCTTCCTATGGAGCCTTATGATTTTCCAGACAAAGATCCTGGCGCCGGGGCACTATTCTCGTGGATGAATGAGGAGGAGATAAGACGTCAGATCAGAGAAGACATTGAAGCTGTACCATATGTATCCGGGGTTAATAACCATATGGGATCCAGGTTTATGGAGAACAAAGAGAAACTGAATATTGTTTTTAACCAGATCAGTGAAGACGGTCTTTTCTTTGTAGACAGCCTTACCACCAGGCACTCAAAGGGAAAGGAACTTGCTGAAAAGATAGGGCTTAGATTTACGTCAAGGGATATATTTATTGACAACAACCAGGATTTCACTATTATCCTTCAAAATTTTATGAACCCTTTAAAGAAACGTAACCGGTGGAGGACCCTGATTATTATCGGTCATCCCTATCCATCTACAATCTCGGCACTCAAGGAGGCTGTACCGAAGATTAAGGCAGAAGGGATTGATATAGTCCCGGTATCAGATTTAATAAGCAATTAAAAAATCATATGTGTGTAGATTCCATGAAAAGATTTCTTTGTATAATTACTCTATTGCTGCTGATTGCATGCACCGTCACCCCTGACCGGCATGAAGAACCTATACCTCCGCCTGAAACGAAAAAATCTTCGTCTGAAGCTCTCTATCATTACTCACTTGGAGTGCTGTTTGCTCTCGAGAAAAATTTTGATAAAGCTGCAACAGAATATGAAAAGGCCTTAAGTTTTGATCCCAAATCCCCGTACCTGGCAGTAGAACTTGCCACCATTTATATTAAAGAGGGTAAGATAGATAAAGCCATAGCGATATGTGAAAGGTTCTTAATCTATAATCCCGATTATGTAGATATTCACCTCTTACTGGGTGGGTTACATCTCAACTTGAAGGAGTACGATAGTGCAGCAAGAGAATTTGAAAAAGTAATAGAATTAGATCCGAAACATCTTGAATCCTATCTTTATCTTAGTGTCATTTATTCAGAAAACAAAGAATATGAAAAGGCAGTTAAAGTATTAAAGGATCTGCTAAAGATCGATCACGATAATCTGATGGGCAATTATTATCTCGCAAAGATATATGCTGAGATGAAATTGTATAAAGAAGCTGAACGATGGTTCAAAAGAACTCTCGCCATAAAACCTGAGTTTGAATCGGCGCTGATCGATTTAGGACTTATATATGAAGTTCAAAAAAGGAATAACTGCGCAATAGAAAGTTACAGAAAGCTAATCAGGCTCAATCCAAACAGGATTGATGTGAGGATGAGGGTGGGAAGGATTTTTTTAAGAGAAAAAAAATATGACGAAGCCATAAAAGAATTTGAAAACTCTTTGAAGCTGAATAGTTCAAATAGAGAGGTAAGATTATCGCTGGGACTTGTCTACCTTGAGTGGAAAAAATATGACAGAGCCATCGAGGAGTTTCTGACTCTATTAAGAAAAGACCCAATTAGTCATGAGGCAAGGTATTTCCTGGCATCGGCCTACGAAGAAAAGAAACTATACAAAAGTGCCCTGAAAGAATTCGAAAAGATACCGACAGAGTCAAACCTGTATGGGAGTGCTCAGATTCATATCGGGATCATTCTAAAAAAGGAAAATAAGATAGACAAGGCCATAGGGTTGATCAAGGAAGCAATTGTTAAAAAAAGGGGGGACAGTAGACTCTACTGTTTCCTTGCATCTCTTTATCAGGAAAAAAAGCTATTTAAGACTGCAGAAGAAACGTTAAAAGAAGGTCTTCAATTTTCTCCCCAGAGTGTCGATCTCCATTATAAACTTGGGAGCCTTTATGAGGAAACGGATCGATTCGGGGAAAGCATCAAGGAGATGGAGGAAATCCTGAAGATTGAACCGGAGAGCGCAGAAGCACTCAATTTTATAGGTTACAGCTACGCTGACAGAGGGGAAAAACTTGAGGAGGCCGAAAAAATGATAAAAAAGGCCCTCAAATTGAAACCGGGGGATGGCTATATAACAGACAGTCTCGGCTGGGTATATTTCAAACAAAACAAAACTGAGCTTGCCATAGAATACCTGAAAAAAGCATCAGATCTTCTGCCCGACGACCCAACAATCGCTGAACATCTCGGGGATGCATATGCGAAAGCTGGTCGGGTCAAGGATGCCCTCAAGACATACAAACGGGCACTAAAATTAAAACCCGACAATGAAACATTGAAGAAAAAAATAGATGAGCTTGTAAAAAAGTGACTAAAGTTTACTTCGGGTATTTGAGATGAAAAGATATATCCTTATAATACCATTTCTAATTTTTCTTCTTACTTTTCCCGGATGTGCTCCCAGGAAGGCTACAATTCCATTTAAGGAGTATACCCTGCCTCCTGAAGACATCCTGAAGAAGATATCCAGAACAGACAATTTTGGAGACACACTAAAGGCCCTCGTCCACATCACTGTGAACACTCCCAGGGGAAAGCATTCCATGAAGGTGGCCCTGATCGCGAAAATGCCTTCGTTCCTCAGGGCGGAGGTGATACCGGTGATCGGCACATCTAATCTTTTTCTGTCCGCAAGTGGAGATTCCTTGAAGGTATTTCTCCCCCAAAAGGGGGAATTTTATATCGGCCAGGCTACAAGAAAAAACCTTACCATGTTTTTCCCGATAAACCTGAAGGTGGAAGATATCGTATCAATACTTGTCGGAACACCTCCGCTCGTAAAAAGGAAAAACATAACACTGCAAGGATACTTAGAAGATAAACTATACCGGATAAATGTTATATCTCAAAACAAAAAGGTTCAATCACTCTGGGTGGATCCATATGATAATCTGGTCAGAATTGAGGTTCTGGATGATGACGGCAGAATTTTGTATATGGTAAGACTTGAAGACCACAGCCGGATCGGCGGAAGGTCTGTTCCGGGAAAGGTGATGATAACGATCGGAGAAACCCACAAGTTGAGCGCACTTATACGTTATTCACATACTCAGCTTTCACAAGATGTGGATACGACCCTTTTTGACCTTGATATTCCCCCCGGCATAAAGCCGATATACCTTGATTGACAGTTTCATAAAAAGTCTTTTTTTTGTCACCCAAAATCATGTCCTGAACTTGTTTCAGGATCATTCAGGGTCTCTAACTTGCTGAAATAATTAGATGCTGAAACAAGTTCAGCATGACAAATGGCTCTCTTTATGACTTTTCACAAGGCCATCATTGATTGATTTGTTTCTTTACTTAATTTCAACCAACTTTTCCCTTGCTATCCGTGCCTGGCTTGTATTTGGATAATCTTTAATAATCTGCTGCAAGAGAAGTTTGGCACTTGATTCGTCGCCGAGTTTCAAAAAGGACATGCCCTGTTTTAGCAGGGCATAAGGAACCTTATTCCCGCCGGGATAGTTCTTGATGACTTTTTCATATTCGAGGATCGCCTTTTCATACTCTCTTTCAAAAAAGTAACATTCACCGATCCAGAACTGGGCATTATCTGAATACTCTGTGGCTGGGAACTGTTTCAGAAATTCTTGAAACTGTACCCTTGCTCTCTTGTACTTTCCCTCTTTAAAAGTTTTGTAAGCTGCCGCGTAAGCTACCTCTTTACCTATTTTTTTCTTTGTCGTATCCTTTGAAGTGATACTACCTTCTTCTTTTCTTTTAGAACCTTTACGGGATTCCTTCTTTTCCACTATCCCGAGAAAGTTTTCCATGTAATTTACTCTGAAGGAGATTTCTCTCAAGCTTTCTCTGATATCTCCTCCAGATTGAACATTTCTATTGAGCTCTTCAACAACCCCCCTGAGTTCCTGAACATCATTTCTCAGATCGGTCATATCTGCGCCAATTTCCGCCTGTTCTTTCCGAAAAGATTTGTTAAACTCCCTGTTCCCTTCCATATCCTTTTTCAGGACAAGGATTTCCTGCTTTAGACCCCTTTGAACCCTCTTCAAATCTCGATTAGTGGCGCAACCTAAACCGAGTATTATAAAAAACGCCAAAAGAAGGAATAAATACTTCTTCAATGGTTATACCTTCCCGATTCTGGTCTTACTTTTTGGCGGTAACGACAAAGTGATCTCTCCTGTTCTTTGCCCAGGCTTCTTCATTTTGCCTCGTATCTAACGGGAGTTCCTCACCGTAACTTATAGTAGTTAGTCTCCTCTTGTCCACACCAAGGTTGACCAAATACTTCATGGCACTTACCGCACGTCTTTCCCCAAGGGCCAGGTTATATTCGCTGGTTCCTCTTTCATCGCAGTGCCCCTCGATAACTACATCAAAATCAGGGTGTTCAAGAAGCCAGTCTGCATGTTGCCGGAGTATTTCTCTTGCTTCAGGTTTGAGATTGAATTTATCGAAGTCAAAGTTAATATTGCTAAACCGGGAAGCCGCCCTTTTCAGGAGTGTCCGTTCTCTCAAAGCTGCTTCCCTTTCCTTCTGCAGTGCGGTCTCAGGGAGTTGCACCGCCGCAGGTTTTTCCTCGGCTGCAACCACTTCTTCCTTTACAACCCCTTTCTTCGCACATCCCGTAACCAGAATTACTGAAAGACCTAAAACCAACGTGAGCATCCCCAAAATTGCCAGGTTTTTCTTCATTGTAATATTTCCTCCCTTCCAAAATTGACGCATTGATATATTTTTTACTAATTATTTATTTAAAGCATAAAATGATAGTTTTGGTCAATATAAATTTAAGCGTGGAGACCAGGAGGGACAGCCGTAGATATCTACACTCTCATGCAACACCCTCATATTCGAACCATTAGAATTCATGACGCAGATTCCGGACTTTTCATTCTTTTTAGAACTGAAGGCCAGATATCTTCCATCGGGAGACCAGGAGGGGGATTCATTACATCCATCAAAGGTAAGCTGCACCATATTGCTGCCGTCCTCATCAATGGAAAAAATCTGGAAGTAACCATTTGTAGCACTTTCATATGCTATCCGGTTTCCTCGAGGCGACCAGGAAGGAGATGTATTATAACTACCTTCATAAGTAAGCCTTCTAACATTATTTCCATCAGCATCCATCAGGTATATTTGTGGAGAACCGGAGCGGTTCGACACGAATGCTATCTTCCTGCCGTCAGGTGACCAGGTGGGTGACACGTCTATGGAAGGGTTGTGAGTAATGCGCTTGAGCTTGTTATACTCAAGATCAAGCAGGTATATCTCTTCGTTGCCATCTTTGCTGAGAGTAAGCAAAACCTTCCTGCCGTCAGTTGCCCATGGAGCAGACAGATTGAGACCTTCAAAACTGGAGATTTTCTTTGCAACTTTGCTGGACATATTCATCACGTAAAAATCAGGATTCCCCAATATATATGAAGTAAAGGAAATCATCTTACCATCAGGAGACCAATGGGGTGAAAGGGTAATCGATCCGTAACTGGTAACCCTGACCAATTCTGAACCATCAAAATTTATTGTATATATATCTGAAGTCTTTCCCCTTCTCCGTACAAAAGCAATTTTTGTATCGAATACTCCCCTCTTTCCTGTAAGAGCAAGGAGTATCTCATTGACATATTTGATAACCATCACTTCTTTATCTTCAATTTTCCCCCAGTATTTCTTTCCGACTATGAGTTTTCCCTGTACAACGTCGAAGAGGCGAAATTCCACGGAGAACTTCTCACCATCGTATTGAAACCCTCCTTTTACCAGAGTTTCAGTACCGATACTTACCCAATCGGAAAACCGGATGCTATCGGCCGTAATTCCTGACTGATTCGGATCTTCAAGAAAAGCACTTTTTTTAACTATGCGGAAAAATCCAGTGATATTCAGACTTTTCTTAAGGGCATCTGACAACCAAACAGAAAGGTTTTCACTATCATCGCTACCACCTAAATTTTTGAAGTCCGTAATGGCAATGGGAAATTTCTGAAAGGCAGGAGAATCTATATCTATATATACCTTGCCTGCAGCGGTGTTATTCCACCCCAGGACCAGTAAAATAATACCCAACAATGTGATTGTGTACAGTTTTATCTGATGCATTCTATTATCTGAAAGCCACCTTATCGCAGTTCCGATGAATGAAACCTTATTCCAACTTCCATACTTTTTCCTTTTATCCATTCTGGTAATGGAGGAAAAGGGCCTGCTTTTTTGATTGCTCTCATGGCGGATTCATCAAAGTATCTATTTCCGGATCGCTTTTCAAAATTAAGCTTGGTGACCTCACCGTTTCTAAGGATTTTTGCGCCTATAACAGCCTGAATGTTCTCACTGGGTAATATACCCTGGGGAAGTGCCCATTTTTTCTTTATCTTAGACCAGATAATGGAATAATAGACTCTCATCTTCATGCTCATCCCGGCATCCCTCCTGGATACATCCGATGAAGATAAGACCCTCTTTCTTACTTTTTCTATTGCCCTGTCAACTTCCCTTATACTCTTTTTCCGGGTGGTAATCTTTTCAACCGGAATGGGTGAGACTTTTTTGACATCTTTTTTCAGTACGATTAAATTATCCCTGGAATCTATTCTTGCTATTTCCTTTGAAATTAGAGGAAGGGTTTTCTTATCTTTAAGATAAGAGGAGAGGCTTACCAGATTAACAGAATACACGGGACCGAAGGTCCAACTCCGAGTGGGCATTGAGGGAGAAAGAAATATGATAGAAAGGAAAAGTGCATGAAGCAGAAAAGAAAAAACAATCATACTGTTCAGACTGATACCATCGCTGTTCTTTCTCTCTATTCTACTGAGAGACGTCATCTTGATCTCCCGGGTGGTTCAGTAATCATTCCCAACTTATCAACACCCGCTTTTCTGACCTCAGACATAACCTTAACAACAAATCCGTAAGGAACATTTTTGTCGGCACGCATATAAATCTCTTTGTCTATTCTGGCTTCAAAGATACCCTCCAATTTCGAGCTGAGATCAGTTATCGTGGTTTTATACTTGTTTATAAATATCTCCTTTTTATTATTTATGGTGAGGACAAGTTTTTCCTCACCTACATCCATACTTCTTGCCTTTACCCGGGGAAGATTAACGTCTATTCCCATCTGGAGCATCGGAGCAGTAACCATAAAGATTATCAAAAGAACCATAAAAACATCAACAAGCGGAGTTACGTTGATATCCGATACGGGCTTATTGTCACTATTAGAATTGTTGCGATTTCTCGAGTATCTCATTTTACGTAAAATCTCTCGGCAATATTGAGAAATTCGGAGGCAAAATTGTCCATTTCTGATGTCATTGTCCTAATCTCTCTCAAGTAATAATTATAGAAAATAACGGCGGGTATGGCTGCTACCAAACCTGCGGCTGTAGCGATAAGTGCCTCTGAGATTCCGGGAGCAACCACGGCCAATGTTGCTGAGCCCTTGGCGCCGATACCTCTGAACGCATTCATTATACCCCATACGGTGCCGAAAAGACCTATAAACGGAGATGCGCTACCCGTCGTCGCAAGGAAACCGAGGGCATTTTCCAGCTTTGTGGTTTCAGAACTGCATGCCCTGTTGAGCGCTCTTTCAACACTATCCACACCCCTCACTTCAAAGGACGTACCTGTTTCATCTGTCGATGATTCTCTTTTACTCTTTCCTATCTTTCCAAGCTCAACATAACCCACCCGGAAAACCTCGGCAACTGTGGAATATTTGAACTTCTTTGATTCGGGAAACACTTCTGAAAGCTTGGTACTCCTTATATAAGTTTCCAGAAACATGTCATTTTCCTTTTTTATCTTCCTAATGACCCTGTATTTCATGAGGATAATCGCCCATGACACAACAGAAAAGAAAAGCAAAAGTAACAGTACAAACTGCACCATTGCTCCCGAATCCAAAACCATTCTCAAAAGGCTTCCATGAAAATGCCCACCAAGATCTACCGCGGAAACAGCTGAAATCTCCTTCACTTTATTCTCCTATGCATTCAGATTTGACGGGAATACATGTAATTTAAAATCACTGTATTGTCAATAAATCTTTTAACCCGGCGTGCCTTCCCCACCCCATTTTTAATAGGAAGAGCACCTATTAAACACAATCCTGTTGCAATAACGGTGCCGGTAGGATAAATTACCCCCTACCATGAGACACCTTAGACGCATAATCCCTACCCTGATAATATTTTTCCTCCTGGCTGTCTGCGGCTGTGGCAGCGACACAAAACAGGAAAATGCCGTCAAAAATGATACAGGCCCCGTATACGGGGATATAATGGTGGAAGGTTCCATCGGAGATGCAAGCAATCTGATTCCGATCCTCTCTACAGACAGCACATCCCATGGTATAGCTTCAATGATCTTTAACGGCCTTGTAAAATATGACAAAAATCTCAACATGGTGGGAGATCTGGCCCAGTCATGGGATATTTCCGAAGATGGACTTGTGATCACCTTTCATTTAAGAAAGGCTGTGAAATGGCATGATGGTTATCCCTTTACCGCTGACGATGTTCTATTCACTTACCGGGTCACCATAGATCCCAAAACACCTACCGCCTATTCCGGGGATTTTCTCAAGGTAAAAAAGGCGGAAGTGCTCGATTCTTACACCTTCAGGGTAACCTATGACAAACCATTCGCCCCGGCACTTACAAGCTGGAGTGCCGGTGTACTCCCCAAACATCTGCTTGAAGGGAAAGACATAACCAGGACGAACCTCTCACGCCATCCGATTGGGACAGGACCGTATATGTTCAAAGAATGGAAGACCGGTCAGAAGATAGTCCTCATCTCAAATCCCGACTATTTTGAGGGAAGACCGTACATAGATGGTTATATCATGCGCATAATACCGGACATGGCAACCATGTTTTTGGAACTGCGTGCAAAGGGAATCGACCGGATGAGTCTCACGCCTCTCCAGTACACCAGACAGACAGAAAGTAGATTATTTCGCAGAGATTTTAATAAGTACCGTTATCTTTCTTTCTCTTACACATACCTTGGGTATAACCTCAAAAACCCACTTTTTAAGGACAAATGTGTGCGACAGGCCATCAGCTACGCAATCAACAAAGAGGAAATCATTCAGGGTGTCCTCTTGGGGCTGGGAAAGGTAGCAACAGGTCCCTTCAAGCCGGGTACATGGGTATATAATCCCAGAGTAAAAAGGTATCCTTATAACCCTCAAAAAGCGAGAGAACTCCTTGCGGAGGCAGGCTGGAAAGATACAGATGGTGACGGCATCCTGGACAGGAACGGAAAGCCCTTCACCTTTGAAATCATCACGAATCAGGGAAACGAAATCCGTGCGAAGTGTGCCGAGATCACCCAGCGGCGGCTTGCCGACATAGGGATAGAGGTAAAGATCAGGATTATCGAATGGGCCGCTTTCATAAAAGAGTTTATCAATAAGCGAAAGTTTGACGCAACAATTCTTGGCTGGACGATCCCTCTCGATCCGGATCTCTATGACGTATGGCATTCGAGCAAGATGGGACCTGAGGAGCTGAATTTTATATCGTATAAGAATGACGAGGTAGACAAACTGCTGGAAAAGGGGAGAAGCAGCTTTGACAGAAAAGAAAGGGAAAGATGTTATAACATGATACAGGAAATCATGGCGGAGGAACAACCTTACACATTTTTATATGTTCCCGATGCATTACCTATTATCAATGCCCGCTTCAGAGGGATAAAGCCGGCACCCATAGGCATAGGATACAATTTCATCAAGTGGTATGTCCCCAAAGGCGAGCAGAGGCTGGTCATGAAGAAATAATTACTAAGCAATCTCTCTTCTCAACACCTTATAACATGTAACCGGCTCAATTTTATTTTTGACGTATATTTCACTCTTTTCTTGTATACGGAAAAGGTTCTGAGTTTGGCTATATGTTTTTTCACCAACAATTATTTCGCCACCTTTTGCCATCTGCTCCAATCTTGCGGCAACATTTACGCTATCACCTATAACCGTATAGTCCATTCTGTTTTCAGAACCCACATTTCCAACAATTACACTGCCGGTGTTGATCCCGATTCCTATCTCAAATGTTTCCTTATTCTGTATAGCATCCTGCATTTCTATGGCTGCATGAATGGCATCATAGGGACCACTGTTTTCAGAAGGAACAAGTCCAAATACGGCCATAATCTGGTCACCGACAAATTTATCCAATATACCATTATTTCTAAAAATAATATCTGCCATAATGCGGAAAAACCGGTTGAGCATAGAAACTACTTCTTCAGCCTCCATCCTCTCAGAGAAAATGGAAAAAGACCTTATATCAGCAAAGAGAATGGTTACCTCCATTCTTTCATTTTCAAGAAACACTTCACTCTTTGAATCAACCAATTTTTTTACCAAATCATCTCCCACATACCGGCTCAACATGTCCCTTAATTTTTCTTCTTCTTTAATCCTTTGATAGGACAGAGAAAGATTTTTACTATAAACCATAAGTTGCACAGATTGTTCTTTAATTTCTCTCCTGACATCATATAATTCTTTCAGGATGGAGTTAAAATTATCGGCTATATCGCTCAGCTCCTGATCGGCCTTGAACTGGATAAGGACATTCTTTTCTCCCGATACAATATTGTCTGTTTCTATGGACAGGTTAACAAGTTGGTCGGCTGAACTTCTCAAGAGAGAAAAGCCCGTCAGAATAAAAAAAACAGCCAAAGCGGAAAGGAGTACCATCATATCTGTCAATTCTATTTTTTCATAGACAAACAGATAGATAAACACGAGAAAAGGGAGAATCCCCAACAAGATCAAAACAATCCTCGTCTTGCCAACGAAGCTGTTATAACTATGATATTCCGATTTCATAATTATTAATATTAATCTCCCCCTGGAGTTTTTTATCGCCTTTCTGCTTTTATTATATTCGCCCGCTATGCATTTTTAACGGAGCATCAAACCTGACGGCTATCCCTGTTCCCTTACTCTTTTCACCAACACCTGAATCGCTCGGTGAATATGTCCGCACAACGGTCGCTTTTCCTCTCATATGAGCATTCACATCATTTGTTCCAGGTAAATAAATAGTTATTTCCAATGATTGACCTAAAAAATATTTGGCGGATTGCCGGGTTATAAACTTGGCACCTCCACCGGAGATATTCTTTAACACGGTCTTATCATCATATTTATTTCCTTCAATGTCTTCGGCAGACACTTCCAGCACAAAATCCACCGGAAAGCGCTCAAATTCTCTCTTGTCAGATTTGTTATTCATTCTTTTTCCTGGCAGCAAATGAGTGAAAAATGAAGCACATCCTTATATATTGTTTATTAGAAAGCTTCTTTTATTCTTATCCTTTTCCCCGCACCTGAAAGGATAAAATTTTTACCGTAGGCTTTTTCAAACAGCTTTCTGGTAAGATCACCAGAACAGTGACAGGGAGCCACTTTCTCAACCTTTTCCTTTTTAACCCCTTTGATGATTTCCTTTATTTGCCGGGCAGTCATGCGGCACAAATGAAAGCCACCTAACACTAAGTAAACGCTATCATTAAACATTTCTTTTGCCTTTTCGATTACATTTACAACCCCCGGATGAGCACAACCTGTAATTACCACCAGTCCCTTAGCTGTTCGTATCACAAGGGACTGCTCTTTTATCCAATCCCCAAGTTCTCCCGTAGAACAGGCATCTTTGCAGATTTCTGTGAAGCTTCGGACCTCAATCAATCTTGCGCCCGCCATTTTAGCTTCACTCTTAATGCTTTGAGGAAAAGAATCCGGCATGTAAACAACAACATCAGGGTTCTCTTCCAAAAAAGCTGACAGCCCCCCGATGTGGTCATAATGGATGTGGGAAAGGACTACCACATCTATTGCTTTAGGATCAATCCCGAGTCTTTTCATATTCCTGAGAAGTACAGAACCCTCCCCGCCTACGTCAAAGAGGATAGTCTTCTCAAGCCCTTCAACCAGACAGGAAAAGCCCCATCTTGTCTCCAGTTCTTTGTTACAGGGATTATTATCATAGACTATGGTGAGAGTAAGATCCTTTGCAACCGCAAATGATGTAAACGATATAGTAAATATTAAGAGTAAGATTATCCAGTTCAGCTTGCGTATCACAAATTCGACCTTTCTGCGATTCAGAGATTTACCTGAATCAATTATTGACACATATTATTCTTTCTTTTATATTTTATCTATCAAAATTTAGGGGATAATACCATGGAAATCACATTCAGACATGAAAGATATTTATTTTCACCATCACAAATCTGGAGACCGGCGACAGACATTTACGAATCGCCGGATGAGGTGGTAATAATCGTCGAGCTGGCGGGGATGAGAGAGGAAGATATTAATGTAACTCTGGATGAAAACAGACTTAAGATCTGGGGTAGGAGAGTGGAACCGACACTCTCCTCACCGGTAAGGTTTCATCGAATGGAAATAGACCGCGGGGATTTCGAAAGGGAACTTGTGATCACCACACCAATAAAACAGGTTGATGTGACCGCTACATACAGGCAGGGGTTACTTTTAATCAAGCTTCCCAAGGTGTCATAAGTTACTAAAGAGGAATTTAATTAACCCCTAAGAGTTATAAAGGAGATAGAAGATGATACTGTTTGGAGAGAAAGACCAGAGAGAACCGGATGATCATGAAATAAGTATTCCTGAAGAGCTCCCAATACTTCCTCTAAAAAACACATTACTGTTTCCCAAAATGGTAACTGACCTCATGATATCCGAGGAAAAGTACATAAAATTAATAGATGATACCCTTGTAAAAGACAAAATATTAGGGCTAATTGGATTAAAGGATCAAAATGTTGAGAAGCCCGGTCCGGAAAATTTATATAGTATGGGGACTGCGGCCTTAATCTTAAAGATGTTTAAAACGCCAGATGGGATTACAAGATTTCTGGTTCGTGGGATATCAAGGGTTGTGTTGGGAGAGTTCAGCCAGACTGAACCCTATCTCAGGGCTAAAGTGCTGGTACTGAGCGATGAAATAGAGAAGGATACCGAGGTGGAGGCCATGGTAACTAACATAAAGGGGCTCTTTCAGAAATTTGTGGAACTTGCCCCTAATCTTTCTCCGGAAGCTAAAATGATTTTGATGGGGATTGTGGAAGTTGATGACCCCGGGTTTTTTGCTGATGCTATCACTTTTAATCTTAACATATCCCTGGAGGAAAAACAGGGTGTTCTTGAAGCAGTAGAGATAAAAAAGCGGTTGGAAAAAGTAACGAGATTCCTAAACCGCCAACTGGAGATTTTAGAGCTTGGAAACAAGATCCAATCCCAGCTCAAGAGTGAAATGAGCAAAAGGGAGAAAGAATACTATCTTCGTGAACAACTCAAAGCCATCCAGATGGAGCTGGGTGAAAAAGATGAAAGAACAATAGAGATAGAAGAGATTAAAGAGAAGTTGAAAAAGGCCAACCTCCCGGAAGAAGCGAACAAAGTAGCGGAAAGAGAGCTGGATCGGCTTTCCAAGATGCCTCCTCAGGCAGCCGAATATTCCGTTTCCAGGACATATCTCGATTGGCTGGTTGAACTCCCCTGGTCGGTGAGCACAGAAGACAACCTGGATATAGCAGAGGCATCCCGGGTACTCGACGAGGATCACTACGGCCTGGAAAAGGCAAAAAAGAGGATTCTCGAATACCTTGCGGTTAAGAAGTTGAAAAAAGACATGAAAGGATTCATCCTCTGTTTTTCCGGACCTCCAGGTACGGGAAAAACCTCGCTCGGCAAGTCTATTGCACGTGCCCTTGGCAGGAAGTTTGTTAGGCTCTCCCTTGGAGGCGTGAGAGATGAATCTGAAATCAGGGGACATCGGAGAACTTATGTTGGGGCACTCCCCGGGAGAATCATCCAAGGTTTGAGAAAAGCGGAAAGCAATAACCCTGTATTTATGCTTGATGAGGTGGATAAGATGGGTGCAAGCTTCCAGGGTGATCCTTCAGCTGCCCTCCTGGAGGTACTCGACCCGGAACAGAACAGAGCCTTCTCCGACCATTACCTTGAGGTCGATTTTGATCTTTCCCGGGTGATGTTCATCACTACCGCCAACCAACTGGATCCGATTCCACAGGCCCTGAGGGACAGGATGGAGGTGCTGACACTTTCAGGATATACAGAGAAAGAGAAACTTGAAATAGCAAAGCGCTTCATCGTTCCCAGACAACTGGAAGAACACGGTCTTGATCCTTCTCATCTCCAATTTGAAGATGACAGCATAATCAAGATCATCAGGGACTATACAAGAGAAGCAGGACTAAGGAATCTTGAACGTGAGATAGCCACCATATGCAGAGGGGTGGCCAGGGAAGTAGCCGAAGGGAAAAAAGAACCGGTTCATCTGACACTGGATACACCCTCCCGCTTCTTAGGACCGGTTCAATTCTTTTCTGAGGTTGCAGAAAGGATTACAGAGCCGGGTATCGCCACCGGTGTTGCCTGGACGCCGGCCGGGGGGGAGATCCTATTTGTTGAGGCCACCAGAATGAAAGGCAAAAAAACTCTCACATTGACCGGCCAGCTGGGAGATGTAATGCAGGAATCTGCCCAAACAGCACTGAGCTATGTGAGATCGAGGGCAGAGGAACTTGGAATCCCGGAGGATTTCTTTGAAACGAGTGATATTCATCTACATGTACCTGCCGGAGCTACTCCCAAGGACGGTCCCTCGGCAGGGGTGACAATGTTCACCGCCCTCACCTCACTCCTTACAAAAAGGCCGGTTAGATCCGATGTGGCCATGACCGGAGAGATAAGTTTGAGAGGATTGGTCCTGCCGGTAGGTGGGATAAAGGAGAAAGTACTGGCTACTAATAGGGCCGGAATAACAACCGTAATCTTGCCGAAGAAAAACGAGAAAGACCTGGATGACATTCCCGAAGAAATAAAGAAGAAGATGGATTTTCGTCTGGTAGAAAAAATGGATGAGGTAATTGAGATTGCCCTGATAGATGGTATGAAGACTTAGTTGGGATAGTTTTCAAATCTGTCCCCACAATCAAAAGCCATGCGCCGTTTCTACGTAACCACCAAAAACAGAAAAGACCAGCATAAGAACAGCCACCTGGATTATCCAGCCAATCGCACAAACACCTGTAGCACGCCACGTGCTCTGATAATCAAGTGCCTGTTTAACCGCAATTACCATCGCCACCAGCATCCAGATAGCGGCAACAAAAAAAACTACTCCCGTCAGCCCCGGAATAATTCCCAATATCCGAATCAAGCCCGGAGAGCTCGAAAAACCGATAGTTCGCAACAGCTCACTGGGATTTGATTCAGTCTGCGGCTCCGGCAGTAGTTTTGTGCCAATTAAATAGGTGAGATACGCCCAGATATACCAACCGATAAGGGCGAAAATTGTTCCTGCTAAAATCCCGGCAAGCCCCCCACTCGCAATACTTCCGACTCCAGCGGCAACACTGGAAAGTACAACGACCACCATGGCCTGCCCCATCGCACTCCTATCAGCCTCAACTTCTTCATACAGATTTGGATCCAGCTTAGCAGCACGAATAATCCGATCTTTAAAATTTGTCATAATCTCTTCCTCAATAACGGAACAAGGCAGCCATCGGTGCGTTATCGGGAACTTTCTCCGGACCAACTGCATAGACAATTCCACCATTCAAAAAGGTCTGAATTGCGGCAAAATCCAGTAGATCCTCGTCACCCGGCTTAGTCTCCTCGTGCAGATGCACCTCGTTGCTGTCAGGATCAAAAATACCCCATTGCTGAAAACCAACAGCGACAAACAACGACCCGACTTTACCATGATAGGCCGCCTGAGCGACTTCTTTGATATCACTGGAAGTTAGCCCGGTACCGGCGGATTGCTTGTACAGGGCAACCGCATCCTCCTGAGCTTTCTGGAAGTAAGGTTGTACAATAGCCCGGGCCTGGCTATGCAATTTTTCCGCACTCAATCCTTCGGGATTTCCCGTAACTCCTTCGTCTAATAGATGAGGATAAGAATTTGCCTCCCTGTAAATCGGGAAAAGATAATCAACCCCGGCCAGCACCAGGGGTTCTTGTTTATCCCTCAGCAGTTCGTACAAACCCTTATCAATCTGATGAAAGTATCGCAAGATATTATCTTTTTTGGGTACCTCGGTCCCGGTACCCTGGCCATGAAACATAGCGGAACGATCACCACCCCCTACCGATGCACCGGTATGAGACCGGAGCTGTTTCCCAAAAACATCGCTCTGGAGTGCTTCGGCAAGGCTTTTTGGAACACCCTCCATATCAACCTCGCTGATATTCTGCCGTGTGCCCTGGAGTAACCTGATCTGGTTCTGGCTGAGGGCAAGAACGTAAAACCGTTCGTCACTACTGAGCATGGGGAGAAGGGGCTTGATGTGAAAACGGTCGGTTACGACCAGCAACTCCTTGAAGTCGAGTGGAAGACGATAGCATCGGAACACATCAGAAGAGAGAAACATCGCAAGCCCATTCTTCTGACTTCGCCAGAAAAGACCATTCCCAAAAATTTCCTGGGCCGGCGCCAGCAATGCCTCCGCTTCCTGGGTACGTAAACCACTCGCAATTAAACGATCTTCAGCCTTACGAAGCAGATTCCTGAGTCTGATTGGATTCTGCTGGGTTTCCGCCCCCGCCCGGTGCGTGGGCATAAAAATTGAGATACACGGTCCTTTTTGTTTCCGAACCAGTGTCTTCAGTTCATCTCTGGACAATGTGTTCATACGGTTGATCTCCCTTTCACGTAGTTATAGTTATATATTAAGAAGATTTCTGACGTACAAAGGTTTTTCCCGGAACATGGGTAAAACCCCGGTTGATTTGCTTTTTCTTTTGGCCGGAATTCCTGGAAAATCATGCGGGTAAGTATCAAGATTGTTTTGAATTTATAAAAGATGTTTCTTGCTTCCTTTTTTATTATTTATAAATAAATAAAGATAAGTTGTCAACTCTTTAAAATGGAAAATTTTTGAGTTCACCGGCAAAGGTGGAAACCTTCTCGACCAAATCTTCTCTACCGCTGTTCTCCTCGATCAGCTTGACAACAGCACTTCCAACAACAACCCCGTCGGCATATTCAGCAATTTCGCCGGCCTGTTCCGGCGTAGCTATACCGAAACCGACTCCTACCGGCAGGTTGGTCATCCTGCTTATCCTTTCTACATCTCTCCTGACATCGGCAATCTCCGGTTTCTTCGTTCCGGTTACACCAGTAATCGAAACATAATAGATAAAACCTGATGCCTTTTCCGATATCTTTTTGATACGATCATCATCGCTTGTCGGAGTTATCAATGAAATAAAATCGATTCCTGACTCATCAGTATATTTTCTCAATTCATCAGACTCTTCCGGGGGAAGATCAACCACCAGGACGCCATCCACCCCTACTTCTTGTGCTCTTCCGGCAAACCTTTCATTTCCGTAGATAAAGAAAGGATTGTAATAGCCGAAGAGGACAATGGGGATTTCTGTAACTTTTCGCACCCTTTCAATCATATCAAGAATATCCGGCAGCGTCGTTCCCCCTTTCAAAGCTCTCTGGGAAGCAGCCTGAATAATGGGTCCATCCGCTGTCGGATCTGAAAAGGGAACTCCGATCTCAAGTATATCTGCTCCGGCGCTATCAAGACCCAGGATTATCTCGTAGGTTTTTTCCAGACTCGGATCACCCGCCGTCAGGTAAACAATCAGAGCCTTTTCATCTCTTTTTCTTAAATCGTCAAACTTTCTTTTGATACGCCTCACGATATTTTACCCTCCATTCTATCTACAATGATTCCCATATCCTTATCACCCCTACCGGAAAGGTTAACCACGATGATTTTATCCTTCGCAAGGGTTGGAGCAAGTTTCATAGTATAAGCTATGGCATGGGCACTTTCCATAGCGGGGATGATTCCTTCACATTTCGTCAGGAAAATCAGGGCGTCTACGGCACCATCATCATCTATCGCCACATACTTAGCTCTTTCCGTCTCGTGAAAATAGCTGTGTTCAGGACCTACACCCGGATAGTCAAGTCCGGCGGCAATGGAAAAGGCATCATTGACCTGTCCACTCGCATCCTGAAGTAGATAGGTCTTGTTCCCATGAAGTATTCCGATACTCCCGGCCGATATGCTCGCCGCGTGCATCCCGGTTCCTATTCCTTCTCCTGCGGCCTCCACACCGATCATTTCAACACCGGAATCGTCCTTGAAGGGATAGAACATGCCCATGGAATTACTCCCTCCCCCTACGCATGCGATCAGGACATCGGGCAGTCTTCCCTCCTTTTCCATTATCTGTCTTTTCGTCTCCTCCCCTATGACGCACTGAAAATCGCGCACCATCACAGGGTATGGATGGGGTCCCGCCGTGGAGCCGATAACATAAAAAGTATCCCTTACCCGTGAAACCCAGTGACGCATCGCCTCATTCATGGCATCTTTCAGGGTTCCAGTCCCGGAGGACACCGGCACCACATCTGCACCCAATATCTTCATACGAAAAACATTCTGGGATTGTCTTCGTATATCTTCCACTCCCATGAATACCCGGCACTCCATTCCGAAAAGCGCTGCCACGGTAGCCGTTGCCACACCATGCTGGCCGGCACCTGTCTCCGCTATAACCTTCCTTTTCCCCATCCTCACGGCAAGAAGCGCCTGTCCAAGAGTGTTGTTGATCTTATGGGCACCAGTATGATTGAGATCTTCCCGTTTCAGATATATCCTGGCACCCCCCAGTTCTTCAGTAAAACGTTTCGCAAAATAGAGAGGGGTTTCCCTTCCGGAATACTCATGTAAATAAAACGCCAGTTCGTCCTTAAATACTTGATCACATTTAGCCTCATTGTAGGCATCTTCCAGTTCAATAAGAGCAGGCATAAGTGTTTCGGCGGCGTATCGACCGCCAAAGATTCCAAAATGTCCGTTCTTATCAGGTAAAGCTTGCTGCATTGTTTCACCTCATCAAGTTCTAAGTTCTGAGTTCCGGGTTTCAAGTTGTAGGGTCGGGTTTTATACCCGACCGAATAGTTCGTAATTATTAAAAACTGTGTCCAATTCCGCTATACCCCTTGTCTGTTTTACAATCTCAATGATCTTTTTCACCTTTTCAGGATCTTTCCGCCCAGGAGATCGTTCAACACCACTGTTTACATCCACGGCATCCGGTGAGACGATCTCTATCGCTTCCCGAATGTTCTCCAGGTTCAACCCGCCGGAGAGGATTAGACTGTGTTTCTCCTTTATCTTCATGGCAAGATTCCAGTCAGATTTTTTACCCGTACCTCCGTGAAGCTTCGGATGGTAGGCATCAACCAGAACGGCGCTTACAGGATAGTCCGCTATATTCTTGAGATCATCCTCCGAGCGTGGAGACAACCCTTTGATCAACCTCGATTCGGGAAATTGCCGGCAATACTGCGGCGATTCACTACCATGAAGCTGAATAAGGTCGAGCCCGCAAAATTCCGCAATTCCCTTTATCTCATCAGCATCACGATCAACGAAGACTCCTACTTTACATACACTATGTGAAAGATTCCTGATGATTTCCTTCGCCACTTCCGGTGTAACGTATCTCGGACTCTTCCGGTAGAAGATAAAACCGAGGGCATCTGCACCACATTCAGCTACATTCATCGCATCACTCAGGTTTGTCATCCCACAGATTTTTATTTCAGTCATCATTTGATCCCAAAATAATTTACCGCAGAGAACGTTGAGCGTGCAGAGAAAATATAATTTTCTAAACCAATTGGAACATTTTTTATTATCTTTGCGTTCTCAGCGACCTCAGCGGTGAATATTTACCCCAAAAGTTCTTTCAGTTTCCAGCCAATATCATCTGCCCTCATCAGGACCTCACCAACCAGAAAGGAATGAATACCAGCCCTCATCAGAGTCTGGATGTCTTCCCTTGTATTGATACCGCTTTCACTGACAATAATCCTGTCTTCCGGGATACAGGACGCCAGGTCTAAACTGATCCTTAAATCCGTTGAAAATGTCTCCAGATTCCTGTTGTTGATCCCTATAATGTCAGCCCCTGCGGCAATGGCTCTATCCAGTTCTTCCCTGGAATGCACCTCAACAAGATAAGAGAGTTTAAGTTCCTCCGACAGATGGATATATTCCTGCAATTTTTCATCTTCAAGGAGTCTCACAATGAGAAGAACGGCATCCCCACCTAAAACCCTTGTCTCGTAAATCTGATATGAATCGATAACAAAATCCTTCCTCAACAGGGGAATATCTACAATATTTTTGATCGTTGAAAGATAGGTCTTATCTCCCTCGAAAAATTCCCTGTCCGTAAGAACCGATATAACCACCGCCCCATTCTCCTGATAGATCGACGCAATCCTGAAGGGATCAAAATCCTCCCTCAACCTTCCCTTAGAAGGTGATCTTCTCTTGACCTCAGCGATAATAGAACAATCGTTACCATTTAAAGCTTTTCTGAAATCCCGTGTGGGCGGCAGGTCACAGATTACCTTTTTTAACTCGGAAACAGGCTTCGAGTACTTCAAACAAGCAACTTCTTCCCTTTTGACATCCACAATCCTATCTAAAATTATCACCCACTTCACTCCTAATTTTGTAAGCGAATATTTATAGGTGGCATGGACAAACTTGTTTATCCGCGTCCCCTCACATCAGCTATTGCTCAACTCAATCAACGCCTGCAGTTTCTTTATTGCGGTTCCGCTGTCAATACAATTTTCAGCAACATCAATCCCTTCCTGAATACTTCCTGCCTTCCCCCCTGCCATGATTGCGAGCGCTGCATTAAGAAGGATAACCTCCCGGCACGCCCCATCCTTCCCTGTTAGGACATCTTTTGTAATCTCCGCATTGGTTGATGCATCCCCCCCGAGAAGTTCCTGACCATTGTATGTTTCACCAAAAAAATCTGTCGAATTGATATTATATGTGGTGATCAGACCATCATTTAATTCAGAAATCCTCGTCTCACCGGTAACAGTAGCCTCATCAAGACCATCTGATCCGTGAACCACAAACGCCCTCTTTGTGCCAAGATTTTTCAGGACACCGGCAAACATCTCCGTCAATCTGGGATCATAGACCCCTATCAGTTGAGAAGTTGCTCCAGCAGGATTCGTAAGAGGTCCCAGCATGTTAAATACAGTTCTTATACCAATCTCCCTCCTCGGACCTACGGCATATTTCATGGCGTTATGAAGTCTGGGTGCAAAGAGAAAACCTATTCCGATCTGCTGAATGCACTCTTCCACTATCTCCGGCCCTGCATCGATGTTTACACCGAGAGCTTCGAGGACATCGGCGCTTCCGCAACCGCTGGATACGGCCCTGTTTCCATGTTTAGCTACGGTCAGACCGGCTGCCGCCACAACAAAGGCAGATGTTGTAGAGATATTAAAGGTATTCATTTCGTCCCCTCCGGTACCGCAGGTATCGACTATGACCGATGAAAGTGCATTGATCCTCGTAGCCTTGCGCCTCATGATACGGGCTGCGCCGGTCACTTCATCAACAGTCTCTCCCTTGAACCTCAGTGCCGTGATGAAGGCCCCGATCTGTGCAGGGGTAGCTTCCCCCTCCATAATGATATTCATAACTTCCATCATCTCAGGTTCACTTAGACCAATACCTTCCACAATCTTTCCAATAGCTTCCTTGATCATTATTTTGACTCCTTTTATGATTTCTAATTTACCAGTCCCAAAAAATTCTTGATTATCCTCTTTCCGTTTGGAGTGAGAACTGATTCAGGGTGAAACTGAATCCCTTCCACCGGATATTCACGATGTCTTACTCCCATTATCTCCCCTTCCTTTGTCTCTGCGCTTATTTCAAGACAGGACGGAATGAAATCTCTTTTCAGCATAAGAGAGTGATAGCGGCCTGCAACAAAGGGATTTGGAAGCCCTTTAAAGATAGTCCGACCATCGTTGATGATGCCGGATGTCTTTCCGTGCATAATCCTTCCGGCCCTGACCACATCCGCACCAAAAGCAAATCCTATGGCCTGGTGTCCAAGACAGACTCCCAGAATGGGAGTGGTTTTGTAAAAATGTCTGATAACATCAACTGTAATTCCTGCCTTTTCGGGGGTACCGGGACCGGGGGACAGGAATATAGCATCCGCACTTAGTTTCTCGATATCTTCAAGTGATATCTCATCATTCCGGTAGACCATAACCTCCTCACCCAGTTGACCTACATACTGGACAAGGTTATAGGTGAATGAATCGTAATTATCGATCATCAAAATCATCTTTCCCTCCATCATTTCATTATTTGACAGACTCGTAAAAAGTCAAATTTGTGACGGCAAAGTAAAAGGCTTCAAGTTCAAGGCGCGCAAATCGTGAGGAATGAGGTGTACATAGAAGTACGCTGCAGTGACGAGCGATGCAGCGCAACGCGGAAATTGAACTTTTTACGAAGCCGTCATTATCTCAAATCCTGAGGCTGCAATCTTTATAGCCTTAATCATACCCTCAGCCTTACTAATGGTTTCCTGATACTCAGATTCCGGGTTGGAGTCCGCCACAATCCCAGCGCCGGTCTGGACAAAAACCTTTCCGTCTTTGACCATGATGGTCCTGATGGTAATGCAGAAATCCATATTCCCGGTGTAGCTGAAATAGCCTACCGCCCCGCCATAGGGCCCCCTCCTGAAGGACTCCAACTCATCGATAATCTCCATTGCCCTTATCTTCGGCGCGCCCGTTAGTGTCCCTGCCGGGAAAGTTGCCTTCAGGACATCGAAACAATCCTTGCCTTCAGACAACTGAGCCTGAATATTGGAGACGAGATGCATGACATGAGAATACCGCTCTACCACCATAAGCTGATTGACCTGGACACTTCCTGTTTCCGCAATCCTTCCCAGATCGTTTCTTCCCAGATCGACCAGCATGATATGCTCCGCCCTCTCCTTCGGGTCATTCAGGAGTTCATCGGCAAGTTCTCTCTCCTCCTGTTCACTCCGACCCCTTCTCCTTGTGCCGGCAATCGGTCTCAATTCTACTGTTTCCTC
>Ga0209121_10001440_pt1 | contig 24981 bp, 19 predicted proteins | sample Cruoilmetagenom3_FD_187292 | JGI IMG/M metagenome (GOLD analysis project Ga0209121, IMG submission 187292) | Oil polluted marine microbial communities from Coal Oil Point, Santa Barbara, California, USA - Sample 3 (SPAdes) (version 2) | ecosystem: Environmental > Aquatic > Marine > Oil seeps ... | reverse complement strand
AATAACAAAGGCAATCGCTATCATTATTTTAACGTTTGAATTAACGATTTCTTCATTCAGGCCTTCAACAATACCAACTTGCCCCCCCATGTATAAGAACTTCGCCTCACTCACCACTTCTTTTTCTTTAGCAAAGAAGGCATCTAGGTTATCTCTAAGCTTTTGAATGGTAGGGCGACTATGGTCTTCCAAAAAGAAGGATATGTTGCCAATTTCCCACTCTTTATTGGTATAGCTGGCAAAATCTCCCGGCTCACCTCTTGAGCGGAACATATAAATATCAAAACCTACTTCTTCTTGTGTGTCCGGCAAGATCGCGTATGACGGATCGCCTTCAAACAGCACTGAGTTAATTAATTTAATAACCGGCACTAAACTTATGGCAGGGCGAACTTCTGACATGTGCTCATACACATAACGATCTAGTGCTTCAGTTTGATGATAGACGGATGGGTCTAACATCGTATCTTTTTCACCTTCTACATAAACCTGCATGATATCGGTACCTAAAAAGGAGAACCGCGTATTGATAGATTCCACGTCTTTATTAAAACGAGCATCTGGCCACAAAATAGCACTACCTTTGGTGTCCCCAACTGTTAAGTTTTGCGAATACCAAGTACCCAATCCAAATAAAGCAACCGTCACTAAAATCATGGTCCACTTATGGTCTTCCATATTGATCACTGCAGACCAAATTTTATTAAGTATCACAGAGCCTGTTTTGTGTGATTTAGGCGGTTTAATTAAACACATCACTGAGGCTGCAAATATAAGTGCCGGTACCACTGATAATAACCAAAGACCACAAATAAGCGCGAGTGACTCAATACTTGGTATCGCAACAAGCCCCAATACTCCAAAACCTGCCGCATCAGTAATAATCGCTGCCGTACTAGGCACCAAAATTAGCGCTAAACCATCCTCTGTTACTTTTCGATTATCCTTTGGGCGTACCTCGTATCCATCAATATTGTCTAATATTCGGGTGGTAAACTGCACCCCGTGTGACAATACAATCGCAAAAATAAACGCTGGCAATAAGATAAGCAACGGATCTAAGTTATAAGCAACGAACCCCATTGCTCCTAAACCCCAAATAGTAGCGACGGTTGCTGTAAACATAGGGATAAATACACCGACCCATGTTCTAAAGTATAAAAACAAGACCACGGCGATAATTAATAATGATGTTGCTAGGATATTAAAGACCGCGTCCAATGACTGGTAAATATAACCAAGCAATATTGGACGACCAACAAAGTTTACTTCCAGACCCTCATCTTCATATTTTGCACGGAGGTCCAAAAAGAAATTCAGCACTTCTAGCTTATCAACCTCATCTCTAAAGTCAGCAATAACAATGGCGGATGTTTCATCGTTAGATACTTGAAGGCCACGGTATTGCTTGTTAACAAACTGACGCATACGCGTCATTTCTTTTTCTGTTTTCGGTAAATCTGGCCATAAAAGGGCTTCAACACCCACTCGACCACCAGCGCCAGAAATTGCTTTTGTTTTTCTTAATACAAGTGACTGACTTAAGTGACGGTAAGTACTTTTGTTGTAGTAAACCTCTTCCGCAATTTCCTTATACTTTGTTAAAAAATCAAGGTTGTAAATATTTCCTTTCTTATTTTTAACCTCAATTAATGTGGTATTTGCACCACCAAATTGCTCACCAAACCTTAAAAACAATTCCACATTATTGGAGTTAGCCGGTAGCATTTCTTCTAAAACCACATCCAATGACAAACCCTTATAAGCGTAATAACCTGGAATAACGGTTAATAACGCCAATATTGCTGTTACCAATACCGGCTGTCTTGCGATAAAGCTGGATAATTTCTTAATCATTATTCTTCTCCCCAACGACTAGATATCAGCTTAATCGCCTCTGACCCAGCTACATTTAATTTTTGCCCGAAGGACATGTCATTTATATTCCCACTAACAATCATACCGCGCAAACCAGCAGCCCAAATAGTACCCGACTCAGTTACATCGACCCCCCCCATCCAAATAAATGGTAATGGGAAGTTTTCTGCGGCTGTTAAATTCGTTACTGTAAACTCTGGCGCTGTTGCTACAACTGCTCGCGCATCTGTGCTTGTTACGTCTATCTCACTTGCTGTTGCTTCGCTAATGGATACTTTGAACATAGCAGACGCACCAACAACAATAACATCACCAGCTGATGTACTAGAAACATCATATAAGTGATTTTTAATACCCGTGCCTACTGTTGTGACATAGTAGTTGATCTCTGTTTCTGGGAGTGGCTCTACCACGACAGGTATATATTCTCGTTTTTTACGCGCTGCTTTTTTTCTTGCTTTTCTTTCTATTTTCGCCAACCGCTCCTGCTCAATAGCTTTTACTTCGGCCATCTGCTCATCAGTTGCTAGAGTTATATACGTTACGCCGCCATCTAAACCGACTGCAACTGCTCCATCACCGTGTGAGGCAATAGAGAGTAATGTCCCTTTACTTGGGTTATAGCTCACTAACCATAGTTCACCTTTGTTTTCGGTATGCGCGATCATGCCAAACTCACCCACTAAAATGGCACTATTGGCATCTTTAGCAACAACACCATGCAGCCTTGGTAAATCACGACCAGTAAAACCGGTTAAGGTTTGCTTTTGCCAGTTCTTACCGCCATCTGAGGTATGCCAAACGATTGCATCATGCCCAACAGCCCAGCCATTATTTACATCTGCAAATGAAATATCTCTTAAGTAATTCCCTTTGTCTTGTTTTTGAACATCCCAAGTAAGGCCGCCATCAGCCGTATGAAGAATGGACCCTCGGTGACCGACTGCCCAACCATTATCTACATCTACAAATGACATATGGCGGATTAGCTCATTGACACCCATGTAAATAGCGCCCCATGTTTCTCCACCATCTTCAGTTTTAAATAGTGAGCCTGAATAACCCGCTATATAACCCACTTTGTCATTAACAAACTCAACTGCATATAGGTTATCTGGCCAAAATCGATGAAATGAACCTTCTTTATTTTCAACGTCCTGTGCCGCTGTCGCAACACCGCTCACCAAGAACATCAAAACGAGTATGCAAAAAAAACGCACACCTTGGCTTTGTTTTAAATTTATTAATTCCACTATTTCCCCTCTCAAGATGACTCTATATTTGTTTTTTGTGAACTGCTTTTATTTCTAACGTTCGTTAAAATTGATGATAATTCAACCCACTCTATCAATCATAACTTTTACCATTCAACTTCCTCCGCAAGAACCTCACCGGCTATTAAAACACCATGGGCAAGTCTCGCACTTATTTAGTATATAGTTGCTTTACATTTTTTTGCATCAATTTTTTTATTAAATCCTTACTTTTCAAATTATGCTTTTACTTAAATGCTAATGTTTGTTAGTTTCAAGGCAAGCCATCATTCTTGGAATTATTATGTACAAAAGCCTATCCGCTAATATCTACCAAACGGGTGACTCTAGTGTTTTTAAACTCGAAACCTCTGTTATCGATACACCAAAACCACACCATGTATTGCTCAAACAGACGGCTATAGGTGTTAATTATATTGATACCTATTTTCGCTCTGGGCTTTACCCTATTGAGCTACCCGCTACCTTAGGCGATGAAGCCGTTGGTATTATTGAACAAGTGGGCGAGGGCGTTACTGAGTTTTCGGTTGGTCAACGCGTTGCTTACCCCGCCACAAAAGGGGCTTATACTCAATACAGAACTATTGATTATAAAGAGCTGGTTCCCGTGCCTGATGGCGTAGATGATATAACGGTTGCGGCAAGTTTACTGAGGGGGATGACCGTTGAATATTTATTTTGTCGGCTCTATAAGTTAACAGCTGACGACACTATATTAATACACGCCGCTGCGGGAGGAATCGGACAAATTGCCTGTCAATGGGCACGTGCTATTGGTGCGACAATTATTGGTACCGTTAGCTCTGCTGAAAAAGCCCAAACAGCAAAACTAAATGGCTGCGACTATGTTATTAACTATCATGAGCAGGATTTTGTTGAGGCTGTCGATGAAATCACCAAAGGTGAAAAGGTTGATGTCGTTTATGATGGTGTTGGTAAAGACACGTTTATGAAATCGCTTGATTGTTTACGTGTTCGCGGCTTAATGGTTAGCTTTGGCAATGCATCTGGTAAGCCAGACCCTTTTGATGTTTTAGAACTTTCAAAAAAGGGCTCTCTTTATTTAACTCGCCCCACGTTATATCACTACACCAGACATAGAGAGGAAACACTTGAAAGCGCAGCACGTTATATGGCGATGCTTGAAAAAGGTCATATCAACATACAGATAGGGGAGACCTTTGCCCTATCTGATGTTAGCCGTGCACACGATTACTTGGAACAACGCAGTCGAATTGGCAGCCCTGTATTAATACCATAATTGATTATTTGAGCTTTATTTCTGTACCTTAAAGCCAGCATAAAAACTCCCTGCAAAAATTAAAACCATCCCTATTATCTGGTATTGATAAGGCATGACACCTAAAAATACTGCATTAATAATAATGACATAAACCGGTACCGTATTTAAAAACAATGATGCACGTGACGGGCCAATCACTTTCATACCCTTATTCCAAAACAATAATGACAACACTGTTGGCCCTGTACTAATAAACATTAAGGCCCAGAATGCATTGACCGTTAGGTCTGGCGCTTGAATAACGTTTGCCTCATATACCCCTAATGGAATAACGACCACAAGAGAGAGCAACACACCTAAAGCCGTCAGTAGTAGGGGAGAGATACCGAGCATCGCTTTTTTAGCAATAAGGCTATAAACAACCCAACTGACCATCGCGGCCATTACCAATAAATCACCTTGATTAAAATTAAGCTGTAATAAGTTGGTTAAATCACCTTCACTCAGTATAAACAACAACCCAAAAATGGTGATGATTGCTGCAACCCAATGATGATAATTTAATTTTTCTTTTAAAAAAACTGCTGCCATAAATGCTGTAAGCAAGGGCGTTAATGAATTCAACAGCCCCGCATTGGTGGATGTAGTGAGCCTTAGCCCATAGTACAGCAAGGACTGAAAACCAATAACGCCAGTAACGGCTAGTGCAATAAAAGTCCACCAATTGGTAATATGCTTAATTTTTTTAAGCTCACCCGTTTGTACCAGCAATAATATAAAAATACTGCCTCCAATCACCAAACGTGTACTAACAATTGACCAAGGGCCTAGAAAATCTGCCAAATATCGACCCAAGATCATATTCCCACCCCATAGCAACCCTGCAATATTTAGCAACATAACGGCTTTATATGTTTCATTTTTCACAACATCAACTCCATTAAAAACCTACTTTCTAAGGCCTATATTTAAACCTTAATTACCCCCCTAATGTATGCCTTAAAGATAAACATATAAGTTTTTTTTAAAATATTGTGTATCCAAATTAATGTTACATTTTACTAGCTTTAATGCGCCGTTAACACGCCTTATAAAATACACAATGCCCAATAACATTACATATCCCTCATCTGGGTGATCCGTTAAATCTCCTCACCACATTAGGTAAGAAATAGCTAGAGCTTCAGAGCAACATACACTCGGTATAATACGCTGCATACGCTGCATTATCACAGTCTATTACTTCACAATAAGAAACTGTTGATTTTCATTGATAGCCTCTAAAGTCGCCTAAGAATTCTTCGAGTAAGGGCGTTTCTTCACCAAACGTGGCAAATATTCAACCTTTACAACCACCCACTCTAACTTATGATTAGCCTCATTTGCTTTTGTTTAGGTCACCCACACTATAAAGAATGCTCGAAAGAAAATTTGACTTGAATGAGTTTTGAGAAACTCATTCAAGTCTTTTTATTTTGAGTCACTCCCTTAGCCGATTCCACCTCCAGCAACGTTAATAATCTCTCCTGTTATATATGACGCCTCGTCAGCCGCTAAAAAGCAAATCGCTGCGGCTTCTTCTTCGGGCGTGCCATAACGCTTCATCGGTGTATCTCGATTCGTTTGCTCAATAACGCCTTGTATGCCCCGATTATCCACCTCTGTATACGCTTCCGTGTTTCTAGGAATGGCTCTTTCACCTTGGTCAATACCACCTGGGTTAACACAATTAACCCTCACACCATGCTCAGCTAGCTCTAATGCAAGGCAGGTCGTGATCGCTTGAACACCACCTTTTGCAGCGGAGTAGGGCACACGGTTTATCCCACGTGTTGCAACGGAGCCAACGTTTACAATAGAACCCGATTGTTGTTCGAGCATAAAAGGGATCACCGCACGACAGCTCCATAACGTTGGCCATAATGACCGGTTAATTTCTTTTTCAATTTGGTCATCTGGGTATTCCCAAAAAGGCTTTGCCCAAATGGTGCCACCCACATTGTGAACAGATACGTCAATTCGCCCATAGGTATCTACTGTTGCTTGCATCACCTCTTTTGCGCCTGCACTCGTTTCAAGGTCTACAATACAAACACTAGCGGTTCCACCTTGAGTAGTAATTTCTTGTTGCACTAAACGCGCTTGTTCTTCAGCGCGATCAGCAATCATTACACTGGCGCCTTCTGCAGCAAACCTTACTGCGCATGCCTTACCAATACCTTGCGCCGCACCCGTTACGACAACGACTTTCCCTTCAAAACGTTGTGTCATTTTTTTATCTCCCTAAAGTTTGTTATTTACAGCCTCTTAATAATTAATTATATTCATTGATCAATCTACCTAAACAAAAGGATAAATGAAATGAGCGATGTCATCTTATACGGCTTCCCAGTTAGCACTTACGTTAGAACGATTCATATGGCACTACATGAAAAAGGTGTCGCTTTTGACCATCTACACCACGCGCCCAATACCAGTGAAATGCTTGCCGTTAACCCAACCGGGAAAGTTCCTGCATTTAGCCACGGTGATTTTACTCTATATGAAACCCTCGCTATTGCCAACTATATTGATGAAGCCTTTGATGGACCCGCTCTAAAGCCATCAGATGCCAAGCAGCGTGGCATTATGAACCAGTGGATCAGCTACATAAATGCTTATGTTTTCCCTACGATGATCCATGATATTGTGTTATTTCGCTTTGAAATTATGCCGCTTAATCAAGCGGTACTGGATGCCGCCATTCCCACTACTAAAGATCAACTAAGTCTGCTTGAAGCAACCTTATCAAGTTCTGATTATTTAGCGGGCGATACCGCTTCACTGGCTGATTATTTCTTATACCCAATCATCGCTTTCTTGGGCATGGTGCCTGAAGGTTCATTAATAGCCGACTACCCAGGTGTTAGTGCATGGAAAGCACGAATGGAAGAAAAAGACTGTGTTAAAGAGTCTGCCCCTTCGTTGTAGGATCATCTATAAAGTATTATAAAAAAAGCCGCCTATGCGGCTTTTTTTAGCGCTGTGAAAAATGACGCTATACTACAAGTTCAGTGATTTATAAAAATCTTCCACTATATGCCTTTAGCTCTTTCAGCACGCTTATCGTTAAAACGCTTCACAAAAGGGGAGGCCGCTCAACACACACATATTAAATTAAACCATCGACGGATTTTCATACTGCCCAGTAAAACTGGCTTAACCCTCGCTATTGTTATTTTACTGATGCTGGTTGCTTCTATTAACTACAACAACAGTATGGGCTTTGTTTTTACCTTTTTATTAGCGGCTGCCGCACAAGCATCTACTTTTTATGGTTTCAAAAATTTATCTGGACTCGTTGTCTCGCTATCGAAAACACCTGATTACTATGCAGGTTCAACCGGACACCTTAACCTTACCGTTAAGGAAACAGGTGAACGCGAACGCTGGGCCATTCACGCCTCTCACCTTGGTCAACTTAAAACATTTGATCTTGCCAAAAACCAATTGTTAACAATCAAAATACCCATAAAACTTAAGCACCGTGGCTGGTATACACCTAGTACCATTACACTCTCTACGTCATTCCCCTTTGGGGTTTTTCGAGCTTGGTCACCCTTGCTTTTTAAGCAAGCTATTTTAGTCTATCCGCAAGCTATTGATACGGGCTTAACCTTGGATTTTCAACTTTCCAGTAAAGAGCAAAGCGGGCTCCAAAGCAATCAATTAGGTACTGATGACTTTGCTGGATTAAAGCCTTACCAACAAGGACACAATTATCGACACATCAACTGGAAAGCATTTGCTGCTGAAAAAGGCCTCTTTAGCAATGAGTTTAATGCCGAACAGTCTGCAAGTATTTGGTTAGATTGGCAATCTTGCCAGTCTTTAGCATTAGAGGAAAAATTATCCCAACTGTGTTTTTGGGTGCTCCAATGCGAATCTCAGGGCCTCGAATATGGCTTGCGTTTACCAAATATTGAACTTGCAGCCAGTCACGGCGAAGCCCATCAACATGCTTGCCTGAAAGAACTTGCCTTATTTGAGCTTATTTAATCCTTCAATGATGCTCATTAAACCCAACCTTATAAAACTATTAATCGCCATTGGCGTTCTGCTAATCATTCCACATATCGCTGGCTTACCTACATCTTTTATTTTAATTGGTTTCGCCTTATTAGCATGGCGCGCACTAACGCTTTGGATGCCCAAGGCATTACCTAATAAATGGTTATTACTACCGCTGTCTATCGGTTTAGGTTTTTTTGTATTAAAAACGTATGGGATGTCTCTAGGTAGAGATGCTAGCAGCAGTTTATTGGTTTTATTGATGGGGCTGAAATTACTTGAAAGCCGGACTCCACGTGACGCCCAAGCCGTTATTTACATGAGCTTCTTTATTCTCATTACACCCTTCTTATTTGAGCAACAGATAACGATTGCCTTATATGCGCTCTCCATCTTTTATTTATTACTACTCGCTTTGGTCATCAATAATACTCAAAGCGCGTCTTTAATAAACCCACCTTTATTACGTTTATCTGGCCTCGTACTATTACAGGCTTTTCCTTTAATGCTTATTTTTTTCGTACTGTTTCCAAGAATGATAGGCCCACTATGGGCAATGCCCGATGAGCAGTCTGCCATCAGTGGCATTAGCAATACGATTAATCCTGGCAGTGTTTCTAATTTAGCATTGTCGGATGAAACTGCCTTTAGAGTTCGTTTTAATAGCCCAGTACCTCAACAAAAAGACCTTTACTGGCGAGGCCCCGTTTTTTGGGAAACTAATGGTCAATCTTGGACACTCACTCCACCAAAAAAAGACTCATTTGAACAAGCAACCCCCTTAGCTAAACAAAAATCAGATATTCACTACACCTTAATGATGGAACCTCATCACCAGTTTTGGCTGTATGCTCTTGATTTACCCGCCGCCGCACCAAAAAATGCACGACTAACACACGACCACCAACTGGTACTGGCTAACAAACTAAGCCGGAATATTTCGTTTGATATCCGCTCAACCACTCAGGGCGTTATTACAAAGCTATCGGATAATGACCTCAAGCGAGCACTAAAAGTGCCTGACAATACAGACCCTAGAACCCTAGCTTTAGCAAACAACTGGGCCAAAACAAGCCCTGATAAAAGCGCTATAGTAAATCACGCCCTCAAGTTTTTTAATAATGAGTTTTATTACACACTTAAACCCCCTTCATTAGGCAAAAACCCTGTTGCAGAATTTTTATTTGAAACTAAGCGGGGGTTTTGCGGTCACTTTGCTACCAGCTTTGCTACGCTAATGCGCATAGCTGGTATTCCTACAAGGCTTATAGGCGGTTACCAAGGTGGTGTTTATAACAAAGTAGGGGGCTTTTATAACATTCGCCAAGCAGATGCTCATGTTTGGGCCGAGGTTTGGTTGGCAGATAAGGGCTGGGTACGGGTAGACCCAACCGCTGCCATCGCCCCTAATCGTATTGAACACAGTATCGACCCATCATTACAACGTATTAATAGCGATATTAACTTTTTATTAAACCCGCCAGAAGGGCTTCAAAAATGGGTTCAACAACTTAAATGGGGGATCAATAGTTTTGATTATTACTGGCAAAACGCTGTGCTCGCCTATGGGCCAGAAAAACAACTTGATTTTCTATCTAAGTTTGGCATTCTTGATTGGGTCGGCATGGTGAAATGGCTGGCTATCCTCAGTGTTGCAACTTTACTCATTTCACTTAGCGTTGTGTTGATACGGCAAAAAAAAGCAGATGACCCCGTACAAAAAGCGTATTTAGCACTCTGTAGAATATGCGCAAAAAAAATAGGGCTACGTTTTCCACACGAAACAGCCACCGACTATTTTAATCGCGCAATAAAAGATTACCCTGAAAAAACTGAGCAATTAAAAACCCTGAAAACTCTTTATTTAAACACTCGGTATGGAAAGGGCGCTGAGCAGATTTTTATACGCAGCGTGAAAAAATTTAAAATTTAGTTAAAACAAGGCGTCACTATCAATGAACTGCAACGCCTTATTGATACTTAAATATACTAGGGTCGATCCTATACTCAACCAACCCCTATCAGCGTATCGCCTATATCCGCACAAAAATACTGTCTAAGTTACGTCGTGACTTAGGCAGCTTTGCATTATAGTCCTCATCAGGGTGATGGTAACCAATCGCCAAGGCAACTTCGCATCGATAACCACCCAGCTCTTTTTTAAACTCTTCGTTTACCAAGTCAGTATCAATTCCTTCTAAGGCGGTAGAGTCAATCTTAAGACGAGCCAAGGTATGTAAGGTATTGCCAAGGGCAAGATAAGTTTGTGCTTTAGTCCATTTACTGTTGTCACCGGTTTCATTAGTATTGCTTTCAGCAAATGCAAAAATAGCAAACGCACCCTCACGATCTTCCTGTTTTATTCGCTTATCCTCAATGCCTTTATCGACCACTTCTGCGAAGTCATCTCGTGTGTAATGTGGGTTATGAGCAAACAGAATAATTTGAGAGCTATCAAAAACATGCGCCTGGTTAAATTGATATTTCTGAGCAAATGTTTGACTCATTCGTTGCCTTGCTTCGTCACTCTCAATAACAACAAACCGCCAAGGTTGCGAGTTAATTGATGAAGGTGACAAGCGCATTGCTTCAAACAGCACATCAAGATCTGCCTGGGGGATTTCTTTTGTTGTGTCGTATTTCTTGGTGGTATGCCTCCATAGAAGGCTTTCAATTATTGGGTGAGTCATCGCTATTATCTACCTTTAGTTGGAATGGCTTTTTTTCGCCAGAGTCAGGAACCTCTGAAGCAGTAATGTTATCAATATAAATATTAATGAACAAAGGGGTATGCATTCAATTATCATCCTAAAATAGAATTTTATATATATGTAAGTAATTAAGCATATTACCTTAATGTTAAGAGGGTTTTCTCAGCCCCTTTTCTCTTATTCCCATGATATAATGATTAGCTAATATTTAAGAAAAATAAAAAAAGGTTACTCAATGAATTTTTCATCACAAGGGAACTGTGTGCTTTCCAAAAAAACGTGGTTTCTCGGCCTCGCCTTAATCATCTCTTCCTCACTCCCAATAACCAAAGCCTACGCTAGTGGCGTGAATCTTGAAGGTCTAGGTATTCGTGCCATGGGTATGGGAAGCGCATTTATTGGCTTGGCAGATGATGCTTCTGCAGTATTTTGGAACCCTGCTGGTTTAAGCCAATTAAAAGGTAGCGGCTATACGGTCGGCATCTATTCAATGACGGCAGCGGTTGACGCCAAAAATGGCGTTTCAAATAACTCACTTGCTAATGGTGATTATAATCCTAATAAAGGTGATCTCATTCCAGGATTTTACCCGACAGAACCTGACCACTTTGATGATGATGAAGAGCTTTGGTTAGGTGCAGCAACGATGCCTTCATTTCTTATGTTTAAAAATTTTGGTCGTTATACATTAGCTGGCGGTTTTTTTGGTGTCGGCGGTGCATACTCAAGTTATAACGATAAAATATTTGACACTACTAATGATGCTGAAATTGAAGCAGATGTTTTTGCCATTCTTGGCCTGATGAGTGTTAATGGCTCTATCGGTTATAAAGTAACAGAAAAGTTAAGCGTTGGTTTTGGTGTTGATATGCTTATCAATGTTTGGCGTGGTGATGTTAAGAAGGATTATATTTCTGCGGCCAACCCTGAGTTTAACTATAACTATGATGCTGAAATACGCAAATGGGGCTATGGTTTTCAAGGAAATTTTGGCATGCTCTACAAGTTTAATGAGCAATGGAGTGTTGGCGCAACCTACCGTACTGGCAGCAATATAACGCTAAAAGGGGATACAAGAATAAGCCTTAAAGGTGGTAGTGTTATTGAGCCATTTAAAACTAATGAAAAAAGTGACGGGCATACTGATTTTGAATACGGTGCGTCATGGGGCGTAGGTGTTGCCTATAAGCCAACAAACAGACTAACCTTTACTTATGATTATCGAGAAAATGACTGGAGTGACTTTAAATGGCCTGGCTCTAACGCTAAGTTTGATGACCCTGGTCCATTCTTACAAAATATTGATGAAGACCCGGGTTGGCATCGTGGCCACGGTTATAGCATCGGTACAGAGTACCTACTCAATAAAACAATCACCTTAAGAGCGGGTTATACCAATGAGGCATCAGGTATTCCATCTGAGTTTGAGAACCCTACAACCCTTACCCTTGGTGATCTTCAAATTGCCAACGTAGGCATGGGTATACAATACGACACATGGAAAGTCGACGTCTTAGTCGGCACAATGTGGGGTGGTAGCGGGTATGGTGTTGACCACCGTTGTTATGACTTTGGTATCAGCTTTATGCGTATGCTCTAAAAGAGTCTGTATTTAAAAACCCCTTAAGCTTTGCTTAAGGGGTTTTTTTAGCTCTATATATTCCACTGCTGTTACTAGCTAGTGTGATTAGTTTTTACTTCCCTATACAAAATGAAGAGAAAATCTCTCCCAACAAGTCATCTGGCGTCATTTTTCCAGTAATTTCAGATAACGCATTTTGTGCGAGGCGTAAGTCCTCAGCAAACATTTCACCCGCTTGTTCATGCAGCAGCTGCTCAATGCCATCATTTAAAAACTGATTGGACCGAGCTAACGCATCAAGATGCCTACGACGAGCTAAGAATACATTCTTCTCTTCTGAATTAAATCCCATTTGTGCTTTTAGGTGCTGGGTTAACACATCCAAGCCCTGCTTATGTTTTGCAGATAGTTTTACTATTTTGTGCCCAGCCTCCGTCTTAGCCTCCCCAAGCTTTGCCCCAGTAATATCCACTTTATTAAACACAATCGTCACAGGAGCTGTCGAAGGTATATCCTTTAATAAGGTCAAGTAATCATCAGAGCCTGACTCTTGATCGTCCACCACAAGCAATACTTGATCTGCTTCTGAAATAGCATGTTTTGCTCTTTTAACGCCTTCTTGTTCAATAATATCGCTGGTTTCACGCAAACCCGCTGTATCAATGATATGCACTGGCATACCGTCTATTTCAATTTGTTCTCTTAGTACGTCGCGAGTTGTGCCGGCTACTTCTGTCACAATCGCAGTATCACGTTGGGACAGTGCATTTAATAAACTGGATTTGCCAGCATTAGGTTTTCCAGCTAATACAACGGTCATACCATCTCGCAACAAACTACCTTGCTTTGCTGTTTCTGTCAGTATTTTGAATGCCTGTTGTAAGGTAGAAATAAGCTTTTGTAGCTCGTCGCCTGCTAAAAAGTCTATCTCTTCGTCACTAAAATCGATGGCAGACTCAACATATAATCGTAAGTGAGTTAATTGAGCTTGTAGGTCGTTGATTCGCTCAGAAAAAGCACCTTGCAAAGAGCGCTGTGCCGATGTTGCAGCCGCAGCGGTACCTGCATCAATAATGTCAGCAACTGCTTCTGCTTGTGCTAAATCCAGTTTGTTGTTTAAAAAGGCTCTTTGTGTGAATTCACCCGGTTCAGCAAGACGCGCACCTAAAGCCAATACACGTTTCAACAATATATCTAAAACAACTGGGCCGCCATGCCCTTGCAGCTCTAATGTATCCTCACCCGTATAGGAAGCAGGGGATTTGAAATACAGCGCAAGGCCACTATCAATAGTACTGTTATCGTGCTCTTTAAATAGCCTAAAACACGCCTCTCGAGCCGGTATTTGAGCACCTAGTAACTGTTCGCATATTTCCTTTGCCTTAGCACCACTAATCCTAATAATCCCTATACCACCACGACCACTGGCTGTGGCAATAGCGGCAATGGTGTCATGATCAGCCGACATAACGATGTATTACTTTTCTTTACCCGACTCTATACGTTTCATAATGAACGATTGTTGTGCAATGGTTAATAAGTTATTCACAATCCAATAAAGCACCAAACCGGCGGGGAAGAAAGCAAAAAACCCAGTAAACATAATCGGTAGCATTTGCATCATTTTCTTTTGCATTGGGTCAACAGGTGCTGGATTTAAACGCTGTTGGAAAAACATCGTAATACCGTAAATAACAGGTAACACAAAATAAGGGTCTGCAGCCGAAATATTATCAATCCACAAGGCAAAGGGTGCCTGTCTTAGCTCGACACTTTCAAGAAGGGTCCAATACAAAGCAATAAATACAGGAATTTGTATTAAAATCGGTAAACAGCCCCCTAATGGGTTAATTTTTTCGGTTTTATACAGCTCCATCATGGCTTTATTGAGCGCTTGTTTATCATCGCCAAAGCGCTCTTTAAGAGCCGCTATTCTTGGCTGAACTAACTTCATGTGCGCCATCGACTTATAGCTTTTTTCAGATAGTTTGAAGAACAGCGCTTTAATCGTCAGCGTCACCATAATGATGGCGACTCCCCAATTGCCAACAAAGTCATAAAAAAAGCTTAACAACCAAAAAATAGGTTCTGCAATAATAGTCAGTTTGCCGTAATCAACCATTAACTCCAAACCTGGAGCAGTGGCGCTTAATTGCTCTTGAAGTTTTGGTCCCGCAAACAGAACAGAGTGAATGGTTTCTACTTGACCCGCTTCAACCAACTTAACAGGTGAGTATGCACCAATAACGTATAAACCGCCTTTTAACGATTTAGTGTAATAGTTATATTGGTTTTCCTTTTCTGGAACCCAAGCCACACCAAAGTAGTGCTGAATCATCGCTGCCCAACCACCTGTTGCTTCGCGACTTAGATCCTCATCTTCCATATCGCCAAAATCAATTTTCTGATACTTTTCTTCATCTGTATAAAGCACACCACCTGTATACGTGTATATCATCGAATTAGCTTTTTTATCAGCATAGTCATTACGTTTGATTTGCAAATACTCCCTTGCAGACCAACTGCTAGCTCCGTTGTTTTCTATTTGCGTTTCAACGTCTACTTTATAGCTTCCTTTGCTGAAAACATACGTTTTGGTAATTGAGACACCCGCGTTGTTAGTCCAAGTTAATGGAACTCTCAACTCATCACCGGTCATCACATAGTCATTTTCTGATGTATGCCATAAAGCATGGTGGTTAGGGCTAGCTCCGTTCTGGGAAACAAGGCCAGACTCAACAACAAAGGTTTTAGCTGCTTGGTTATTTAGTAGCTGAACTTTTTCCTCTTTGCCTTTTGTTTCAGGATAATCAGACAAATGTAGTTCAACAATACTGCCACCCAAGGTATCAATTTCAAGCTCGTATACGTCTGTGACAACGCGTATAACACCACCTTTAGCCTGGATACTTCCATCCATTTTATTGGTATCAATAGCACTCGGTAATTTATTATCTGTTGATGCTGTATTAGGTACATCAGCTTGTTGTTTCACTTGCCCTTCAACATCAGCAACCTGCTGAGGTAACACATAATCTTTCTGCCATGCTTGCCAAATAAGTACCGCAATAAAAGCAAGTGCTGCAACGAGTAATGTTCTTTGATTATCCATGTGTTTTATCTGAAGTTGGTAAGGGGTCCACGCCACCTTTACAAAAAGGCTGGCAGCGCAAAAGTCTTTTTAATGTTAGATATAAGGCCTTGCTAGCACCAAACTCCGTAAATGCCTCAAGAGCATATTCAGAGCAGGTGGGGTAGAAGCGACATCTGCTAGCAAGCATTGGGCTGATAAACCGTTGATAACGTTTAATTAAATAAATAAATAACTTATTCATCAGTTATCAGCTTTGCCCAATGTCTGTTAATGGATAAGGAGAGCTCTTTTTTTGTTGCTCTAGCAGCCTTTTGACGACATAAAATAACAAAATCGTAACCCGATAACTGTTCCTTTTGCTGCCGAAAAGATTCCCTAACTATTCGTTTAATAAGGTTTCTTTTTACCGCTTTTTTTACATTTTTCTTTGCTATTGCAAGACCAAGCTTTGCGTTAGATATATTTTCTTGCGCTAAAACAGTAAATAAGCTGTCCGTACTTCTTTTTGCGCCTTTAAAAACGTTGGCGTATTCTGATGCCGTGTTTAACCTAAATTTTTTGCTAAACGTATAGTCTTTTGTTCGTGTTACGCAGATAAACGAGCTCTACCTTTTGCGCGTCTAGCGTTAATGATCTTACGGCCTGACTTAGTCGCCATTCTTGCTCTAAATCCATGTGTACGGGCTCTTTTTAAGTTACTAGGTTGAAACGTTCTTTTCATGCTGAAATATCCTGTGGATGACTAATTAAAGTGTTACAAAAGAAAACTTTTATTGCTTAAGGTTTTCTTTTGAGAAAAAGACTGCGAAGGTTAGTTTTATTTACGCTAAAAGTCAATGTTTATATAAAGTTTAAGTATATCCACCCATTTTATTTCTATTGTGTTTTTCCTGTGGATAACTTTCCATTTAAAGTATATTCTAGTGCTTTAATTATTCTAACTTTCAAACAAGGATTAATGTGTCATCTCTCTGGGAACAGTGCTTAAAACGTTTAGAAGAGGACATTCCGCCTCAGCAAATCAACACTTGGGTTCGCCCTTTACAAGCACAGGCAAGTAATGATGAATTACACTTATTTGCTCCAAACAAATTTGTTTTGGATTGGGTTTCTGATCATTATATTGAAAATATAACAAATATAATCAATAAGTTAACTGATAAAAAAACCCAGCTTTATTTAAAAATAGGAAGCTCGAAAGCCCCCCCTTCAATCACCCCTTTAAAAAAAGAGACTGCAACTAACACGTCTAAAAAAACGGTTCTTTCACATAACCTTAATAGAGCATTTACGTTTGATACCTTTGTTGTTGGTAAATCTAATGAACTGGCAAAAGCAGCGGCTATTCAAGTTTCAGAAAATCCAGGTACTGCATATAACCCACTATTTATTTATGGTGGCGTAGGCTTGGGGAAAACTCATTTAATGCACTCTATTGGTAACGCCATTATTCAAACGAACCCTAATGCTCGGGTCAACTTTTTATCATCTGAACGCTTTGTTTCAGACATGGTTCAATCATTACAAAAAAATACGATTAATGATTTTAAAAATCACTACCGCTCTTTAGATCTATTATTGATTGACGACATTCAGTTTTTTGCCAAAAAAGAAAGGTCACAAGAGGAGTTCTTCCATACCTTTAACACTCTCATTGAGAACAATAAACAAATTGTTTTAACCTGTGACTGTTATCCAAAAGAAATTAACGGCCTGGAGGAACGACTTAAATCTCGGTTTGGTTGGGGATTACCTATACCAGTAGAACCGCCCGATCTTGAAACTCGCGTCGCTATTTTAAAAAGTAAAGCTGCGCAAAATGGTGTAGACCTTGCTGATGAAGTTGCTTTTTTTATGGGTAATCGAATCAAGTCTAATGTTAGAGAGCTTGAAGGTGCCTTACGCAGAGTTCTTGCTAATGCAAACTTTACAGGTCAGCCCATCACGCTTGATTTTACCAAAGAAGCACTAAGGGATCTTATTGCCCTGCAAAATAAACGAATCAGTATTGATAACATTCAAAAAACAGTTGCCGAGTATTACAAAATCAGAATGTCTGATTTATTATCGTCTAAGCGAACAAGGTCAATAGCTCGACCAAGACAAATAGCAATGGCCTTGGCTAAAGAATTAACACAATACAGCTTACCTGAAATTGGTAACCAGTTTGGTGGGCGCGATCATACAACTGTGTTACATGCTACAAGAAAAGTAAAAGAGCTTCGGGACTCTGACCAAACCATTGATGAAGATTATACTAACCTGTTGAGAACCCTATCTCATTAACAAGGGATAAACTGTGGATAAAGTTAGTGCTAAGTTTATAAAGAGTTTATCCACAGCCTTATTTAAGATTAACAACATGGTTTGAATTACAATAAGTTTTTGATTTATAAAAAGAAAATAACATTATTAACCGATTTTTTAACCCTTATAACTATAATAAGTATTTAAATATGAAATTAAATATTAATAAAGAAAGCCTATTAGAACCCTTACAAAAAGTAATTGGGGTTATTGAACGCAGACAAACATTACCCATATTATCGAATGTCTATCTATCAATTCAGAGCGGACGATTGAAATTAACGGGTACAGATTTAGAAGTACAAATCAGCACCGACACAATCACTAATAGTGCTGAAGATTTTAAAATAACCGTGCCGGCTAGAAAGTTATTAGATATTTGTCGTTCTTTACCCGGTAACGCTGAAATTAAATTTACCTTTAAAGAAACTGTTTTGGTAATTACATCGGGTAAAAGCAGGTTCACTCTTAGAACCTTACCTGCCGATGAATATCCATTATTTGATGAATCAAATTACACCCATCAAGTCAATATTGATCAAGGCGTGTTATTTAAGGCCTTTAGTAAAACTATATTTTGTATGGCGCAACAAGATGTGCGTTATTATCTTAATGGGTTAATGATGGAGGTTGTTGATGGTGAATTACAAACAGTAGCTTCTGATGGTCACCGTTTAGCCTTATCTAAAAATAATATTGAAAATGAAACTCAATCGATTAACCAAGTTATTATTCCAAGAAAAGCAGCTCAAGAATTATTAAAGCTAATGGATAAATATGAAGGGATGATTGATATTAAGTTAGCAAAAAATAATATTAACTTCACGTTTGGAGAGGTGCAATTAAATGCCAAACTCATTGATGGTCGTTTTCCAGACTTTAAAAACGTCGTTCCTGAAGAAACCAAACATAGTTTCACAATAGATAAACAATCATTCAAATCTGCCTTATCTAGAGTTTCAATTTTATCTAATGAAAAATACAAAGGGATCCGTTTAGATTTATCAAGTCAGCTTATGACGATTGTTGCTAATAACCCAGAACAAGATGAAGCTATTGAAGAGGTCATGGTTGATTATGATAGTGACGAAATGAGTATGGGGTTTAATTCGAGTTATCTAATGGATGCATTAAATGTGATTGAGTCAGAGAATGTACAGGTTTCCTTCACAGATACTAACAGTAGTTGCTTATTGGAAAACCCAACAGATAAAAGTAGTCGGTTTATCATTATGCCTATGCGAATTTAGTAGTAAGTGAGTTTTCTTACTTGTCTTTAAAAGTAGTTCAAATAAAAGATGTCCGAAATATTGAAAGTGTGAGTTTTCACCCTTCATCAGGACTTAATGTTATTGTTGGCCCTAATGGTAGTGGTAAAACATCGCTATTAGAGTCACTTTATATCCTAAGCAGGGCGCGTTCTTTTAGAACGCATAATATTAGGAAAGTCTTATCGTATGATAAAAAAGACCTTGTGGTGTTTGCAGAGCTGAGTGCTTCTGGTGTTTCGAGTAAGATAGCGATAAAAAAAAACCAGCAAGAAACAACCATTAAAATTAATGGGCATATTGAACAAAAAGCATCTGAACTCTCGAGACATTTACATACACATTTAATTAGACCGGAATCACAATCTTTATTAGAAAATGGGGCAACCAGCAGACGGTCTTTTATCGACCTAGGTGTGTTTCACGTGAAACATTCATTCTTAAAGGTCTTGAAGCAGCACAACCAAGTATTAAAGCAACGAAACACATTGTTGAAATCTAAACAACTGGATACCTTACCCATTTGGAGCAATAAGCTGGTTGAATACGGTACAATGGTCAGTGAGCAAAGAGCTGAATATGTGAATCTACTTGAAAAGGAATTAAGGCTGGTTGCAGCGGAGTTCTTTGGAGATATTGAGTTTTCTATAAAATACTTATCTGGCTGGGATAAAAATTTAACGTTAACAGAAGTATTGGCGAGAAACCTTAATAGAGATGTTCAGTACGGTTATACAACAGCCGGTGCCCATAAGTCAGACATTAAAGTATTTGTTAACAATAAGTTAGCGCAAGATTTTTTATCTAGAGGGCAAATGAAGTTGCTCGTTATTGCTTTATATTTGGCGCAAATAAAATTAATGAGTAAGCAGTCTTATAAGTCTGTCTGTGTTTTATTAGATGACTTGGCTGCGGAGCTAGATGAAGTAAGCTTTAAAAAAGTGATGTTTTTTTTAAAAGATTTAGGTATTCAAGTTTTTGTTACAACGACAAATAAAAGTTTATTTTCTGATTTTATTAAAGAAAAAGAAACAAAACTGTTTCACGTGAAACATGGTGTTATGCACATAGAGGATAGTTAAGTGAGCGAAGAAAAAAGCAACGAAACGTATGATTCATCCAATATCCAAGTTTTAAAAGGGCTGGATGCGGTTAGGAAAAGACCGGGTATGTATATTGGCGATACTGACGATGGGTCAGGCTTGCATCATATGGTATTTGAAGCAGTGGATAACTCTATTGATGAAGCTTTAGCGGGCTATTGTAGTGAAGTTGGGGTGATTATTCATGATGATAACTCGGTCACTATTTCTGATGATGGGCGTGGTATTCCAGTGGATATACACCCTGAAGAAAATCGATCTGCCGCTGAAGTAATTATGACGGTGTTACATGCAGGTGGTAAATTTAACGATAACGCCTATAAAGTGTCAGGTGGTTTGCACGGTGTTGGGGTATCGGTTGTTAATGCGTTGTCTGATCAGCTTGATTTAACTATTAGGCGAGATGGAAGTGAACACTACCAACAATATAAGAATGGTGAACCTGTAGAGCCCTTAAAAATTATCGGTTCAACAGATAAAACAGGAACAAGCCTCAGGTTTAAACCCAGTTTAGCAACGTTTAGTAATATTGAATTTAGCTTTGATATATTGGCAAAAAGGCTTCGAGAGTTGTCTTTTTTAAACTCTGGTGTCCGCATTAGATTATCTGATGAGCGGACAGCGAAAGAAGAAATATTTGAATATGAAGGTGGAATTAAGGCCTTTGTTAATCATTTGAATTCCAATAAATCTCAAATTCATGAAAACATTATTTATATAAATGTCGATAAAAATGACGTAAATGTAGAGGTTGCCTTACAGTGGAATGACTCTTATCAAGAAAATATTTTTTGTTATACCAATAACATTCCGCAAAGAGATGGTGGAACGCATCTAGCCGGGTTTAGAGCAGGGCTTACTCGAACCTTAAATCAATATATTGAAAGCACGGGTTTAGCTAAAAAACAAAAAGTAACCACCTCAGGTGATGATGCTAGAGAAGGGTTAACCGCTGTTTTATCGGTCAAGGTTCCAGATCCAAAATTTTCGTCACAAACCAAAGATAAACTGGTTTCATCAGAGGTGAAATCAATTGTAGAGTCTTCATTGTCAGAAGCGTTACAAGAGTTTTTATTGGAAAACCCAGCAGAGGCTAAAGAAATAGCTGGAAAAATGCTGGAAGCAGCAAGAGCACGAGACGCGGCAAGAAAAGCGAGAGAAATGACGCGTCGTAAATCCGCTTTAGATATTGCAGGGCTACCCGGTAAATTGGCTGATTGCCAAGAGAAAGACCCTGCATTATCAGAAATATTTTTAGTGGAAGGGGACTCCGCTGGAGGATCAGCAAAACAGGGTAGGGATAGACGTACACAAGCTATTTTGCCGTTGAAGGGGAAAATACTAAATGTCGAAAAAGCCCGTTTCGACAAAATGTTGTCCTCCGAGGAAGTGGGAACACTGATTACCGCATTGGGTTGTGGAATAGGTAAAGAGGAATATAAACCAGAAAACCTTCGTTACCACAAAATAATCATCATGACCGATGCTGATGTGGATGGATCGCATATCCGAACATTATTGCTAACGTTTTTCTATCGTCAAATGCCAGAGCTTATTGAAAATGGAAATATTTATATAGCACAGCCACCTTTATACAAAGTTAAAAAAGGTAAGCAAGAATACTATGTAAAAGATGATAATGAATTAAACAGCTATTTATTGCAGCTAGCATTACAAAAAGCGAGCTTAGTAATTAATGAAAAGACACCTGCTATTAATGGTGTAGCGTTAGAAGAGCTAGCGAAAGAACATATTCAAATAGAAGGTATGATTGCTAGATTATCAGGCCGCTATGATGAGCTGATGATGAATGAGTTATTAGTCTCACCTGAAATAACAGACTCTATAGACGAACAAGCGTTAAAAGATTGGCTAGTTAATATAGAGGCAGCGTTAAACGCGGTAGAAAATAGCCCTACACACTATAGTTTTTCAGTAGATTATCAAGCAGATAATTGGTCAATACACTGCTCAACGTTGTCGCATGGAGTGGAAAAATCATTTGAAATGACACGCTTGTTTTTCAAATCTGGCGAATATACAAGGCTAGTAAATTTTGGAAAAACATTAAAAGGCATGTTTGAAGAAGGTTCAAAACTACTGATTGCTGAAAAAAGTCACGAGGTTGCAAGCTTTAAAGAAGTGTTTGAATTATTGATGAAAGAAGCAAGAAAAGGCCAACAAATTCAGCGTTATAAAGGGCTAGGTGAAATGAACCCCGATCAGCTTTGGGAAACAACCTTAGATGCAGATTCACGGCGACTATTACAAGTGCGAATAGAAGACGCCATTATGACCGATAGTGTATTTACAACCCTAATGGGTGATGAGGTTGAGCCAAGGCGAAATTTTATAGAAAAAAATGCATTAGAAGTAGCAAACCTAGATGTATAGATAAAACCAGTTTGTTGTTTCTCATTTAATTTGAATCATTCTCAAGTTATTTGACTCGATCTAAAATAACAAAGTCTTTATTTTTCATTAAGTTATATTTTTTTATTTATTTTGGAAATATAAAAAGCGGAAAAACTAATTTTTTCCGCCTTTTTTTGAAAAAAGCTACTGCGATAAAACTCAACTTAAAAAACCTTAAAAAGCCACAGGGTTGGTTTTAAGATACAAAAAAAACGTGGGCATACAAGTGGGTTGCTTTATATAAGAAAACCGTTTATATGGCCTCTCGTGAGGTCTATCTTTACCTGTTTATATTAATTTTTTCGATTAGATCTTTTTTTCAAAACCAGATGAGTTCTAAGGGTAATTAATTATCTTGATATATTTTGCTATTATAAATCTTATAGAAAGTTTTTCCCTGAGTAGGATGGGCGTAAAACTGATCAGAAATATTTATTGATCAATTAAAGGCTAGTGATTAAAGCACCATAATCAATGATGAGAAGTTAAATATGTTAGTCAACCCTTTTTAAGAACACAGGTACAGATACTTGAGTACGCCTACCATCACAATAACTAACGGTCAGAGCATCACCTGAAACAAAGTTTGTTTAAATTTAAGTCTATTTTACATCCCTGCTCCGAGGAGGAAATTACCATAAAACCTGGTTCAGAATGCTGGGTAACGGGCGTACTCGCTTCACCCAACTAAACTACTTGTCTAGCTAGGTTTTAAGCACATTATCAGCCTGTATGTTTTGATTATCTAGCCATGTTTTTCCGCTGGAAGCGTAAGATGTAATATTGCAAACTGAAGAGTTTTTACTTCTAGTGTTTAGGGGCAAGAAAAATGGGTATCTAGAGTTGATTCTCATTTAATTTGAATCATTCTCACTTTATTTGAATCTGTAATCCCCCCATTAATAACCGGAGTTAAAAGCAGAGACTATGCCGCATTCAGTAACTGCCTAGGCGGTACGCCTCCAATCGCTGTATGCGGACGTTCATTATTGTACGACCAAAGCCACTTTGTGGCTAATAATTGAGCTTGCTCAATTGATTCGAAAAGGTGTAAATCTAACCATTCATGTCGAGCTGTTCGGTTAAATCGTTCAATATAGGCATTTTGCGTTGGTTTGCCGGGTTGAATATAGAGCAAGGTGATTTTCTGTTTTATGGTCCAGTCTTTCAGGGTTTGGCTGATATATTCAGGACCATTGTCACAACGTAGAGCCAACGGTTTACCTCGCCACTCAATGATCTGTTCTAGTGACCGAATAACACGAGAGCTCGGCAATGAAAGATCAACATCAACACCTAACCCTTCACGGTTAAAGTCATCAATAACGTTGAAGGTACGTATGCTTCTACCATCATTTAAGGTGTCGCTCATAAAATCCATCGACCAAACCTGGTTAATCGCTTCAGGAACACTCAGAGCTTCCGGTTTATCGCGTTTGATACGGCGTTTAGGTTTAATTCTTAAATTCAACTCAAGCTCTCTGTAGATGCGATACACACGCTTATGGTTCCAGCCATAGCCCTTGATGTTGCGAAGGTATAAAAAGCAAAGCCCAAATCCCCAACGCTTATGTGTAGTGCTTAATCGCAGTAGCCAGTCGGCTATTTCAGCATTATCACTGGATAGTTTGGCTTGATAGCGATAACAGGTTTCACTGATACCAAAAGCACAGCAGCTGAAGCGTATGGCGACACCAAATTCGTTGTTGGCGCGTTGCGCCATCTCACGACGGTGAGATGGCCTTACCACTTTTTTTCAAGTGCTTCCCTTACGATTTCAGCCTTCAGCTTTTCTTCGGCGTACATCTTCTTAAGCCGTCGATTCTCGTCTTCAAGCTCTTTCATTCGTTTCATCAATGAAGCATCCATGCCACCAAACTTAGACCGCCATTTATAGAATGTCGCATTGCTCATGCCGTGTTCACGGCATAACTCCGGAACTGGTGTACCGGCTTCATTTTGCTTCAAAATCGACAGAATTTGACTGTCTGTATAGCGTGATTTTTTCATAAAAAACTCCTTTATTTCATTATAAGAATTTTCTACTTAAAACTCC
>Ga0209121_10001439_pt1 | contig 24997 bp, 24 predicted proteins | sample Cruoilmetagenom3_FD_187292 | JGI IMG/M metagenome (GOLD analysis project Ga0209121, IMG submission 187292) | Oil polluted marine microbial communities from Coal Oil Point, Santa Barbara, California, USA - Sample 3 (SPAdes) (version 2) | ecosystem: Environmental > Aquatic > Marine > Oil seeps ... | reverse complement strand
GTCACCGCCGCCGTTATCGCCACCGCCGTTGTCACCGCCGCCGTTATCGCCACCGCCGTTGTCACCACCGCCGTTATCGCCACCGCCGCTGTCACCACCGCCGTTGTCACCACCGCCATCATCGCCGCCGCCGTTGTCACCACCGCTATCATCGCCGCCGCCGTTATCACCGCCGCCGAACGTCACAAATTCACCCAAAACTTCAGGCTCCGGGATACAGGCCTGATCGTCGATGATCGGGAAGCCTTCTTTGGTGAAGATGACTGGTGCAGGTTCATCGTTACAGTAGGCGATCCAAACGCCATCTGCGTTATACGCGCCACCGGCACTAGCTGAATCCGCATCGTTTGATTGATTAGATGCCGCGCATGCGCCTAAAGATAACAGGCCGCACGTCGCTAAAAGCAGACGTTTCATCGTACTGAACTCCCAAAAATCGTTACACAAAAAACTTTTACTTAACAACGCCCACCAATACTGACGAATCGCTTATGCCACAATTATGCCTTATTGTCGAATCTATGTGAGATAAATTCACCTTAAGTTGCGGCCTCTAATAATCGGCGTTCTGGACATCCATCGTCTGTTGGATTACCGATACACAACATCTTGCCCTAACAACCATAAGGAGGGCCACCCATTGACCGATCCCGTCAAATTAACGGCTGAGTTGATCCGTTGCCCTTCAGTCACGCCTGTTGAAGGTGGCGCGTTACAATTGCTCGAAAAACAGCTTTTTGAGGCCGGTTTTGTTACAAATCGTGTTGATCGAGGTGACACCTCCAATCTCTTTGCGCGCTGGGGGGGGCAAACGAACGGGCGAACTTTCGGGTTTAACGGGCACACGGATGTGGTGCCTGTGGGCGATCGGGACGCGTGGACGGTTGATCCTTTTGGGGCGGAAGTTAAAGACGGCTTTATGTATGGCCGTGGCGCGACTGACATGAAATCCGGTGTGGCTGCATTTGCGGCTGCCGCAATCGATTTCGTTTCTGCTACCCCGCCAAACGGGTCGATTGTACTGGCCATCACCGGAGACGAGGAAGGGGATGCGACAGACGGGACCATTGCACTTCTGGACTGGATGGATGCCAACGCCGAGAAAATCGACCATTGTCTGGTAGGCGAGCCGACCTGCCCCAGCAATATGGGCGAGATGATGAAAATCGGGCGGCGTGGATCTATGACGGCGTATTTTACGGTGACGGGCGTGCAGGGGCATTCGGCTTATCCGCACCGCGCGAAAAACCCGCTGCCTGCAATGGCGCGCCTGATTGATCGGCTGGCTAGCCATAAGCTGGACGGTGGAACAGCGCATTTTGATGCCTCGACGTTGGCGGTTACGACAATCGATACAGGCAATACGGCGAACAACGTTATTCCGGCAAATTGCCGAGCGACGGTGAATATCCGGTTCAATGACGAGCATACATCCGGGGGTCTGACGGCATGGCTGCGCGAAGTTGCAGACGAGATCGCGGTTGCCAACGATGTGGATATCGCCATGCGCGTACAGGTTTCGGGTGAGAGTTTTATTACGGAACCGGGGGAGCTTTCCACGTTAATCGCGACAGCGGTGAAGGCGGAAACGGGCGTTACACCCGAGATGTCCACATCGGGCGGTACATCCGATGCGCGGTTCGTGAAAGACCATTGTCCGGTCGTTGAGTTTGGTTTGGTGGGTAAAACCATGCATCAGGTTGATGAACGGGTGGAGGTTGCACAAATCCATCAATTGAAGGCGATCTATACACGCATATTGCAGGATTATTTCGCCTAGGACGCGGTATCCCACTTACGGATTAATCCATAAACTCCGTCGAATGCGCCTTCTGTCAAAGCCTTGGCAAGCAAACGCTCGGGGTTTGTGGGTGGCGGAAACTGCATATTTTCAGCCGTATCACTGCAAAACCCGAAGCGATGGTAATAAGGTTCGTCCCCCACCAGAATGACTCGTGACCAGCCGATATCCATTGCACGGTCCAGAGATTCCGAGATAAGCATATTCCCAACCCCCTCGCCCTGGCGGGTGGGGTGGACAGCTACGGGGCCGAGCAACAGGGCGGAGTGCCCTGCCTGCCCGATGCGAACCGGCCAGTACCGTATCGCCCCTGCGAGGATATTGTATTGGTCCCGCGCAACCAGCGACAGGTCCGGCACCTGATCCACGCCATCGCGCAATCGGTAAGAGCTTAACGCCGAGCGGCCGGGCGCGAAGGCTAGGTCATAGAGGTATTCCACCTCGTCCAGATCATCGGGAATTTCAGGAGTTATGCGAAACATTGGAAGCTACCGGCATAAGGGATAGGGAAAACGTTGCCCGTCCAGGGCGCAAATTCAGCTTCGTCGGGTAATCTGCGTATACATTGTGGTGTTTCCATAAATGTCTCTCGACACTTGCCTAACATGCCCCTAGCTTTTCGGCAAATAGACAAAAGGACATCGCGCATGTTTTATCGCCCGAATATCGACGACCACGGCCTGCCGCACAATCCGTTCAAGGCGATTGTTTCACCACGCCCTATCGGCTGGATTTCAACGGTGGATACAGATGGCCGTGCCAATCTTGCGCCTTATAGTTTCTTCAATGCGGTGACGGACAACCCGCCGATGGTGATGTTTGCCAGTACGGGGGCGAAGCCGGATCAGGCGTATGCGAAGGACTCGGTTGCCAATATCCGTGCGACTGGCGAATTTGTCGTAAACATCGTATCGCTGGAACTGAAGGACCTTATGAACAGCACTTCGGGGACGCTGGCGGCGGGGGCTGATGAATTTGAGCATGCAGGCATTGCCAAGGCTGACTGTAACATCGTTAAGGCCCCACGCGTGGCGGCCTCGCCTGCGTCGCTGGAATGCAAGCTGTTCAAGATTATTGACCTGCCCGGCGAGAATAACGTGATGGTGTTGGGCGAGGTTGTAGGTGTGCATCTGGATGATACCGTCATTGTAAACGGGATTTTCGATGTAACGCGCTATACCCCGCTGGCGCGGTTGGGGTATAAGGATTACACATCCGTTACGGATATTTTTGCACTAAACCGACCTGTTTAAGGAATGACAATGGATACTATGATCGGAATCATCGGTGGCAGTGGCCTTTACGATATCGAGGGGCTTGAGAACGCAAAGTGGGTGACGGTTGAGACCCCGTGGGGGGAGCCCTCGGATCAGGTGTTTACCGGTACGTTGAACGGCGTGAAAATGGCGTTTTTGCCAAGGCATGGGCGTGGGCATGTACAGACACCCTCGACAATCAACTACCGCGCCAACATCGATGCGCTGAAGCGGATCGGCGTAACCGATGTGATTTCGGTTTCCGCCTGCGGATCATTTCGCGAAGAAATGGCACCGGGGGATTTCGTGATGGTGGACCAATTTATTGATCGCACATTTGCCCGCGAAAAGTCGTTTTTCGGACCGGGATGTGTTGGCCATGTTTCCGTGGCGCACCCCACCTGCCCCCGCCTTTCTGCAGCTTGCTTTGAGGCAGCGAAGGCCGAGGGTATCACCGCTCACATGGGCGGAACCTATCTGGCGATGGAGGGCCCACAGTTTTCGACCCTCGCCGAAAGCAAGATGTACCGCGAGGTTTGGGGCTGTGATGTGATCGGCATGACCAACATGCCCGAAGCCAAATTGGCCCGCGAAGCCGAGCTGGATTATGCCTCGGTGGCCATGATCACCGACTATGACAGCTGGCACCCTGACCACGGCGAAGTTGATGTTAATGACATCGTCAAGACTCTGTTCGGTAACGCAGATAAAGCACGCGGCATGGTTAAACGCCTGCCGGCCCTGTTGGGTGCAACACGGGATGTTTGTGAGCACGGCTGTGATCGCGCGTTGGAATTCGCCATTCTGACAGCCCCTGACGCCCGCGACCCCGTGATGGTAGCCAAACTGGATGCCGTTGCTGGCCGCGTCCTTTAACCACCGTTTTCATCTGCCATTCCGCGCGGTAACACGTTACAAAGCGTACGATTAAGAGAGGCGACATATGACAACCACCGGCGTTATCCTTGGTAAATTCATGCCCCCGCACGAGGGACACGTAGCGCTGGTGCGGACGGCCTCGTATCTGGTGGATCGGTTGACGATCATTTTGTCGGCGTCGAATAATGACCCGATCAGCCCATCGGTACGCAAGAACTGGATGGAAAGCCTGTTCCCCAAAGCAGTGGTGATTGTGGTTAATAACGGAGCCGAGCCGTTGGCATCCGATAGCCCTGACTGGGCACGGATTATCCGTGGTTTTCACCCCGAAGCTATAGACCGTGTGATTGGGTCCGAGGACTATATCGTCAACCTTGCCAAGGCCTTGAATGCGCAACATTTCATCCTAGACCCTATGTGGATGGCGTTCCCCGCCAACTCGGTAGAGGTGCGCGAGGATCCGTTCAGCCATTGGAAATCCATTCCCGATTATGTGCGACCGTATTTCCAGAAGCGTCTGACACTGGTAGGACCGGAAAGTACCGGCAAATCCTATATGGCAGACGTTCTGGCGACGAAGTTCGGCGGGCCGTATGTACCGGAATATGGTCGCCCCTACGAAAAATATCGCGCCCCCGGCGATTATCGCGCCGAGGAGTTACACTTCATCGTTGATGGTCACGTTGCCCACCGTAAAACCCTGTCGCTAAAGGCGGGGCCGGTGCTGTTCGAAGACACCGACCCGTTGTTAACGGCTGTCTGGGCCGAGATGTTGCTAGGCCACTCCCTACCCGATCTTGAAGCACGGATTGAATTACCGGATCATTACCTGTTGCTAGACGCCAACGCCCCTTGGGAAGAAGACCCACTGCGTTACTACGGAAAGCAGGAACAACGGCAGATGTTTTTCACCAAGATCAAAGCCAAGCTTGATGCCTTTGATGCTAGCTACACGTTGATTTCAGGTAATTGGGCAGAACGCGAAGCACAAGCCATTTATGTAACAGAAAAAATGTTAAAAACACCAAAAATGCACGGAGGGGCAGATGCCCAAAAATAAGACTGTCAAAGACTACATTCGAACTATTCCGGATTTTCCGCATGAAGGAATTATGTTTCGTGATGTAACAACTTTATTCGGCGATCCACGCGGTTTTCGCATGGCTATCGACCAGTTGCTGCACCCATATGCAGGGGAGCAGATCGATAAAGTTGTAGGATTGGAGGCCCGTGGTTTTATCCTTGGCGGGGCTATTGCGCACCAGCTCTCAAAAGGGTTTGTACCGATCCGCAAGAAGGGCAAATTGCCCGGCAAAACGATCGAGCAAGAATATGAGCTGGAATATGGTCAGGCCGTGATGGAAGTACACGACGATGCAATTCAGCCCGGGGAAAAAGTTCTGGTCGTCGACGATTTGCTGGCAACCGGAGGCACGGCCGAGGCTGGCATCAAACTGATCGAGCGTATGGGCGGCATTGTCCTTAGTTGCGCGTTTGTGATCGATTTGCCTGAACTCGGTGGTCGCAAAAAGCTGGAAGACTTAGGCATGGATGTTCATATTCTTTGTGACTTCGAAGGTGCTTAGGATTTCGCTAACCACTTGTTAACCAATCCGTGGCAAAACACCCTCACCCCACGAGAATAGGGTGCTGCTTGTATCAGTTTCGACTGGGTGAAATGCTTCGCTGGTTCCCTCCGGCGGAGCATTTTAGATTACAGCACCGGGATTCATTATGCCGTTCGGGTCCAGTGCATTTTTGATCGCCCGCATAGCGGTCAGTTTTGCCGGGTCGCTGAATTTCAGCAAGTCCGCTTTCTTCATGCGCCCAATTCCATGTTCAGCGCTAAAAGAGCCGCCAAAATCATCTACAAGAGCATAAACAGCGCTGGCTAGCGACATGCGAATATCATCATATTCCGAACGCGTGGCGCCCTTGGGGGGGTAAATGTTGTAGTGCAAATTGCCGTCGCCCAGATGCCCGAAACAATTAATCCTAAGCTGCGGGTTAATGGATTTCACCATTTGCGCCGCACGCGAGATAAAGTCAGGGACGAGACTTACGGGCACGGATATGTCATGCGAAGAAATCACGCCGACTCTTCGGTTTGCCTCGGGAATATGCTCGCGGATATTCCAGAATGCTTGGCGTTGCGCCTCATTTTGCGCCAAGACAGCATCTCCGATCAGTCCTGCACCGAACCCATCCTCCAATACACGTTCCAGATTTTCCTTCAGGCCGGAATTTCGCCCTGCACCGCACTCCAATAACACCATCCATTCCGGTGTTGCGCTTAACGGTTCGGTAAATTCAATTCCGGTTTCATTCAGAAAATCGGGACCCTGACGGTGAATCAGTTCAAACGCCGAGATTACCCCGCCAAGTTGGGTCGATAGAAGATTTAGTATCTCCACTCCGGCCCGCGGGTTGGGGATAGCAAGGAAGGCTGTTTCCACCTCCACAGGTTTGGGCATAAGCCGCAGGGTCGCGGCGGTGATGATACCCAGCGTACCCTCCGCCCCGATCAAAAGGTTTCGAAGATTGTACCCGGTGTTGTCTTTACGTAGCCGTTTCAATCCATCAAAAATGCTGCCATCGGGTAAGACCGCCTCGATCCCGATGCATAGATCGCGGGTGTTCCCATAGCGCAGAACATTCACGCCACCCGCATTGGTGGCAAGGTTTCCGCCGATTTGGCAAGCCCCTTCAGAAGCCAGCGACAATGGAAACAGGCGTTGCACATCATCTGCCGCATTCTGGGTATCAGCCAATATCACGCCAGATTCCGCCGTTAGAATATTGTCGTCAGGATCGACATCGCGAATGGCGTTCAGCCGCTCCAACGACAGGATCACAGGCTTCGGTCCGGCAATCGAAACCTGCCCGCCGACCAGCCCCGTGCCACCACCGTAAGGAACAACGCCAATTTTATGCGCGTTACACAGGCGCACGATTTCCGAAACCTCGGTCACCGAACGCGGACGCAGAAGCGCGGCCCCTTGCCCGTCATACCGCCCGCGCGGTTCTTCCAGATAACGGGCTGCGGGTGTGGCAAGATCGGTAATATTCGCCAGCTTTGACAAAAATTCTGATGTTGGTTCGTTCAGGGGCATGCGTCCCTCCGACAGATTCAGGTGCTTTTATTCCGCGCGACCTCGACGGTCACGCCGCAGATTGGCATAAAGAACATGGTTGCGCCAGCGGCCATCGATTTGCAGATAACTTTGCGCGACGCCTTCGTATTTAAAACCTGACTTTTCAAGCAATGCACGCGAAGGACCGTTTTCTGGCAAACATCCGGCCTGAATGCGGCTGATGTCCAGCACCGTGAATGCATGCAAAACCGAGGCATTTAGTGCCTCGGCCATATAGCCTTGCCGCGTGAAACCTTCCCCCATCCAGTACCCGACGGTGCAAGATTTGGACACCCCGCGTTGTATGTTATCAAGGGTGATGCCGCCCAAAAGCTGATCGTCATCGTTACGGAACATCAACATATTCAGGCCACGACGGTCCTTGGCCATGCGCTTGGCCCAAACCACGCGATTCTGGAAGGCGCGGCGCGTTAGGTAAGAGGCATCGCGCACCGGCTCCCACGGTGCAAGGAAATCTGCGGAGCCACGACGAAGAGTTTCCCACATGGCAAAATCATTTGCTTCGGGTAAGCGCAGCGTCAGTCGTTCAGTCCGGAGTATCTGGATTTTACGCAGCAAAAACACAACTACGCTACCAACTTATCCGCAAGAATTGACACTTCAGGAGCATCGTCAACAGGGCCATACAATGCCATTGCAGGCTTCCCTGTAAGGCACAGCTTTTGCGCAAAGTCGCGAACCTTGGGGGTTGTCACATCCTCGATCTTGGTGATGATCTCTTCAAGGTCAGGCACGCGGTTCCAGACGGAAACCATGCGAGCCAACCGTTCGCAGCGGGCCGAGGGGCTTTCTAACCCTATCAACATCCCCGCCTTCATTTGCTGGCGGGCGCGTTCAATTTCGACATCATTCATGTCTTGGGTTGCGCGGCGCAGTTCCGTGATAGTTAGGTCTGCCAGCTCGGCGAGCTTATCGCCGCTGGTGCCCGCGTAAACTGTGAACAATCCCGTGTCTTCGTGAGCGCTGGCCGAGGCGAAAATTGAATAGCACAGGCCGCGTTTTTCCCGCGCCTCCTGAAACAGGCGCGATGACATGCCGCCGCCGAATGCCGTGGAGAAAATCTGGCCGGTGTAGACGTCTTCATCGCGAAAACCGGAGGATTCGATGGCGAAGGTGAAATGGGCTTGTTCCAGATCTTTGATCTCGCGTTTTTCCCCGCCGATAAAGTTCGCCTTGGGGGCGATTGCCGCAGTACGGCGTGGCAGGTGGCTGAACAGCTTTTCAGCCTCGCGCACTATGGCGTCGTGGTCAACGGCCCCCGCTGCGGCCAAAATCATTTGCTCCGGCCCGTAGTATTCTTGCACGAACCCTGCCAGATTTTCACGGCTGAACGCTTTTACGCGTTCGGCAGGGCCAAGGATCGGGCGCCCCATGGGTTGGTCGGGAAATGCGGTTTCTTGCAGCCAATCGAAGATGATATCGTCTGGTGTATCGAAGGATTGGCCGATTTCGGACAGGATCACGCCGCGTTCGACTTCCAGTTCGCGTGGATCGAACGCTGGTTCCAGCAAGATATCCGAGATCACATCGAGAGCCAACGGCACATGTTCCTGAAGCACTCGTGCGTAATATGCAGTCGTTTCACGGCTAGTGTAGGCATTAATGAACCCGCCGACGTTTTCGATGGCCTCGGCGATATCCAGTGACGTGCGCCGTTTGGTGCCCTTAAAAGCCATGTGCTCCAGAAAGTGCGCGATGCCATTTTGGTCGAGGCGTTCATGACGTGCACCAGCATCAACCCAGATACCAAGCGTTGCTGATTTCAAGCCGGGCATATTTTCGGTGACGATACGGAAACCGTTCGACAGGGTGTGCATTTGAACACTCACGTTGCGATCCCCTTATTGATAATATCTTTTATGGCGGACAGGTCATTAGCGACGCGGGTTACGCGTTCGGGCCGATCAAACAGGTCGGCCATGTGCGGGGGTAAATCCGGACGGATACCACAGGCTGCCTCGACCGCGTCAGGGAATTTGGCTGCGTGGGCGGTGGCCAACGCTATCATAGGCGTAGCAGGGTTGCCGCGCATTTCAGCAGCAGCTTTGATGGCGACCGCTGTATGCGGACAGACGATCTCGCCGTAATGTTCTTGTGCGAAACGGATAGTCGCCGAGGTTTCTTCCTCGGAACAATTCGTGCTGTCGAATTCGTCGCGAAGGCGGCTTAATGCACCCTGAGCGAGGGTGAACGAACCCTTGTTACCAAGGTCATCCATCAGCTGCGAAATTGCGGCGCCTTCGCGATCATAAAGGTCAAACAAAAGGCGTTCGAAGTTGGACGAAACCTGAATATCCATCGAAGGGCTAATCGAAGGCGTTACGCCGGTTTTGGAGTGATCCCCGCTGGCAAGCGTCCGGTGCAGGATATCGTTTTGATTGGTTGCGATCACCAAGCGTTCAATGGGCAGCCCCATACGTTTCGCGACATAACCTGCGAAAATATCACCGAAGTTGCCCGTGGGGACCGTGAATGAAACCTTGCGGTTGGGTGCGCCAAGCGACACTGCGGAGGTGAAGTAGTAAACAACCTGCGCCATAACCCGCGCCCAGTTGATGGAATTCACACCGGCCAGTTTTACACCGTCGCGGAATTCAAAATCATTGAACATATTCTTCAGTTGCGCTTGGCAATCGTCGAAATCACCGTCCACAGCCAATGCGTGGATGTTGGCAGCATCAGGCGTGGTCATCTGACGGCGCTGCACTTCGGATACGCGACCGTGCGGGTACATGATGAACACGTCAACGGCATCCAACCCTGCGAAGGCCTCGATAGCGGCAGAACCTGTGTCCCCGGATGTGGCGCCTACGATGGTCACGCGTTCGCCGCGACGCTTCAGGGCAACCTCGAACATCTGGCCGATCAGCTGCATCGCAACGTCTTTGAACGCCAAAGTCGGGCCGTGGTGCAGTTCCAGCAAGAAGTCGTTCGAGCCAAGTTGCACCAACGGGCAACGCGCGTCATGCTTAAAGCTGGAATAGGCTTTGGTCAGGATCTCGCGAAGTTCCTCGTCGTTGAATGTGTCGCCGATGAACGGCTTGATTACGCGGAAGGCAACCTCTTCATAAGAAAGGCCAGCGAGGGCCGCGATGTCGGCATGGCTCATCTGCGGCCAGCTTTCGGGCACATAGAGGCCACCGTCACGGGCTAGACCCGTTAGCATGGCTTCTTCAAAACTTAACGACGGCGCTTGGCCCCTTGTGGAAATATACCGCATTTATCCAATCCGACTCATGATGTTTTGGGTTTGATACGCCAAAGTGCGTAGCCTGTCATCCCGATCCATATAGCGGCCAGTGAAAACCATGTCATTACGTATTCCAAATGACGGTTCGAGATATTGATCGAGACCCGCTGCGGCGTGATCCCGTCATTATTCGTGCTGCGCGCGATGGCGAGCATGACTTGATCCGTTTCCAATGTTTCTGCCATTAATTTTACATCACGGGCGAACCAGATGTTTTTTTCGCGATTAGGGTCAGGAACGTATTTGTCCGTTTCTTGTGGCCACACTAGCGAGCCAACGGCGGTGATTTCCCCACCAGCACGAACCACGTCCTTTTCACCCTCCGGCAAGAAGCCGCGATCCACCAATATCCGGTAACCGTCCTCCAAAACCATCGGCGCAATTACACGGAACCCGGGACCACCATCGCCAAAGGTTAGAACGTGTAATTCACCATCGCCAATCCTGCCTGTCACCTCGACTTGCAGATATTTATCGGCGACTGGGTCGGGGTTTAGCGGTAGCGCAACAGGTGGCTCGGCCAGACGCGCATCGATTTCCGCCAGAATGTCGGCTTTCCACGTCATGCGTTGTAATTGCCAAAAACCCAGTGACATTAAGATGGCGGTGCCCACCAAGCCAAAGATTAACAAGGGTATGCGTCGATTCATAACGACCTCGGTTCAAACGAAAGCGCGAGCCCTGAAGAAGGACTCGCGCGAAATTTATAGAGAAGGTTGGGCGCTTATGGAACCCTTACAGGCGCCGCCCTTCCGGGCTGGTATCAGCCGCCCCAGATGTAGATTGTTGCGAACAGGAACAACCATACAACGTCAACAAAGTGCCAATACCATGCCGCCGCCTCAAAACCGATATGGTTTTTTTGAGTGAAGTCACCTTTTTGGGCGCGAATAAGACAGACTGCCAAGAAGATCGTTCCGACAATTACATGGAAACCGTGAAAACCTGTCGCCATGTAGAATGTGCCGCCGTAAACGCTGCCGCTAAAGCTGAATGTCGCATGCGCGTATTCGTAGCCTTGGAAGAACGTGAACAACATTCCCAGCAGGATGGCGAGGATCAGACCGTTTTTCAGACCTTTGCGATCGTTTTCATGGGCCAACGCGTGGTGCGCCCATGTTGTAGCAGCACCGGAACACAGAAGGATCAACGTGTTGATCAGCGGCAAATGCCAAGCATCCAGTGTTTCGATGCCTTCTGGTGGCCAAACACCGCCTGCATAGTCAGCAATCGGGAAGAGCGAGGCACGGAAGAAGGCCCAAAACCATGCTACGAAGAACATAACCTCGGAGGTGATGAACAGGATAACGCCGTAGCGCAGGCCGATTTGAACAACAGGTGTATGGTCGCCGGTATTACCTTCGACGGCAACCTCTGCCCACCATGCATACATTGTGTAAAGCACGCCGGCAAAGCCGATCAGTGCCATCCACGGGCTAGAGTCGTTCATCCAGAGCACCGAACCGAAGAACATTACGAACGCGCTAACCGCGCCTAGAAGCGGCCACGGGCTGGGTGCCAGAATGTGGTAGTCGTGATTTTTTTCATGCGCCATGTTGGGTCCCTCTTTTATTTGACGTTATTCGCGGTCAGTTTACCGCAGTATTATCAGTGTCGTCTACCGTTTGCTCAAGTTTTACTTGCTCGCTCGGTAGGTCGGTTTCGTAGAATGTGTAGGATAGAGTAATCGCTTTAACGAATTTTCCATCGCGGTCGTTTACTATCTCTGGATCGACATAGAACGTGACCGGCATCTGGACGGTCTCGCCAGGTTGCAGGACTTGTTCGGTGAAGCAGAAGCAGTCGATTTTGGTGAAATATCCGCCCGCTGTGTGTGGTGTAACGTTATAGCTTGCTGTGCCTGCCACCACCCGGTCGGTTGGGTTGTATGCCTCGTAAAAGGCCAGGCCAACTTCACCTATGCGGATTTCCATTTCGCGTTGCACGGGCTTGAAGGTCCACGGCATATCACGTTCTGTCGACGCATCGAAGCGGATCGCCATCGTTTGATCGAGAATTTCGGCAGCCTGCCCTGAAGATGCGACGGCTGTCGTGCCGCCATACCCCGTAACAGAACAGAACCAGTTATAGAATGGAATCGCAGCAATCCCCATCGCCCCCATGAACGCAACGATTGCGACAAGGCTTAGAACAACGCGTTTGTTGGCGGTTGTGCTCATTCGGACACCGCATCCAGACTGAAGTTCGGAGCTTTAATATCCACGCCCTGTGGCTGGTTAAGCTTAACTATGGTTACGGCGAAAATCAGGGCGACGAACAACGCAAGCGCGACCCCGACGGAGGTATTGCGCCCTTTGCGGCGTTTGTGCAACTCGTGTTCTTTTTGAATGCCGGACATGATCAGAACCACACTGGCCAGTTCGCAACACCAAGATCGAGGGCACGCAAGGCGGCCTCGGCCAAAAGGGCTACGAAGTGGACGAAAAGGTAAAGAATGGAGAACATGAAGAAACGTTTTTCAGCACGATATACATCTGCATCTGCGGTTTGGTCACTGCGCTGCCAAAGACGAAAAGCGCCGAACAGGAACACCGCGTTAAAAGCCGCAGCCACGGCGAAATACAGCGGGCCACCGATCTGGGTGAACGCAAGTGCAAGTGCAATGGGGGCGAGCAACACCGAATACGCAAGAATGTGGCTGCGTGTAACACGCGTACCACTGGTAACAGGTAACATCGGAATGTTGGCGGCTTTGTAATCCTCGTTACGGAACAACGCCAATGCCCAGAAATGCGGCGGGGTCCAGACGAAGATCAGGGCGAACATCAAGATACTTTCGATGCTAACACCGCCCGTTGCAACGGCCCAACCGATCATTGGGGGGAACGCGCCTGCGGCGCCACCGATTACGATGTTATGGGGCGTGCTGCGCTTCAACCACATAGAATAAACGACGGCGTAGAAAAATATCGTGAACGCCAGCAGGCCAGCGGCAAACAGGTTGCCAAACAGGCCCAACATCATCACAGACATGAACGAAAGCGTTAAGCCGATCGCCAATGCCTCGCCAGCGGTTACGCGGCCCGACGGGATAGGGCGGCTGGTCGTCCGTTTCATCACGGCGTCGATGTCAGCATCCCACCACATGTTCAATGCACCCGAGGCACCCGCCCCGATAGCAATGCACAAGATCGTAGCAAATGCGATAACCGGATGCACAGCAACGGGTGCTGTGAACAGGCCTACGGCCGCTGTAAAGACAACCAAGCGCATGACGCGTGGTTTCAACAGATCGACATAGTCGCCAAACTGCGTGTCATATTCTTGCGTATCAGCCATGTAAGTTGCGTCAGTCATAATCTCGCCCATTAAAGGATCGGGGCAGCTAGCCGCCCCGATGAACGTATCAGTCAGCAGATGCGACAGTAATCGAAGTCGGCAGGCCGGCGAACTCGTCGACCGCACGGTTCAACCATGCATCATACACGTCTTGCGAAACCACTTTTACGGTGATTGGCATGTATGTGTGGTCCTTGCCGCAAAGCTCGGAACACTGGCCGAAGTAAATGCCTTCGATATCGGCGGCGAACCATGTTTCGTTCAAGCGGCCCGGAACAGCATCCAGCTTCACACCAAACGAAGGAATTGCCCAAGAGTGGATAACATCGCCACCCGTGATCTGAAGGCGAACAACCGCATTCACGGGAACAACCATGGCATTATCAGTGGCCAACAAGTATTCGTCATTCGCGTACCCGTATTCCGCCAACTCTGCTTTAACAGCTTCTGTCAGACCGGGCTCGCCCGTACCAATCATGTAGGCATCGAATTCGAATTCGCTGTCCGGGTATTCGTAGGTCCAGTACCACTGGTTACCTGTTACCTTGATTGTCAGGTCAGATTCGGGAATTTCCAATTGCTTGAAAAGAATTGGCAACGAGAAGGAGCCAATTACGATAAGGATCAGGATCGGGGCAACCGTCCAGACGACCTCAACAGTCGAGTGATGCGTGAAGCGTGCTGCTTCTTTGTTGGCGCGGCGATTATAGAAAACAAGAACCCAGATCAGAAGCAGCGAAACAAACAAACAGATCGCGCCAATGATCCAGTTGACCATGCCGTCCAGCCAGTGAATGTCGCGTGCAAGTTCCGTTGCTGCGGTTTGAAAGTTAATGCCACCCGGTGTTGGCTTACCAATGGACTCGAGGCCCGTAATACCATCTTGCGCCCAAGCAGCGCCGGAAATCATTGTAGCAACCACAAAGGTTGCAACTTTTGTGAAAAAATCACCAATCCGCATCGTTTGTTCCCCGTTATTTGTGCATTTTAGCACTCTATAAATCCTGCCTGCGATAATTTGCAGAATCTCCGTTTATTGATCTAGATCAAAGATCATATTAGACAGTAGATAACAAGTCAGTCATTTGCGGCATTCAGCCGCTTCTACGCATTTCATCGCTCTAAGGACTAAATATGTCATCAATTACACCACGCTTTCGCCCTTTCGAGACAAATCTGGACTTTGATCGATCTCTCGCCACCCTTCGCGCGGCGACTTCTGGTGCAGATGATGGCGAAATTTTCCTTGAACGCCGCCGCTCCGAGGCATTGGTTCTAGACGACGGGCGCATCAAAACGGCCAGTTATGATGCATCCGAAGGTTTCGGACTACGCGCCATTCGCGAAGAGACAGCAGGCTATGCACATTCTTCTGATATCTCGGAGGTAGCACTGAAACGAGCCGCCGAGACCGCGCGCCTGGCAGTCGGTGATGGTGGTGGCACGATGGCCCCGCCCCCCGCAGCCACAAACCAGCGCCTGTATACCGATCGCGATCCGTTCGACGACGCCACCTTTGCCGTGAAAATTGAAACGCTTCGCGAAATCGATGCCTTTGCTCGCGAGCTTGATCCGAAGGTAGTGCAAGTATCAGCTAGTTTAACGGCAAGTATGCAAGAAATCGAAATTCTGCGGCCTGAAGGCATACATCTGTCCGAAGCTCGGCCACTGACGGGGATTAGTGTCTCGGTTATTGTCGAAAAGGACGGGCGACGCGAAAGCGGACATTCTGCCAGCGGCGGTCGTCATGGCTTGGCCGTGCTGATGACTGACGATCACTGGAAGGCCGCCGCGAAGGAAGCGCTACGGATCGCCTTGGTTAATCTTAACGCCGAGCCTGCGCCCGCAGGCGTCATGGACGTGGTTCTAGGCAACGGTTGGCCCGGCATTTTGTTGCACGAGGCCATCGGGCACGGACTTGAAGGCGACTTTAACCGTAAGAAAAGCAGCGCCTTTGCGGGGCTTATGGGCAAACGTATTGCAGCCAAGGGCGTGACGGTGGTGGATGACGGGACGATCCCTGACCGCCGCGGCTCGATCTCCTTTGACGATGAAGGCACGCCGTCGCAACGCAACGTGCTGATCGAGGACGGCATTCTGGTTAATTTCATGCAAGACCGCCAAAATGCCCGCCTTATGGGTGTGCCAGCCACAGGCAACGGGCGGCGGCAAAGCTATGCCCACGCGCCAATGCCACGGATGACCAACACCATTATGCTTGGCGGCGATGTTGAACCGGGCGATATTGTTTCCGAAGTTAAGGACGGCATTTATGCAGTCGGGTTTGGCGGCGGGCAGGTGGACATCACCAACGGCAAATTCGTGTTCAGCTGTACGGAGGCATATCGCGTAAAAAACGGTATCGTCGGTAATCCAGTCAAGGGGGCCACATTGATTGGCGACGGCGCAACCGCGCTGAACAAAATTCGCCTGATTGGCAACGATATGGAAATGGACCCCGGGATTGGCACCTGCGGAAAGGCAGGGCAATCGGTTCCGGTTGGTGTTGGCCAACCTACTTTGCTGATCGGGGATCTGACAGTCGGCGGGAGCGCAACTTGACGTAACAAGCAATCCTTTCAGTGCGTTAGCCACCTCCTCGACAGCGGTTCTTGGCGCAGTCGTCGAAAACCACACGCGCAAGGCAACATTTCATCGGTTTCAATGTGGTTTTTGCCCACAACGGATGATGCAGCTTTAAACTTGGTTAACCTTCTCTGAAGGCCAGATTAAGATAATCGGTCAGCGGCTTAACCAAGTATTCTATTGGCGTTCGATCGTGTGTTTTAAAGAATACCTCAACCGGCATACCCGGAAGTAGTCCAAGGGCATCCTCTCGTTGCAAGGTGCGGACGGCCGATGCCTGGGACAGGCCTTTGGCCAATAGTAATTCCTCGTTCAACAATTCTTCGGAAATAAGTCCGTGTTGGCGGACTATTGCTTCGAGTTGCGCCTCCGTGCCAATGATTTGTTCGGCGATAGTGACACCCGGGGTTACTTCGCCCTTCAGCACCAAAAAGGCACCTAATGCCAAGATGGCAGATTGTAAAAATATTCGTAACGTTTTGGTTAAACTTGCAAATAGTCCAGTTACCAGTATAAATAGAGTGACCAGAGTTTCTTCTGAACGGCTGCCCAATACACGGTCATAAACCTGAAGCATAAAAAGCGGCCCGACCAGCATCAGCAGATTGACGAATATGCTGAACAGCCCAGCAGAGGCCAAAGCACCAGTTGCGGGAAGTAGCGTACGCCGTAATTCTTGCGCGCCAACCCGGATCGCGTCCCTATTACTTACGAATAGTCCTAACTCGAAAAAGTTCGGTGTAGTTGATTCGTTTGATAAGTACCGCAATACTTATCAATAATAGTTAACGCCAAAGTTGGTTGCAGCTTACGTGGTTTACAAACCGCCAAACAACATCGGCCCAAGAGCCATGGCCAAGATCACCACCACCAGTATAGCGATCACGTCTAACAAAGCCCCCGCTTTCAGCATATCGGAGACCTTCAGCATACCGCTGCCAAACACGATGGCATTCGGCGGCGTGGCAACCGGCAGCATGAATCCTATTGTTGCAGCTAACGCGACAGACATTACCAACAGGCTAGGTTCTAATCCCAGTCCGGCGGCACTCGCTCCGGTTACGGGTAGAAAGATTGCGGCGACGGCGGTGTTGCTGGCCAGCTCGCCCAGCAATACGATTACGACGAAAGTACCCAGTAAGAACAAGAAAAGCGGCAAAAACGCCAGAAGGCTGATTGCGCCACCGATCCATCCAGCCAATCCCGTATCATTGATAGCCCCTGCCAGCGCCAAGCCACCGCCAAACAAAAGCAACACATCCCAGCGGATACCCTTCGCATCCTCCCATGCAAGCAAACGCGCGCGGTTCGATCGCGAAGCAGGTAGGATGAACAACAGCAACGCCGCTGTGATGGCAATCCCTGCATCGCTAAGCAACAACGACGGGAACAGATCAGAGATCACCCCGCGAAACACCCAGAAGAATGCCGCCGTCGCCAGAATTATCGCTACGAATAATTCCGCACGGCTGAACGGGCCCAGCTGCCGTGCCTCCTTTTCGATGAAACTACCTTTCAGCAAATCCCGCGAAACAGCAAACCGAAAAGATACCTTCGTTAACAAAACCCACGCTATCGGTAGCAGTATTATCACGGCCGGAACGCCGATCATCATCCAGCGCCAGAATTCGATCTCAATCCCGTAAGTGGAGCTCATAAACCCTGCAAAAAGCGCGTTCGGAGGCGTGCCAATCAGCGTCCCCATCCCGCCGATAGTGGCTGAATAGGCAATAGCAAGCATAAGTGCCGTGGCAAATTTTGCGGTCTCGGGCTTCTCGGCTTCGCTCGCACGTTGGTTCACCGCTAGGATTATCGACTGCCCAATGGGTAGCATCATCATTGTTGTCGCCGTATTGCTGACCCACATGCTCAGGAAAGCCGTTGCGATCATCATGCTTGCTATTATTCCGGATAGGCTAAGACTGCCTCTTTGCAACAATCCATACGCCACGCGCTGGCTAAGGTGTTGTTTTTCCATTGCGCGGGCCATAAGGAACCCACCCAAGAACAGAAAAATCAACGGGTTAGCATAAGAAACTGCCGTTACATCCAGCGGTGCAATGCCCAACGCTGGAAACAGGATCAGTGGCAACAACGCAGTCGCGGCCAACGGAATTGCCTCGGTCATCCACCATAGCCCCATCAACAAAGCTACGGCGGCCACAGTCCACCCCTCGCGGGTCAACCCGTCGGGTGTAGGCAGCAATAGCATCAGCGCGACGACCAATGGGCCAACCACCAGCATCCAGCGTTTCAACTGCGAGTCTGCTTCTAATGCGTCGGCCATTAAGGCGTCTCTGGATAGGGGCGCGTGAACACCATACGATCCCCTTCAGACATATCCGGCCGAAAGCCATATCCGCCAAGATCAAATCTTTTCAGATCTTCCGCATTCGTAATCCGGTTCTGCACCACAAACCGCGCCATCGCCCCACGTGCACGCTTGGCAAAGAAGCTGACGATTTTACTACTACCTTCGCGATCCTCCATAAACACAGGCGTTATCACTCGCAATCTCAATGCGGCTGGGTCAACAGCCGTAAAATACTCTACCGAGGCGCAATTTAACAGGGTATCAGACCCTGTCTGTGCGGCTTGCTCGCTCAGGGCGATCGACAACCGGTCACCCCAGTATTGATACAGAGTTTTCCCGCGCCGCGTCGCCAGACGGCTTCCCATTTCCAGACGGTATGGCTGGATCAGGTCCATGGGGCGCAGCAAACCGTAAAGCCCCGATAAAATACGCAAGTGGTCCTGCGCGTATTTTAATTCGTCCGCATCCAGCGAACCTGCCTCCAGCCCCGTGTACGTATCGCCAGCAAACGCCAACGCCGCCGGTTTCGTAGCCTCTGGCGCCGGACTTTCCTCAAACGCTTTAAAGCGATCCTGATTGAGTTTCGCCAATGGTTCGCTGATTTTCATCAACTTGCGCAGGTTTGCCGCACTAAGGCGACGCGCGGTGCGGCTGAGGCTGTAAGCGTCATCCTGAAAAACCGGCAAGCTCGTTTCGATTTTTGGCGAGGCTACTTCGAAATCCAGCTTCTTGGCTGGAGAAATTACCGTCAACATATGGCGCCCCGCGTGTTCGTCGTTTCCTGATTCAGCTTGAGTAATAGTGCATGATCTATTGCTGGTCGACCATCAACGCCCCGTTAAGTGCTATTATTACTTAGGTCGAAAGCGTATCACCACTTTCTGTCAGGATAAAATCCAGAAACGAACGCGCAGCCAATGACAACCGTTTGCCGCGCAGGTGTACCGCATACCAGCGGCGCACCAGCGGGAAGCCTTGCACATCAAGAAGGGCGATATGCCCGCTCGCCAGCTCCAACCCGATGTTGCGGCGTGACAGGACTGACACACCAAGCCCGGCCAACACCCCCTGCTTGATCGCCTCGGCACTGCCGAGTTCCATGAAGGGGGTGATAGCAATATCTTGCTTGGCGAACAGCCGGTCCACGGTCAGCCGCGTCCCGGACCCCGGCTCGCGCACCAAGAACCGTTCTTGCGCCAAGCGTTGCAACGAGATGTCTGCCTCTTCCAGCAGGGGGTGACCGGGCGGGGCCACCACAACCATTTCATTGTCGATGAACGTATGTGCCTCAACCGCTATTTCCTGTGGAACCTGCCCCATAATCAACAGGTCATCCTGATTGGATTTCAGCCGCTCCAACACATTAGCGCGGTTGGTGATCGTCAAACGAGGGCGCAAATCTGGGTGACGGTTTATAAAAGCCCCTAGCAAGTGCGGCATGAAGTACGTCGCGCTGGTGATCACCGCCAAACTAAGATCGCCGCGCACAACGCCCTTATGTTCAGACGTTAAATCATCAAGCGCCACCACACCGGATAAAATTTCGCGCGCCGTATCATAAACGTCGCGGCCTGCTGCCGTTGTACTTACAGAACGCCCGACCTGTTCCAACAGCGGCAACCCCAGGGTTTCGGATAGCTTCTTGATCTGCATCGACACCGTTGGTTGTGAAAGGTGCAAAGCTTCAGCCGCTTTAGTGTAGCCCCCATAACGCACCACAGCCTCGAATATCTGCAATTGGCGCAGTGTAAGGCTTTGCACGATGTTGCTTTTGCTCAAATTCGTCATAACAACATACTATAGATTTCATCTATGGCGGCAATAGAAATAATCGATTTTACTCTATGGGTTTGGTGATCTAGGTTTATATTAGAATTAACGCATTTAAAAGACTCAACACCGTTAGGGGAGAAAAACATGCTTGACCAAACTTCACGATATAGCGATCTGTCGCTTAAGGAAGAGGACCTGATTGCCGATGGTAAACACGTTCTTGGTGCCTATAAAATGAAACCGGCTGTCGGTTTCTTTGATTACATTGGCACGGCCGCACACTTCTGCGCTGAATCCTCGACCGGTACAAATGTGCAAACCAGCACAACCGATGACTTTGCCATGGGTCTTGATGCGATCTGCTACGAGATTGATGAAGAAAACGAGCTAATGAAAATCGCTTTCCCTATCGACCTGTTTGACCGCAATATCACCGACGGCCGCGCAATGGTTGTTTCATTGATGACCTGTATGGTCGGCAACAACCAAGCGATGGGTGACGTAGAGTATGCAAAACTGCTCGACTTCTTCGTTCCGCCGAACTTTATGCGTTTGTTTGACGGCCCGTCCAAAGGCATTCAGGACATGTGGCGCATCCTTGGTCGTCCATTGGAAGATGGCGGTATGGTTGTTGGAACAATTATTAAACCAAAGCTGGGCCTACGCCCTAAACCATTTGCTGAAGCGTGCTACCAGTTCTGGCTGGGCGGTGACTTCATCAAAAACGACGAACCACAGGGCAATCAGGTTTATGCTCCGATGCGCGAATCGATCCCTCTGATCGTTGACGCCATGAAGCGCGCTATGGATGACACCGGCGAAGCCAAAATCTTCTCGGCCAACATTACGGCTGACAGCCACGACGAAATGCTCGCCCGTGGTGAGTATGTGCTGGAACAATTCGGCACTGAAGCTGAAAAGGTATCGCTGCTGGTTGATGGCTTTGTTGGCGGCACCGGCATGGTGACAACCGCGCGGCGCCACTTCTCTAACCAGTTCATCCACTATCACCGCGCTGGTCACGGTATGATTACCGGCGAAGAATCCAACCGAGGTTACACCGCGCTGGTTCACATGAAATGGGCTCGTATGGCCGGGGCTTCCGGCATCCACACCGGCACCATGGGCTTTGGCAAAATGGAAGGTTACAACAGTGACACCGTCCTTTCCGTAGCTCTTATGGATGATGTTTCGGTCGGCACACACTACACCCAACCCTGGGAGCGCATGAAGCCAACTTCCCCGATCATCTCGGGCGGCATGAACGCGCTGCGTCTGCCGGGCTTCTTTGACAACCTTGGCCACTGTAACGTGATCCAGACATCCGGTGGTGGTGCGCTTGGCCACAAGGACGGTATCGCGTCTGGTGCTAAATCGCTTCGTCAAGCATATGAATCTTGGCAGGAAGGTGTCGATCTGGTTGACTACGCGAAAGATCACCCGGAGACCAAAGGTGCCTTTGAGAGCTTCCCGGGCGATGCAGACCAGAACTATCCTGGCTGGCGTGAGAAACTCGGTGTGCATAAATAAGCACAATCTCCCCCTGCTCCGCCATTCGGCGGGGCGGGACCCTTCTTTATCAACAAGCCAATTATCGTTGGCTTTTTCATACAGAACTCAGGAGCAAAAACATGGTTGATGCCCAGCAATACCAGATTAATACCGAACCGTTTTACCACGCCACAGGCGAGGAAATTGCGCTTTACGAAGCTGCATATGCCTGCCGCTTGCCCGTGATGGTAAAAGGGCCAACTGGCTGTGGTAAATCCCGCTTCGTGGAATACATGGCGTGGAAGCTGGGTAAACCGCTGATCACTGTGGCCTGCAACGAAGACATGACCGCCGCCGATCTGGTTGGCCGGTTTTTGTTGGATGAAAACGGCACCCATTGGCAGGATGGTCCGCTGACCGTGGCCGCGCGTATAGGTGCGATCTGTTATCTGGATGAAGTCGTCGAGGCCCGTCAGGACACAACAGTGGTTATCCACCCGCTGACAGATCACCGCCGCGTTTTACCGCTGGACAAGAAGGGCGAACTGCTGGAAGCGCACCCTGACTTTCAGTTGGTTATCTCGTATAACCCGGGCTACCAAAGCCTGATGAAAGACCTAAAACAATCCACCAAGCAACGCTTCACCGCGCTTGATTTTGATTATCCCGAGGCCGAAGATGAAGCCGCAATTGTTGTCCGCGAAGGCGGAGTCGATAATACAATGGCAATGAAGCTGGTCGAAATAGCCCAAAAAGCTCGAAACCTGAAAGGTCACGGCATCGACGAAGGCATCTCTACCCGCTTGCTGGTATATGGTGCGATGATGATTAATCAGGGAATCGGCCCTGTGGAGGCCTGCAAAATGGCTATGGTGCGCCCACTGTCAGACGATGCAGACATCCGCGCAACGCTGGATGCCGCCGTTGAAATGATCCTCGGCTAAGCCGATGGAACCCGCAGCCCAAATCTGGCGAGACCGCCTGAACTGCACCGTCAAAAAGGTGGATGACATCTTCGAACCTGCACTGGAACGGGCGCAGGGTGTGCTGGATGACGACGGCCTAACCGCATGGCTGGCAGGGGCTGACAAGGTTTGCGCCCTTGGGCGTGGAACAGAATTGGTACTGCTATTCCTCGACGATATCCCCGAAGTGGTGAAGTATTCCGACGCTAAAATCATCCCCGAAGTGGCTGATCTTGCGGCCCACCTGTCAGCCGAAGCTGTGCGCGGTTCTATAGCACCGTTTCTGGGTACATTGGCAGCGGTAGCACGACGGTTAGATAACGCTGATCTGCTGCGAATTTGGCTTCGCATGATCCGCACTATGGTTGCCGAAGCCAAGGAGGGCACAACGCCCCTGCTAACCCGCGCACCTTACCTGTTTGCCCAACTAACGCTTCCCAGCGTGCAAAACTGGGTCGAATATGGAACACGCGTTTATCGGGATCATCCACACCGCCTGCCGGATTATTTCAGCCTGCAAAGCGCGGATTCCAAGGCAATGCTGGTCAAAGAACGCGCCGGTACCTTGTTCATGGATGTTGAACGCCAACTCCATATGTTCCAGCGCGCATTCTGGGAAAGTGACCTCGATTTCCGCCCATACTCGGAAGCGTTCGAAACCGCCCGCAAGCCAAAACCGCATCTGGACAACCTCGGCCTGCACATCCCCGATGTATACGAGGATAAATACGGCATTTCCGGACTGCATCGTTATTGGGCGATCCTTGCGCATATGCTTGCCCATAAGAAATGGACCGCTCCACTGCTGGCGGATAATTTCAGCGTGTTCCAACACATCGCGATCGAGGTTTTCGAAGACTCGCGGGTGGAACATTTGGCGATGCAGAAATACCCCGGACTTCAAGCCCTTTGGGTCAGGATACATCCAATTCCAACCCCCGGCACTTGCCCCGAGGGTTGGGCCTGCATCCGCCACAAACTGGCGATGTTGTCCTACGCAATCCTAAATCCGGCGCATCGCTATACGGACCCGTCCTTGCTGGAATATGTGGCCAAATTCCGTGAACGGTTTGCGGCTGATCCGCACGACCCGAAACTAGCTGTGGATCTTGGCGTAAGCTGGCTGGCCAAGAACTTCGAACATAATTTCCGCCAGCCAAACGTTTGGTTCGAGGATACCCAGGTCCCTTACCGCGACGATAACCGCTATCTTTGGATGTTCCTTGAAGAAGCCGAGGAAGAAGACGATTTTCATTCCGATCATGGCGCTCAGGAACGGCTATCGGATGCGCAAGATGACGGGTTGCTGCCCCCGCGTTTCTACCCCGAATGGGACTACCAACTGCAAAGCTATCGCCCGGATTGGGTGACGGTGCATGAATCCTTTCAGGAAATGGGCGATGCCAGCCATATCGACCAACTTCTGGACAAACACCAGCGCCTGCTAAAGCAGCTAAAGGCAATCGTTGACCTACTTAAACCCCAACAACGCAAGCGCGTGCGGTACCAAAACGAGGGCGATGATCTGGACATAGACGTAGCCATCCGCGCCGCAATTGACTACCGGATAGGCTCCACCCCCGACACCCGCATCATGCAAAGCCACGTCAAAGACGGGCGTGATATTGCGGTGCTGCTGTTGTTGGACCTGTCAGAATCTGTTAACGATGTGCCTGCGGGTAGCGAAAGCACAATCCTGCAACTGTCGCAAGAAGCCGCTGCACTTCTAGCCACCTCGGTCGAGGCTTTGGGCGACCCCCTCGCCATCGCAGGTTTCTCCTCCAACACCCGGCACGAGGTGTCCTATTCCCACTTCAAATCCTTCAAAGAACCGTGGGGTGATGCCCCTAAATCCCGGCTCGCCGCAATGCAAGCTGGTTATTCCACCCGCATGGGCGCGGCCCTGCGTCATGCGGGCAGTTATATGGAAAACCGCGCCGAAGAAAAACGCCTGGTGCTTGTGCTGACCGACGGGCAGCCTCATGATATTGACGTGAATGATCCGAAGTACCTGCAAGATGACACCCGTCTTGCAGTTGGTGAATTAGCCAGCAAAGGCGTAACAACCTATTGTATCAGCCTCGATCCAAACGCCGACGATTACGTTGCCGATATTTTCGGGCGCAATAATTTCACAGTAATCGATCATGTCGAAAGTCTGCCTGAAAAGCTGCCCAAACTATTTATGTCTCTCACACGTTAAACTGAAGACGGCCTACTGGACTTG
>Ga0209121_10001438_pt1 | contig 25003 bp, 22 predicted proteins | sample Cruoilmetagenom3_FD_187292 | JGI IMG/M metagenome (GOLD analysis project Ga0209121, IMG submission 187292) | Oil polluted marine microbial communities from Coal Oil Point, Santa Barbara, California, USA - Sample 3 (SPAdes) (version 2) | ecosystem: Environmental > Aquatic > Marine > Oil seeps ... | reverse complement strand
CCCGCCTACGCTAAAGCTTTGGCGGACAGGCCATCAAGGGCGAGGAAATAAGAGAGAGAACAACCACGAATTCACAGATTTATAACGAATTTCACTAAGAGAGGGGAATAATTTATTGCTTTAATTACACGAATGAGAAGAGAAATAGACACCAGACGCCAGACGCCAGACTTCAGCCGAGAGGGGAGAGAGAGAATCACCCTCACCTTAGTCCTCTCCCATCAAGGGCGAGGAAATAAGAGAGGGAGATCCACCACGAATTCACAAATTTATAACGAATTTTACTAAGAGAGGGGAATAAATTATTGCTTTAATTACACGAATTTAAGACAAATTACACAAAGGAGAGTGATGAAGAGAATAATTTGCAAATTTATTTCACTAATTGAGACTAATTACACGAAAGAGAAGAGAATAAATTATAACTATATTTCACAAATTAGGGCACGATGCATCGTGCCACTACGGTGTCATCCTGAATTTATTTCAGGATCTGTTATGAGATGCTGAACCAATACTGAATCAATACTGAATCAAGTTCAGCACAAGTCCCAGTATGATAAAAAAAGGAGGTGACAAAGTGCGAGGAAATAAATCACAGAAGAGGGAATTAAACACGAAAAATAGAGAAAATCCAATAATTTTCGGTTTACGATTCACGATTTTCGATTCACGAAATTGGTGGGAGGGAACAGAAGGGAGTGGGAATAATTAAAACGGAGAGGAAAGGGTTTAATGCTTTTCTCTCCCCTTTCCCGTTTGTGTGGCACTTGACTGTAAGCAAATTAATGTGTTATCTATATATTAATAATATAATAAGGAGGTATTGATGGATGGCTGGATGGGAACTGTTTTAAGAGTAAATTTAGATAAATTGAAATATATAAAGGTACCACTTGATAAATTGATTGCTAAAGATTATATAGGAGGTAGAGGATTAAATTCAAAGGTCCTGTTCGATGAGGTTAAACCGAGGATTAACCCATTAAGCCCGGATAATGTCATTTGCATGGCTCCGGGGGTATTCACTGCAACCCCTCTGGGGATTACAGGACGATTGGAAGTAAGTACACTTTCCCCATATAGTGGAATATTGGGGGATGGGAATGTAGGTGGAAATTTTGCCGGATTTTTTAAGAAAGCGGGGTATGATCAAATTATTATTACAGGAAAAGCAGAAAAACCAATATATATATGGATAGATAATGATAAAATAGAGATACTGGATGCATCTGAAATCTGGGGGAAAAGTACATGGGAGACTACAGATTACCTTACTGAAAAATATGGAAACAATACAAGCGTTTTATGTATAGGGCAGGCAGGGGAGAATCTTGTAAGATTTGCATCTTCGATTGTTGATAAATATTCATCAGCAGCAAGAGGAAGTGGAGCAGTTCTGGGCTCTAAGAATCTTAAAGCAATTGTAGTAAGGGGGAACGGAAATGCCAATATTGCCTTTGAAGATGAATTCAAGAAACTTGCTAAAGAGGATAGAGAATATTTTATGACGGATCCATTACAGAGTGATATAATACCAAAATATGGAACACATATAGGAATGCTTACATGGATGCCAGGGTATAGGTACTTTGAAAAATATTTAAGAGAAGAAGAAATACCTGGAAATTTGAAGCCGGATAGTTGGAAGAAGTTTGAAATCGGTAGAGCAACCTGCTACAGTTGTCCCGAACGATGTAAAAATGTTTATAAAATACCTTCCGGTAGTAGGAAAGGAGAAGTGGGGAAGGGTCTTGAATATGAAGGCATTCACTGTCTTGGAACAAATTGCGGTATAATGGATCCTGTTTCTATTCTTGAAATGGAGAACCTTGCAGATATGTTTGGGATGGATGTAATAGGGTTAGGGAATTCTATTGCTTATGCTAAAAAGCTTTACTCATTGGGAATAATAGATAAAGGAATTACGGATAATTTGGATCTTTCCTGGGAAAACGCCGAATCACAGAAGAAATTGATATATAATATAACTTTCAGGAAAGGATTTGGTAATATTGTAGCAGAAGGATTGTATAGTATGGGGGAGATTCTTGGGAAAGAATCTAAAAAATATTGTTATCATAATAAGGGACTTTCAAGAGGGGTTTTCCCAGCTGGTCTTTTTTCTTTGGCTCATTCTACATCAACAAGGGGAGCAGATCATTTGAGGGGGCGTAGTTGGGCATTCGGGGAGAATGATGCAGAAATAATAAAAATGCTTCAAAAAAAGGGATTATTTCCACATAGTATCGAAAAAGATCCGATAAAAGCTATTACAATCTCAGAAAGAGCTACTACTATTGCAGATGTTATCGGGAGATGCAAGGGATCGGTTAACAACTGGGCTTCATCACTTCCACTTGTTTGGAAATATCCGATATTTGATGGAGTAGCGAAACTTCTCACTGCTGCTACTGGTATTGAATATTCAGGAGATGATGTTGAAATAATTGCAACAAGAGTATATACACTTGAGAGATGTTTCAATATAAGGCAGGGGATAAAGATGAAGGATGATATGCTTATACAATATGTTGAAGATAGAGAAACTGAAAAAGGAAGACAAGAATTCGAAAAACACAGAGATCTTATAATCGATTATTATAAACTACATGGTTATGATCAGGATACAGGAGTTCCGACAGGGAATACATTGATAAAATTAAAATTAGATTTTGTAAGAGATAAAATGAATGAGGAGAGAGATTATCCTGATTGGGATGGGCCGAAAGGATTGTAAGCGGGGCCGACGAGACTCGAACTCGCGACCTCAGGCGTGACAGGCCTGCGTTCTAACCAAAACTGAACTACGACCCCGTATTAAATCCGCAGTATATCAAAAAACTTATTTTTTGTCAACTTGTTTTGTATCTGTATTACTGTTTTCTTTTAATGTTGATTTTGTTGATGGATGTAAGGAGTTTTTCTTTTTATAGTCTGTAATATAAAAACCATTTCCTTTAAAAATAATTCCTCCACCCACAGAAAGTGTTTTCACTGACTTTCCCCCACATTTAGGGCATAATTCTATAGAATTATCAGTTATCTTTTTAAAAACATCGAATTCAAATTTGCATTCTTTACATTTATATGTATATGTAGGCATAATTCACCTTTGCGAAAGAGTGGAGATAATCTCCACTCTTTCCATATATAAATATAATATTAGTACATTCCTCCCATTCCACCATAAGGATTGGCAGGGGCGGGTGCACCACCCATATCCATTTTCTTTTCGTCTTCGGGTGTATCTGTAACTAAAGCTTCAGTTGTTAAGAGCATTGATGAAATGCTTGAGGCATTTTGCAGAGCTGTTCTTGTAACCTTTGTCGGATCAATTACACCTGATTTAACAAGATGTTCGAATTTGTTCTTTGTTAAATTGTATCCAATATATACACCGGCTTTTTTGACTCTTTCGGCAATGATTGATGGTTCTAATCCTGCATTCTCAACAAGTTGCTTAAGTGGTATCTCAAGTGATTTTATTATGATATTAGCCCCTACTCTTTCATCACCTTTAAGCTTTTTTGCCAGTTTTTCAATAGAAGGTATTGTTCTAATCAAAGCAACTCCACCACCTGGTACAATGCCTTCTTCAACAGCAGCTCTTGTTGCATGAAGTGCATCTTCGACACGAGCTTTCTTCTCTTTCATTTCGACTTCTGTGGCTGCTCCTATTTTAACAACAGCTACTCCACCGGCAAGTTTAGCAAGTCTTTCTTGTAATTTTTCCTTGTCATATTCTGATGTGGTGTTTTCAATCTGAGTTTTGATTTGTGATATTCTTGCTTTTATATTATTAACATCACCTTTCCCATCAATAATCGTTGTATTATCCTTATCAATATTTACTTTCTTTGCTTTTCCTAAATCCTCTAATGTTGCGTTTTCAAGTTTTAATCCTTTTTCTTCGGATATAACTTGTCCACCTGTTACTACAGCTATATCATCAAGCATAGATTTTCTTCTGTCTCCATACCCGGGTGCTTTTACCGCTACACATGTCAAGGTTCCTCTTATTTTATTTACAACCATAGTAGCAAGTGCCTCACCATCAATGTCTTCGGCAATGATCAATAATGGTTTGCCCTGTTGAACTATTTTCTCAAGTAGTGGCAGAATATCTTTCATAACACTAATTTTCTTATCATAGATGAGTATATAAGGATCTTCAAGTTCAGCAATCATTTTTTCCGGATCGGTAACAAAATATGGTGATATGTAACCACGATCAAATTGCATTCCTTCAACAATATCAAGCTCCATTTTCAATCCTTTGCCCTCTTCAACGGTAATAACACCATCTTTGCCTGCTTTATCCATTGCATCAGATATGATATTGCCAATTTCCTCATCATTGTTTGCGGAAATACAACCAACCTGAGCAATTTCCTTTTTGTCTATTACTGGTTTTGAAATTTTATTGAGTTTATCAACAACCAATTGAACAGCTTTATCAATACCCTTCTTAAGTTCCATTGGATTTGAACCGGCTGTTACCATTCTGAGCCCCTCAGTATAAATAGAATGTGCAAGAATCGTTGCTGTTGTAGTCCCGTCACCTGCGACATCACTGGTTTTTGATGCAACTTCCTTGACCATTTGAACACCCATATTTTCGAAAGGATCTTTTACATCGATCTCTTTAGCGACTGTAACACCGTCCTTTGTAATTGTTGGAGCTCCGAATTTTTTATCTATTGCTACATTTCTTCCTCTGGGACCCAATGTGACTTTCACTGCATCTGTTAAAATATTTATTCCTTTTAAAATTTTTCTTCTAGCATCATCTGAATAAAGTATTTCTTTTGCTGCCATAATATACCTCCGTTTTACCTCTGTTACTATTCTATAATAGCCAGAATATCATCTTCTGCCATTATAATATATTTTTCACCTTTAATCTCTATTTCTGTTCCAGAATATTTCCCAAAGATGACCTTATCATTAACTTTTACGGGCATAGGTTCATCATCCTTAATGACTTTTGCCACAGCAATAACTTTACCTTCTTGTGGTTTTTCTTTTGCAGTATCAGGAATTATAATTCCTCCTTTTACGACTTCTTCGGATTCAATGCGTTCAACCAGAATTCTGCGATTAATTGGTACTATTTTCATTACCGTCCTCCAGTTTTTTTAATTGTTATTGTTTAAAATCATAACCATATAATTAAATACTCCAATAATTAGATTAATTATCTAAAATCAATCCAAATATAATTAGATAGCTTTAATTTGTCAAGTGTTTATTTGCAAAAATCTCTACTTAATAGAGATTATTATATAGTGAGTTTAAAATATTGTATAATGAACACAATAAACAGTACTTACAATAAGAAAATTGTACATTTATAATTAAAAATGGGCGAAACAGGATTCGAACCTGCGACCCCCTGCGTGTAAGGCAGGTACTCTCACCAGCTGAGCTATTCGCCCTTAATGCAAGGGTAAAATAACATAAAGAATTATATTTGTCAATAGATTGAAAAGGGCAAATTCGTTCAATTTGCATCTCCTTAATACTCTGGGTTTATAGAACATTAGACGCAAAATATTGTATCTCTACAACAAATTACTTTATTCTCTTGACAAATAGAATAATATTTGTTATTTAATATATTCCCCTAACATAATTCCCCCCCTTGGTGGAGGAGTGCTTTTTGCACTCCTCCATATGTATTGTCTATTTCTCTTATAATTATATAATTTTAGGAAATAAATCATATCTATTCCATTGTTAAAGAAAATAAAATGTAAAAGTAATATCAGATAGATGTCCCGACTTATTATTCATTTGCAATGAAATATAGTATATTTACATTGCCATTAATGAGAAAACTATAGAAGTTTCTTTAATTCTCTAATTTCTGAATTTGTAAGGGGTCTATATTGTCCAAGTTTTAATTCACCCAATTTAATTGGACCAAACTCTATTCTTTTAAGCCAGAATATTTTATTGTTAAAGAGCTTTACGGAATTTCTTATCTCTCTGTTTTTTCCTTCTTTTAATTTTAAAATATAATAGGGACCGGCTTTTGTTTCTTTTAATTTGAATATATCAGTAAATTTGTAAAATTCATTATTATATCTGATCCCATGTTTGAATTTAAGAATATTATTACTTGATAGATCATATTTTAAAAGCATTGCATAAACTCTTATAACCCCATGTCTGGGGTGAGTCAGTTTCTCAATCAGTTCTCCATCATTCGTAAACATAAGTAAACCCTCGGTGTTTATGTCCAATCTACCAACATATTTTAAATGCTTGAGCTTCCCCGGTAAAAGTTCATAAACATTTCCTCGCATTGATTCATTCCCTTTTGAACATACATAACCACGAGGTTTATTAAAAATGAAATATTCATATTTTTTTGCTTTTATTATTTTATTTTTATATTTAACAATATCTTTACCCAATTCAATCGAAAGGCCTGGTTCAGTAATTAAAATATTATTTACCTTGATTTCTCCGGATTTAATAATATCATCAGCCTTTCTTCTTGATGCTATACCGCATAAACTAAGATATCTGTTTAATCTCATCTTTTCCATATTTACCTACTTTAATAATACATATAGGAGTTAATTGGTCTCCTTGTCCCATAGGATTATCTCTCATAAAATCTTCGATCCATAATTTATCAATTCTTTTAGAATAACCTACAGCCCAGGATCCTCCAATATCATTAACATCCATAATTGCAAACCGTAAATTATACTTATTTTTTAAATTATTAGCAATTTTCTGTGGATCCTTTGGTCCCATAATTACATATTTGTCAAAAGGGGGAACAGGAGATGTGTGAGCAGCATCTATCATAGCTGCATCTTTACCTGCTATTCTATAAAAATCTCCTTTTCTTCCGAAGAATCTTGTAATTCCTCCGATAACAGATGCGATAAATATTCTAAAACCACCTGATTCGTTAATAGCACATTGCATTGTTGCAGGACTTCTGAGTCCGATTCCATAAGAAACCTTTCGTACTCTCTTCCATAAGAATTTTGCTAATAAACCGATTTCTATTTTATCCTCAGGAATAGCCCTTCCTTGTAATATCGCAATAATGCTTTCGCTGAATATTACAATATCATCATTATCAGTATAGGGGAGTATATAATGTTTTATAATGTCATCTATTAAATCATTCTTCGTTATTATATGAGTCCTGATTAAATATCTTTGGGGTCTCTCTATCGAATTCATCCCAGATCTCCTTTGCAATTATTTTAACATCGTCTAAATCTTTAAAGCCAAAATATTCTAAAAATTGATTTGTCGTTCCATATAACATTGGTTTGCCGAGCAAATCGGATTTCCCAAGTGCTTTAATCAAATCTCTATTGAGAAGTGTTTTCATAACACCGTCACTTGAAACCCCTCTGATATTCTCAATTTCATGCTTTGTTATCGGCTGTTTATAGGCAATAATAGCAACTGTTTCAAGAGCAGAAATCGAAAGATTTGGTAATTCCCTGTCTATTTTTAATGATTTTATAGTTTCAGCATATTCAGGATTAGTATATATTCTATAACCTTTTGCTATCTTTCTGATTTCGAAAGAGTGATCAAAATACTTTTCATTCAACTCTTTTATAGCATCTCTAATCGTAACAACCGAGTCAATTCCAAGTACTCGTTTGAAAGTATTCATAGATACAGGGAAATCAGAAGCAAATAAAATAGCTTCAATATATCTTTTAATGTCTTTTTCCATATAACCTACCTTTAATTTGGTCTCTAATATTTTTATCAAAAACAGATATGAAAAGCAAGTAAACAATAATAAATGCAACTATATCCGTAAAAACTCCTAATGCTTCGAGTATCTTCGTATTTTGCGAAAAAAGAATAATATTTCGTTTAAATAAGAAAAATAAACAACCTGTAAGCAGTGATGATAATAGTGGTGATAATCCGTTAGTAAAAAATTCTTTAAATGGAAAACGAAAGAAGCGTTTTGAAAAAACAGCAGTAAGTATGATGAAATTTAACAATGAACCTAAACTAATAGCAAGGGCAAGGGAACGAACCTGTAGAAATCTCAACAGGGATACAGCTACAAGTATGTTGAAAATCACGGTGATTATACTTGCAATCATGGGGAGTCTTGCTTCTTTAAAAGAGTAATATATACCTGATAAAACCTTTCCTGCCCCCATAGCGAAAAGACCAATTGCATATAGCTGCAGAATCTGAGCGGTAAGAATAGTCGAGGATCTTGAAAAAGCTCCATGTTCATATATTAATTTTACAATATCATAGCTATCAACTATCAAGAATACCGCAGATGGCAATAGGAGAAGGGACAACATATGAAACGATTTGATCATTGTTTTTCTAATCTTGATATTATCCTTCTTTGCACTTTCAAGGGAAGCTCTCGGTAGAGAAACAGCAAATATGGAGACCCCGAATATACCAAGAGGGAATTGCATTAATCGGAAACCATAAGAGAGACATGATATACTTCCCTCTTTTAAAAAAGAGGCTATGAAATTGTTTACAAGGAACATAAGTCCGTAAGATGCAGTTCCGATTACCATAGGAATCCAGAGTTTCAACATTCTGATAAAATCCGGATCCGAAAAATTTACAAACCTTGAAAATCTAAATTTTTCTTTGAATGCAACAGGCAGTTGAAAAATAAATTGAAATATACCACCGAGAACAACTCCTATTGCTCCTGAGTAGATAATTGCAAATGAGTGCTTTTTGAAAATGGGAACCAGAATAATTATAGATAATATGATTGTTAAATTCCAAATGGAAGGGGAAATACCGGTAATGGTAAATTGTTTGTTAATATTCAAGAATCCCATTATTACCGAAGAAAGAGTAATGAAAATAAGAAATGGGAATATCATCCTCATTGTACTTATCGCAAGATGATATTGATAAGGGTTTTTAAGAAATCCCGGAACAAATATTTGTATGAGAAATGGGGTTATTAATATCAAAATACCCGTAATAATAGTTATAGCAAAAAATACATTATTTAATATCAATCCTGTAAATTTACCTGCACTACCTTTCCCCTCACTATTATATTTTTCAGCACATATTGGTATAAATGAAGCGCTAAGACTACCTTCCGAAAAGAGATCCCTGAGAAAATTAGGTATGTTAAAAGCAACCCTGAAAACATCCATAAGCATCCCTGCTCCGAAAAATTGAGCATAAATAATCTCTCTTATAAGTCCGAGTGCTCTTGTAAATGCAACACCGGAACCATATGAAAAAACATGGAATGAGAATTCACTTTTTTTCATTTTTTAATATCTTACTGTATTTAATGATTGATTTGAAAATATCCAGTTCATTTGATCCTTTAAGAGCTTTGAAATACTGTTTTATTAAATTTTGATCATCCCTTTCAACGGGACCGCTAAATTTATGGAATTTAAAATATGCCTCCAAGCTTGTCAAAGAAAGAGATTTTAGGATAATATTGGAATCTTCATCATTTATTGTGAATTTTTTCATAATATTATTTGCAGCAAAGAGGAGAATTGTAATAAAATTGCTGGCAATCATTGCTGCTGTATGATAAAGAATATTTCTGTTTCTGATAGTAATTACATTTATATGTAATTCCTTTTCGATATGTTTTATTGTTTCGTTTTGCTCGGATGTAAATACTATTTTATTGATAAAACCCACATCGAAAATTGGGTAAGGGAAGGATGCTGCCGGATGTAGAGTAAAAACATTATTTCTTCTCGGTTTATATGAGCCAGAAAACAATATGATTGGAATACCATTTCTCTCTATTATCTTTTGGACAATATTGTCAATCGAATGATCCGGAATTGCAAGAAAAACATAATCCAGTGAATCTATAAATGTATTAAAATCTTCGGTAAAAATATTTTTCGGTATAGAAGAATAATATTCCTTTTTTGCTTTTATATCTCTTGTAAATATATTGATCGATATATTGTTCTTATATAAATAATATCCAATAGTTAGACCGACATTTCCTGCCCCTATGATCCCATATTTCATAGTGTATCCTTTATGTGCAGACCTATTCTTGAAAAATGATAATTTATTCTTTCAATGGCAGATATCATATCAAGATGTATTGCCGAAGTTTCGATAGTTTGCTTGATATCCAGACTGATTCTTTCTAAATGTCTCCTGTGATAGTTATTGAGTTTTTCTCCTCCTAATGACCGTCTTTTAATCAATTCATCGGTTAAATTCTTATCCCGGGTAATTATTGAATTCATTGCCATACTATATGTTTCAAGAATAAAATCATAGAATTCCATTAAGTCTTGTTTTCCATCATCCGATAAGCATAAATTCCCCTTTATTAGCTTATTCATTTGAGCCATAAGGGTTTTACTTATCACATCGCCTACATTTTCAAATTCATTTATAATATAAAGAAATGAAACACCTTTATTGTTCATTTTGTCTGAAATTTCATTCTTTGTGATTTCCGTAATATATTTTGTTATTTTATCAACAAGATTGTCGACAATATCATCCTTTGCTATAATCCGTTTCCTTAATCCATTCTCATATGTTTCTATAACCTTTTTACTTTCCTGTAACATCTTGCCGATAATATCTCCGGTTCTGATAATTTCTCTCTGAGCATGTCCCATAGCAATTTCAGGTGTGTCAATTATTGAATTATCAAGATACTTTGTTACCATTTCAGGTTTATTCTTGTTATCTCGTATAATAAGTTTTATAAATATTGCAAAAGGTTTCGAAATAATAAGGAATAGGATCGATGCTATAAGATTAATCAGTGTATGGAAATTAGCAATTTGCCTTGCCGTGTTATGAGAGGTATGGGAAACAATTTGTGTAAGGAAATTGAGTGCGAAGTATGCTGCAATTACCATTATTAGTTTGAATGCAAAATTAGAGATTGCTGTTCTTTTGGATTCGGGATCGGCAGGTATACTTGCAAATAAAGCAGTTGAGCTTGTGCCAAGGTTGGCTCCGAGAACGATTATAAAAGCTGAATTTATAGGGAGAACTTGTTCGATTGCAAGCAATATCGAAATTCCAATAGTTAAGGCGCTTGAATGCACAAGGGCTGTAATAATAAAACTAATTAGAAAAAGTAAAAACAGATGGCTTTGCAGGGAGATAAACATATTTGTAAACCATGGCATATTCTTTATAGGGAAAATCGCACCTGACATTATACTAATTGCAAAGAAGATAATTCCGAAACCGAAAATTCCTCTCCCGATATAATGAATTTTCCCCTTTAGATTCATAAGTATAAATCCTCCGAGAACAATAAGGAGAGCATAGTCATAAATGTTAAAAGCAAGGATTTGGACAGTTAGTGTAGTACCGAGGGAGGCACCAAGGAGAACTGCTATATTTTGAGTAAAGGAGATAAGTCCTGCATTTGTGAGGCTTACAAGCATTACGGAAAGAGCAGTGCTGGATTGAAGCAGAAAAGTTAATCCCATTCCAGAAAGATATGCTTTACAAGGATTGGATGTATATTCCCAGAGGAAATGTTTCAAGCGTTCCCCTGCATATCTCTTTAATCCGTTTGCACTATATTTCAATCCGAAAAGGAAAAGGGCAAATCCACCGAGTATTTTAATTATAAGGATTACTAACCAACCTTTATTTACTGCATTGATTTTAAAATCAATAGAGGTCGATTTACCTTTGTATTTTGTAAATGCAGATATAATGTATCTGCCTTCCGAATTAGGTATTTTCAATTCATATTTTACATTCCCGAAGTTATCGGTAGTATAAACCGTATCTTTCAGCTGTATTAGTTCAGGTCCGGAGACACATATGAACTTAATCGGAAGATTCCCAATAGGGATTCCCAGAGAATCCGTTGCTGTTAATAAGAGCGGTTTATTTAATTCGTTTCTTGTATATGTTATCTGATTATCGCCGGAAATATCGCGTCCATCAGGACTAATCGTATGGTTCAGATTAATGCCATAGGAAAAAATGGGCAAAAGTATTAAAAGAAAAATAATCCTTTTCATTTTATTTTAACCTATAGAAAAATGTCAATTTCCCTTTTTGAATACCGGAACCGGGAAGAGGAGCGAATTTCCACTTTTTTGCCGCATCAAGTGAAATTTTATCAAAAGGAACCCCGCCTTTCTTTAAAATACTTGTCATAACGATTTCACCTTTCTCGTCTACTGATATCTCTATCGTTATATCCGTATTAATATGGTAATTTTCAGGATAAGTAGGAATATATTTTACAATTATCCTTCGAGTATTTATAATACCGCTGAGTTCATAAATCCTATTTCTTTTTTCTGCTCCTGCTCTGGAAATAGTTGAAATCTCTTTGCCTATACCGGGCAATACTATTTTTTCTTTCTTTGCTTCGATTACATTAAGAGGAATTATATTCTTTTTTTCATCAAAAATTTCAGGTGATTCCATTTCATCTTCCTGAATAAGTTCATTTTTACTGTGTATAATAGGAAGATCGATATTTTCTGTGGTATAATTGTCGGGTAATACTTCTCCAGGTCCCATTATATCATCGGAAGTAAGCATACTGACTTCGAAGAAGGTTTCTGTTCTTACGGTGATATTCTTATTGATATTAACCTTCCAGAATAATATCATAATTATAATATGTATTAGTATCGATATTAAAATCGCTTTTTTCATTATTCCTCTTCAGGGATAAATTTCGTGGCAATTAATAATTTTTCTGCGCCGGACTTTCTTGCATAATCCATAATTTCCACTATTCGCCCTAATTGCATAATTTGATCTGCTCTGATGATTACCCCTTTTTCCGTGGTTTGTGATATAGCCTCAGTTAAGTCTTCAATAATATTATCCAATGATGTCTGATGGTCGTTAATATATATCTCTCCATTTATAGTGACTGTAATAATTACATTCTTTTCACTTAAGGCATGGTGAGCTGATGATTTAGGGAGACCGACCTTTATACCTGTCTGGGCTATATAAGTTGATGTGAGAAGAAAAAATATTAGTAATAACAGAACGATATCTGCTATCGAGATGGGGGAGATAGATGGTTTTGCTTTATAACTTGACTGTAAAGCCATTGTTATTCCTCTTTACTTTCTTTGAATGTAAGTAGTAGAGATATAAGCTGATTAAAATTTGATATTTTTCTTTCAAGCTTTGCAACAAGTACATTATAAAAGAAAAGGGTAATAATTCCTACGGTAAGTCCGAGAGCCGTTGTTATTAGAGCTACCCATATTCCACCTGCCAAATCGGAAGCATTAACAGTTCCTCCGAGACTTTGAATCTTCATAAAAGCCTGAATCATACCTGTTACTGTTCCAAGGAACCCTAATAAAGGGGCAACTGATGCAATTGTAGATAACCAATCAAAGCCCTTTTCAAACATCTTAATTTCATCATAAGCCGTGGTTGTCATTATTTCCTTTATTACACCTTTAGTGTTATTCGAGTTTTTGATACCATAAATTGCAATTCTTGCTTCCGGTATTGCTAAATAATTTTTACAAAGTGATTCCAACTCTTCCATATTTCCTTCTTCAATATATTTTTCATAGAGATTAATAAATTCATTTGTAATTTTTGCCGATTTTCCGAAGTATCGAAATCTCTCTATTATAATAGCAATAGCAACTATGGAGAGTAAAATTATTATATACCCTACTATGCCGCTTTTTAGTAACAATGCAAGTAAATTCATATCTCCTCCTATATTTTAAATGTAAATAATAAGCCCAAATTTCTTCCTTCAACAGGTATTATATCCGTATATTGAATGGATCTATTTATAATATTATCAAGATAGATTTTAATATGTAAATTTCTAATAGCTTTTTCGAAAGATATGTTTATATCAAATGAATTTGGATTGAGATTGTTACTTATATCTCTATTTATAAAGCCAAGATATAAATCAAAATTCAGCAAAAGTCCGTATGGAATACATATGGAATTAAGCATCGACATATTCAATAAGTAATGATCCGGCAAATAATCATATTGTGTCGATATGCCGTTATTAAATGTGTATTTTAATTTACCACTGTAATGCTTGTCAGTATAATTAAGATATATTCCCAAATTGGAATAATGAACATTTGTGAGAATAAATGATGAATATGTAATATTATTATAAACGGTAAGAAGTGAATCTGCATAATAATAACTGCCATCCATTCCGATTTCTAATCTACTCAAATTATAGAATATATTAACGGATATATTATTTTTATAATTTATTATAAAGCTCCGGAGATTGGATGCAAATGGATAGGTGTTATAAAAACTATGTGATGTCGCAATATCTTTGTTCATTTTATAACCTATTCTATACCCGAATCCGTTATAATTCATTGAAAGTAATGCTTCTATATGAGGTGTTAGAGATGAAAACGGATAAACCGAAAATCCAAGCGATAGTATGTTATTATATATTTCAGGGAAATTTGCAATCAGTTCAAGACACACAAACCTGTTTGATGTATCCCAAAATGCATCATAATTAATTTTATAATTGAAATTATCTCTATTGGAAACATATTCTCCGTTGAAATCGAATGAATAATTATTATCCAATTTAGAGAGAGAGGATTTAAAATAGTATGAATTGAACAATATATTTGTACTGTTGTGTATAATACCGTTATATTGTGAAATATTATTGTAATCATAAGAAAATATTATATCACTATATTGTAAAATATTCAGGGCAACACCGGATTTTATACTCAAATGTTTTGTAGAAATATACATATTCCCATATTTATACTCAGGTCTATGCCACTTAATGTTAAAATATGATGGCAGGTTGTATAAATCTCCCTGAAGTAGTATATCAATTAATTCCGTAGGATTATTCGAATAATTCATACATACGGATACTTTTAAGGAATAATAATATTTAAGATATGATTCTATATCCGTGTAACTGATTAAATACACAGGTGTTTTATTTGTTTTATCCATAATTGCATAAAAACTGCCGTTAGTAAAAGATATTTCTCTTACATTTGAGCGTTCTCCGTATATATAAATATCAGGTGTTTCCAATTTTACACTTTTTCGCAGAGTATCAACTATCTCATCGCTAAATAATAAAACCTGAGGTAATAATAGAAGAAATAAAATATATTCAATAGTTATAGATAGTCTTTTTTTCATAATTTTTAATTTCATTTACAATTTTATCCAATTCATTATCATTATCTCCCGATAAAATATCCGAACATATTTTTAGAGATTTAACAATTATATCTGCTCTATTATAGATATATTTAATTTTAAGCAGGTAATTAAGTGCGTTTTTGTAATTACCCGAATCATATTTTATCAAACCTGCGAGGTACATAGCATAAGCTTTTGTGAACAGATCATTATTCGATAAAAATGGCTGTAAAAGATTAAAAAGTGAAATATCCTTCGAGCTATTGTACTGCTGTATTAATTTTAATATTTCCAGTCTTGATATATATGGAACAGAACCTATCTGTTTGGTTTTAATTGGTACTCCTTTCCAGAAAAGAGCATAATCCAATTCGAAAATAATCATATCATTTGAAGTGTATTTCGACAGATAGTTGCTTGAATACTTTATCAATGAATCATATTGATATATATCATAATAGAATTTAACAATTTCACTAAGAGCAATCTTATTATTAAGAAGTTTTATGTCGGCAAGACCACCAGTTGTATCTCCATTTATGATTTTAAGTTTACCAAGATAAAATTTCTTTTTATCCGTTAATTTCTTTTCAATTACATTATCTATTAAAAGAGATGCTTCCTTATTATATCCTTTCATAATAAGATAATCTGCTATATAAAAACTATAGTCGGGATTATTTCTTAGTGTTTCTCCATAGTTTGTAGATAAATAAGCCGGAATATCTTTTATCTTATCTATTTTAATAAAATAGTCGACTAATGAATTAATAGCATGTTTTATTCTAAATGTATCGTTATCATTCTTGATTATATCCGAGAAATATGATTGCATTTTTTCATATCTATTATCGTTAAAAGAAATATCCCCAAGGATTATTAATGCATCGAAATATTTGTTGCTATTTTTATAATTAGTCAATATCTTTTTGGCTGAAATCTCTGCACTGTCGGGCTGATTCATATTATAAAATGACAATGCAACATACAATAAAGCATCATCTGCAACACTCGATGCAGGATATTTATATATAAATGTTCTAAGTAATTGTATTGCTTCACTATATTCCCGTTTTTCATAGAATATCTTTCCCTGCCTAAATATAGCTTTTTGTATTTCATCTTTCCCTTTAACCATTTTATAATAATTTAGAGCTTCCTGTTTTCTGTTTAAATTATAAGCACAATTACCAAGCTCGAGATAGGCTTCGTTTATATATTTTGAGTTTGGGTAATGTTTAGTAAATTCCTTAAATTTAGTATAAGAGTTACCATAATTCCTTGCCTTGTAATAAGCCCATGCTATCGTTCTTAAAGCGATTTCTTTATAAGGTTCTTTTGCCTTTTTATAATAATTTGTAAGTGTGTTGACAACTTTGTTATATTTGCCTGATTTTAGGTATATGTCTCCTTTCAGGATGGTTATTTCATTGTTATAATATTTAAGTTGTTTGTTCCATTTGTTTATCAACTCTATTGATTTATTATACTTCTTTAACTTAAAATTGCAAAGAATTATTCTATATTTAATATTCCCGGTGAAATCTCTCAATTTACTACTGTTTACAAGACTCTTGAATATAATAAGTGCATCGCTATATTTATCTCTTTTGTATAATAGCAATCCCTTAGAATATTGATAGTAAAGTTTATCTGTTTTCTTGAGTTTGTTTAACTCTTTCTGTGCTCCATTTAATCTATTTTCCGAAAGATAATAATCAAATTTCTCATATTCTATTTTTTTAATCAATGATCTATCCGATGTGTAATGCTTTAAGCTGTCTGCATATATAAAAAAGCTTTCTTCATCATTCATCTTTTTGTAACATAATGCTTTATAAAAGATAACATCCTTATATATAGATGCCTTTGAGGGGATCTTTTCAAAATTATTCAGTGCATCGGTATAATTCCCTCTCTCGAAAGCTACCCAACCGTTTCCAAAGATACCGGGATATTTATACATAGATGTATTGCTTAATTTATTGAATAATTGATCAGCAGTAAAGTAGTTTCCATTTATAACATGTATTTCTCCAAGAAGGTATATAGAGGGATATTTGTAATCATTATCGCTTTTTGCATTTCTGTTTAGATATTTAACAGCATTTTCATAAAAAGACATATTAAACAGAATATTTCCTGCGATGTAATTTGCCTTGTGATAGAACAGTGATTTTGGGTTACCTGCTACCTTATTTATATAGGAAATCGCCTTTTTATTATTCCCGGTTTCAGATTCAATCTCTGCAAGTTTAATATAAACCGGGTCAAGATTTTCATCCTTTACAAGTTTAATCATTTGTTCTAATGAATTAATCGCCTTCTTATAATCGCCAAGTTGCTTATAACAATTTGCAAGAAAAACAGATAAATCTACCCTGTATGAAATATTTTTAAATTTTAGAGCAAGATTGAGATAATTAATCCCATTTTCATAATTTCCCCGTTGATATTCTATGATCCCCAACCTGGAATATGCAAATGGAATATGTTTACCAGCGGGGTACATATTTATATATTTATTGAAGGTTTTAAAGGAGTTTTTAAGGTAGTTTTTTCTTAAATAACTTTCTCCAAGCAAAACAAGAGATTTTTCCTTTATTTCCGAAGAACCGGCTTGATTTGAAAGTTGTAAAAACGATGATATAGATGTCGTATAATATCCGTCATTCATTTGTTCGACAGCAATATTAAAATCATCCAATTCCGTGGCAAAAACAAGTAAGGGGAGGAGCAGTAAAAATAGTATATATATAATTTTCATATTAATTCGTAATGACATTACCTAATGCAATCGAGTTAAGTTTGGTTTTCATTGTATCAGCTCTTGACAGTAATAGACAGGGAGCTTTAGCTCCGAGAATCAATCCGCCTAATTCTATTTCTGCCATATAAACCATAGTTTTGACAATGGCATTCCCGGATACCAAATTCGGAACAAGAATAATATCAGCCTGTCCGCAAACCTCATTGTCAATTTTCTTATGTTTTGCCGATTCTTTTGAAAGAATAAGATCCATAGCAAGAGGACCTTCGATTACACAATTGCCAAATTGCTTTCTTTGAGCCATTTTGCTAAAAACCGCCGCATCAAGATTTTCCTGTATATCAAGATTGACAACCTCCACAGGTCCCAAAACAGCAACTTTAGGCCGCTTGATATCCATATGATTTGCAAGATCAATAGCGTTTTGTAATATCTGAATTTTCGATGCAATATCGGGATATATATTCATACCACCGTCTGTCAATTGAACGATTCTCTTATATTTTTTCATTTCAATAACCGCTGTATGACTTAATAACTTTCCTGTTCTAAGCCCCTTTTCTTTGTTCAGAACACCTTTTAAGAAATCGGATGATTGCGTATAACCTTTTAAGATGAATTTACATTCATTCGTACTTACAAGTTCAACGGCATTCAGTATTGCCTCACTATCATTTTTACTGTCAATGATTTTAAAATAATCTTTTTTAATTCCGAGTTTGTCTAATATTTTATGAATATCATTTTTGTTCCCGGTGAGAACCGCTTCTACTATTCCTATTTCCGATGCCTTATAACATGCTTTTAGGACATTTTCATCAGCTGCGCATGCAACGGACATTTTTTTCTTCCCGTTCTGTTTTGCAGCTTTGAATATCTCATCATATGAATTGAACATTTTACCTCCTATTGTTATCCTATTCTCTCGATCAAAGCACCTACATTCTTCAATTTATTTTCTATTTTTGTATATCCTCTGTCAATATGATATATTCTAGATATTGTGGATTCTCCTTTGGCAATTAAAGCAGCCAATACAAGAGCTGCAGATGCCCGCAAATCGGAAGCCATAATTTCGGCACCATCCAGTTTTGTCTGACCATTAATAATTGCACTATTTTCTTTCATCTGTATTTTAGCTCCCATTCTCAATAACTCAGGTATATACATAAATCTATTCTCGAATATGGTTTCAAGTATTATAGAACTACCTTTTGCCTGAGTCATCAATATGCTAAATTGAGCCTGCATATCCGTTGGAAATCCCGGATAGGTTGAAACCTTGATATTAACAGGATTAACGGATTGTGCTCTTTTAATAATTATACTGTTGTTCTCTGTTTTATATTTTACCCCGGTTTCGGAAAGTTTGTTTAAAATCGCACCGATATGATCTATGTTTAAATTGCTGATTTTTAGTTCTTTTGCAGTAAGTGCACCGGCAATAATATATGTACCGGCTTCGATTCTATCGGGAATGATTGTATATGTTGTATCGTTAAATGCATTTTTTCCATTTATTGTTATAATGGAAGTGCCGGTACCATATATTTCACCACCGATACTATTTATAAAATTAGCTACATCTACAACCTCAGGTTCGCAAGCAGCTCCGTTAATATATGTTGTTCCCTTGGCACATGATGCAGCCATCATTACATTGATGGTCGCTCCGACACTGGAACCATGCAAACCTTCGAGGGAGATACTTGCTCCCTTTAATTTAGATGGCAACACTTTTATATAACCATGTTCTAACGATATATTAGCATTTAAAGCTTTAAATCCCTTTATATGAAGGTCAACGGGTCTTGCTCCTATAACGCAACCTCCCGGAAGAGATACCGAAGCTTCACCGAATCGTCCGATTAAAGCCCCAAGGACATAGTATGAAGCTCGCATCTTTTTAACAAGTTCATACGGAGCATCTGTCTTTGAAATATTTTTTGTGTTAATAGTTAAAATATCATCGTCAAGTATAACATTTGCCCCAATATGTTCAAGAATTTCTTTCATTGTAATAACATCATGAACATGCGGAACATTTTTTAAGATTGTCGTACCGCTATTTAATATGGAAGCAGCCATAATCGGAAGAACGGAATTTTTAGCTCCGCTTATTGATATTTCACCTTCTAAAAGAGAACCACCCGTAATTTTAAATCTATCCATTTAATGGCTCCTAAAAAGAAATTACAAATTGCATATATGCCTTATCATAGAAGAAATATTTACTTCCGTAAAGAATGTCTTTTTGATCCAGTTCGAATCCTTTACTTGCATTGATAATAACATTTTTATTCAATTTTATATCCCACAGGAATAAAAATCTGTTTTCAGTATGTATTTCAGTCCAGATGAATTCGGAATTGGCTATATCACCGAATGATTTCATATATTCGAATGTGAAGCTATTCCATTTGTAATCAGCCCTAATTCCGATATAGGGTATAAATACATTTCTTGTATAGAATTCGGCAAGATAATTGTTTAAGTCATAATTTGCATACTTTAATCCGATATAGTAGATATTTACTTTCCATAAAGTTCCCATATATGAATTAATGTGAAAATTTTTGAAGTGTACCAAACCCGTATCGTCAGTTATCCTTGTAAATTCGAAATATTCGAATTTTGTCCCTATAAATGCAAAATCTGTCGGATATATGTCTATAAAACCACTGAAATTCAAACTGTCGACATCGAATGAATATGCACTATCCTTATTCAAAAGGACTCGCATGCTATAAGGTGTCATCCAAAAACCGCTAATTCTTGTTTTTATGATATCAGTATTTAATTCTAAATTGCCTCCGAATATCTTTGGAGCGTTATTATAGAAATTCATAGAATCTAGATCATTCCATTTAAAAGAATAATTATTGTCAAATTTTGGTATACAGATGTATGGTTCTATCTTGATTGTTTTTTTTCTATACCCAAAGGAAAAATAGAGATCAATATATCTCTTTTCAAATTGAGGGTTTCCCGTAAGGTAGAAATAAAAATTATTCATATGAAATGAAAACCCTAATCTATAGTAATTAAAATTATAAAAAAGATCATCCCTGCTGTCCCATTTCAATATAAAATCCATATAGGTGTTTATCCTCTGATATATATTTAGAATATGAAGATAGTTGAAATAGTGAACATCCGTGCAACCGGAAGAAATCAAAATGTAGTTATCATTATCAAGGGATTTATCGAGATAGTAGTATGGTATTTCCCATACCTTGTAATCAAGGTCAAATTCAGGATCGTCTACATCCGGTAGTCTACCGAATGTGCTTATACTTGTTAGCAATAATATAATAAATAAAAGAAATATTTTCTTCATTTAACTCTCTTTGTTAATTGGGAATAATAGCATAAATTGTGTTTTTAGTCAAATGAGGAAGAGGAAGTAGGGGGATGAACATATGTCATTTACAGTCGCAATTTATAATTCGTGAAATTGTAGGGGCAGACCCCTGTGTCTGCCCTATTCTCCACTTCGTGAAATTCGCTACAAATCCGTGAAATCAAGATAATAATTTATTCACTTCTCTTAGTGGAATTCGTTACAAATTCGAGAATTCGTGGTTGATCTCTCCCTTCCCTTTGTTTATTTTATCAAAATAAATTTCTTGGAACTGTTTTCCAAATGTGATTTTACATTTAGAAAATATATACCTTTTGTTAGATATGGTAATTTGAATGATATATTTTCAGTTGAAAACATTCTTTTATAGATACTTGCTCCGTATAAATTATAAATCGATACTGATTTTGATGTATTGTATCCGGATTTTATATATGCAGTATTGTTAATGATATGTATTTCCGATTTGTATAATCGTCTTTTAATGTTATTGATTATACCTGACGGATTATATGTTGAGTTTATATCACCGGGTGTTCCATAATCTGCACCCGGACCGGTTGATGCAGCCCATCCTGCTCCCTGATTATGACTTGCAAAATTAAGAGGATCTTTTAGTTCCAATGATGGTCCTGTCCCATCCGGAGCTGTAGGCCAGGGGGTAACATCATCATAATTCACTGAATCAACAAGTGCCCCACTGCTTTTCTTAAGAACTACTTGATCACCATCGCTATTTAAAGCTAAAGCCATATTACCTAAAAGATAATCATCTCCATCACCTAAGGATTTAGTACCGTAAAAACTTCTAATTGAATCGGTGTCCGAACATATAACTGCAAAATGATTGGGAGGTAATTGAAAATCAGGGAATGTAAATGTAGCTTCACCATCGGATAATGTCCAATTTTGCATATCGATCGTATCCGATTCTATATTCCATAATTCAATCCACTCGAAATCCGCATCATTTCCCTGAGTAGTCGATGGATTATACATAATTTCGTTTATAAAAACATCGGGAATATCTGTTGCATAGAGTATATAATTAAGAGTGTCCGATATGGTCCTGTTGCTGTTGTTATCTCTAAATGCATAAAAATAGTATACAGTATCTCTCTGTGTTTGAGCATTTATGTGATAATAATATGTAGAACCCGATATACTATCATATGTTTGTGTAGAAAAACTTCCCGAATTTATTTTGTAATACATAGTATCATAATTTATTGTTCCCTCATCATATGCTGATATAAACAGTGTTGCCGTATCTTCCGGAGTTATATAGTCCGGAGTTTTTCCTTCATCATATAAATATGGGGGTAGATCTCCACCACTTGCTTTAATATCAAGGAAAGCATCATCAAGATATACAACACCGGAATCATTAACATCCTTATAAGCTCTTATAAATACGCCTAAACTACAAGCTCCGTTTAGAGTGACAAATGTATCGTTTAATGTTTGCCAGTTAGCATTATCTGATGTATATGAAAGTAATTCGGTTTCGTAACTTCCTCCGTATTGATATGTTCTTAAAAAACCTCCGACTTTTATGTTAACATCATTATCGGATATATAAATATAGAATGTAAATGTATCGCCTGAGGAGATGCCGGTTGTTACAAAATGTTTAATACCACTATTAGAACTTGTTAATCTATTTAATTTAACGCTGTAATTACCGGAATTAACTCGGGAGCTGTCTTTGGATGCCGGTACACTTGTTGAAGATTCAACGAACCAATTATCCGGAATAGAATCCGTACCGGTCCATGTTTCGAAACCCGGATTTTGGATTAAATTTGCACTAAAAATGAATATTGGAAATATAAAAATGATAATAAGTAAAGAAATCTTTTTCATAATATCCTCCTTTCATATTTTCTACGTATACAATATAGAATAAAACTTATTAAGTATTATGTCAAGAAATATTTACAATTTTTAAAGCAGATAGGTATAAATAACAGTTACAAGAGCCAATAGCATAGCTATTGAGGGAACGCTAGTGCAAACGGGAATAGAATGTAAATCATAAACTGTAAATCGTAAATTGTAAATTGAAATTTGTAGGGGCAGACCCCTGTGTCTGCCCTTTCTTTTCTGTCATGCTGGACTTGGTTCAGCATCTCATAATCTATCAACAGTCCCATCAATGTCATTGTGAGGAGTGAAACGACCTGTCTGCCCTATTCTCCACTTCGTGAAATTCGTCCTAATTAGTGTAATTAAAGCAAAAATATATTCTCTTCTCTTAGTGGAATTCGTTATAAATCTGTGAATTCGTGGTGGTTCTCTCTTTCTTCCCTTCCTTTTTCGGCTGAAGTCTGAAGTCTGGCGTCTGGTGTCTATTTCTCCTTATTAGTTAATTCGTGATTATTCCCCCTAACTTCCTCGCCCTTTATGGCCTGTCCGCCAAAGCTTTAGCGTAGGCGGGCCTGCCTACCGAAGCCTTGGCGCAGGAGGGGAGAGGATTGAGGTGAGGGTGATGTGGTAAATATGTCTATATGTATCTACTTGAGAAGATGTATAAAAATTTGACAATATAAAATGAATTATATATAATCTTATTATGATTATTATAAGGATGAGAATTAAATTTCAGGGAAGAATGCAAAAAGGAAATGAGTATTTAAGATGATAAGATTTATCTTAAATTTAGAATAACCTAAATAATGGTATGATGTTAAATATAAACTATAACAATTGGGATATATATGAACTCAAGTTTGAATATAACCCTAAAATAGTGAATACAAAACATTGATGGGAGTTTAATATGAGGACGAGAAGACTTACAAGAAAAGTAATATTTGAAACATTAGAAAAAAATAAAGAAATATTAAAAAAATATGAAGTTAAAAGGATAGGATTGTTTGGCTCTTTTGTTAGAGGAGAACAGAAAAAAAATAGTGATATTGATTTTCTCATTGAATTTGAAAATCCCAATTTTGATAACTTTATGGATTTGGTATTTTACCTTGAGGATTTATTTGGTAGAGATGTAGAACTTATAACAAATGGAAGTATAAGTCCTTATATCCAACCGTATATAGAAAAGGAGGTCAAGTGGTATGAAACAGAACTTGCCATATCTTAAACACATATTGAATGAAATAATTTTTTTAATAGATAAAACAGAAGATACAACCTTTGAGGATTATTTGAAGGATGAGGTTTTAACACGAGCTACTACAAGAAGTTTTGAGATCATTGGAGAATCGGCAAAGAAATTGTCGGAAGACTTTAAAAATAAACATAGTAAAATTGAATGGAAAAAGATAACGGGGATGCGAGATAAGATTATCCATTGTTACTTTGGAGTAAACTGGAATATTATTTGGAAGACTATTAAAGAAAAATTGCCCGCACTTAAAAGAGAATTTGAAAAATTAATTATGGAATTGGAATAATTTGGTATACTATCTGGGGACGGTGCTTGACAGTATGACAATATATTCGGTTTATTGAAATAGGGAAGTATAGTATATAAAATATTGTTTAAACCAATTCTATTTTATACATTTGTATAAAATGAAAATTCAAATAAAATGTGAAAAGTGGTAATACAATCCTTATTTGACTATTCCTTGTAAAAAATACCAAATATAAGATAGATGTTCTTGTAAAAAATACCATATTTATGCAAAATGTTCTTGTAAAAAATACCATTTTCTGATATTATATATTTATGAAACGAAAAATTATGAAAGAGT
>Ga0209121_10001437_pt1 | contig 25007 bp, 18 predicted proteins | sample Cruoilmetagenom3_FD_187292 | JGI IMG/M metagenome (GOLD analysis project Ga0209121, IMG submission 187292) | Oil polluted marine microbial communities from Coal Oil Point, Santa Barbara, California, USA - Sample 3 (SPAdes) (version 2) | ecosystem: Environmental > Aquatic > Marine > Oil seeps ... | reverse complement strand
ATCGATGCATGTTTGGAAGACGAAGAGATTGCGCAATATTTTACGAAAGATGAGGTTAAAAAAATCCTTGCACCTGAAAATTATATTGGTATCGCTTCCAGAATTGTTGATCAAGTGGTCAATAAGTATCTGAAAATAGTATAAATGTTTAAATAGGGGTCATGCTCGGTCCTCATTCTTGTTTTCCATGATAGGTGAGACCATAAGAGGTCTTGCCTATCGCTCATTTTTGCAGGACTTTACAATTAAGGGACTAACGGCTTTGGTCTAATGACTTAGTCTGTTTGTGTAGCTCGCTCAACTTGGCATATTTGAAAAATTTGTTGACAGAATCAGTAATAGAAAGAGTAAGGCCTTGGGCTCCATCAAGAGCACCAAGTTTCAAAAAGTAGCTTTGGAAAAACGCCAGGGCCGCCCGAAATGAAGCCGACCAGATTGTCGCCTTCCTGCCCTCAATAAAGGCTTCCTGGGCGCCCAACGTTGAATAGTGATCAATCTTGATCAAGATTTTGCTCAGATCGCTCTCCGTAAAATGTTCTATGGGAACATCCAGCGCTTCCACATGACCATTGACTTCCACCGACTCATGAACTGCTGCAGAGGTCATTCGACCGAGGTTTTTCTGAAAAAGCCTGATAATCCTGTCTCCACCCCAGAGATGTTTAATCAAGCGGCCCCGGAACCAGTTCTTTCGGGGAAAACTGTAACCGGCCACATCATCCGATCCCTTCGACACGATATCCCCGATAGCCATGGCGGTTTCAGAAGGAATGCGCTCGTCGGCATCAAGAACAAGCACCCATCGGTGTTTACATTTATCGATGGCAAACTGCTTCTGCGGGCCAAAACCCCGCCACTCCTCGATAAACACATCGCATCCGAAGTCGGATGCAATCTTTACCGTATCATCTGTACTACCGGAATCCACCACGACGATTTGATCCGCAAATTTGATGCTTCCGATGCAACCGGGCATGTTTTCTGCTTCATTCTTCGTGATGATTGCCACTGAAAGAGGTATTTTTTTACCCATTGTTAGAAGGAATCCTTTAGATTAAAAATGTATGTTACCGCAGATACATAGCACAGTTGCAAGCCAATTAAAATAATGAATTTTCTGTGTGAATCTGATATAAGGGCTATCTTCGCGGGATAATCGCAGAAACATTTTGACAAAAATCTATTCTTTTAATACTTGTTAGGTAATTTTAGTTTAAACTATATTCTATAGAGAAGTGATTATAGATGAAGCCAAGAGAATCATTTCAATCGCTATTAAAACAAAAAAAAGACAAAAAAGTCTCGCTGCTGATTGGTGCCCGGCAAGTCGGCAAGACAACAATCCTGAAAGCTCTCTATAAAGAACTCAGCGCTGGCTCAAAGGCCATTTTTTTCGATTTGGACATATACAGCAATTATGAAAAGGTTAATACCTTCGAAAGTTTTGTAAACACTTTAAAATTAAATGGTTATGATGAAAATCACAGGGATTTTTTCTACGTATTTCTTGACGAATTTCAAAGATATCCCGGATTGACACTCATAGTAAAAAATATCTATGACAGATTCGATAATATAAAAATTTATGCGTCAGGCTCATCTTCAATCAAAATCAAGGATGAAATCCAGGAATCGCTCGCGGGCAGAAAACGTACAAACAATATTTATCCGCTAAGTTTTGAGGAATTTTTATGGTTCAAGGAGGATGAAGATGCTATTCAACATCTGCATAACATCGGAAAATTAAAAGGGAAACAGCTTAAACAACCAACTTCAAAACTATTGGCGTACCTGAATGAATTCATGGTAACCGGCGGCTACCCCGAAGTTGTTCTGGAAAACGACAAGGCAGATGTTCTGAAAAGCATTTTTGATCTATATGTAAAGAAAGACCTGCTGGAATATTTTGATGTCTCAAAAATCAGCCCCGCGAAACGGTTAATAGAATATCTGGCAATCAACAACGGGCAGAAAATAAAGTATAGCGATATCGGACAGATATGTTCTCTGCGTTACAAAGAGGTTCTTAATTATATTGAATTATTGAAAGAAACATACCTGATAATTGATCTGCGGCCATTTTTCTCAAACAAGAATTCTGAACTTGTCAAAATTCCCAAAATCTACTTTATAGATAATGGTGTGAGAAATTATTTCATCAACAATTTTAATCCCGTTAACAGGAGAAACGATTCCGGGTTCTTGTTTGAAGGATTCGTGCTGTCTGAATTATTGAAGAGCGGCGTAAAAACAGATGTAATCAAGTTCTGGCAGGACAAGAACAAACACGAAGTGGATATTATTCTGGATTTTATCACCAAACAGATCCCGATAGAAATTAAATATAAGGAAAACCTGAAACGTGAGGATTTCCTCGGGCTAAAAGCCTTCTGCGGCATGTATCCAAAGACACACACACCATTTCTTATCAACCTGAACAGGCAGGAGCAGGATAAAAAATATGAATTCACTCTGCCTTATGATCTGTCGTTCATAAGCAATGAATTTCTCTCGAGATAAAACTGGAAACCGCAATCATAAAATGTTAAACGAGCGTCTCATATATAAAAAATCTTCTTTCCCTAAAGGGGAATATCGAGGGGTTCCCTGCAAGTAATTATGAATATTAACACATCTACTGATACAGTACTGGGATTAAACGGACAAAGCACAAGAGAAAAAATATTCAAGATCTTAAACCTGAGCGTTCCCATATTAATGGGAATATTTATATTCTTCAATCCTTTTCCCCACACAACAGCCATCAAGGAGATCTGTTTTTATGGCTCTGTCACAATTGTCATCATTTTAATTTGCTTCAAAAAGATTGATTTTTGCTTCAAGTCACCACTTACTCTTCCTTTTGCACTCTTTGTCATCTGGGTATTTATTGGCCTTTTCTTTGCGCTTGACAAGGAGGGCAGCATACATGATTTTCGGGCACATTTACTTAACTATTTGGTATTTTATTATATTTTAATCAATTCCTTTAATTCCAGAAAACGGCTTGTTGGCCTTTCGTGGGTTATAATCATCTCCGCCACAATATTTTCGATAGGAGAGATATATTATTTTTATTTCATGCTGGGCAACAGTTTTTCTACAAAGCTTCTACCGGGACTTAACGAAATAGCAGTCAACCAGATTGGGTTCATTACAGTAACTGCTATAATCTTTTCTCTACACTACATAATTACAACGGGTAGGTTATATGTAAAAACAATCTCCTTTGTATGCCTATTCCCACTATGTATTTTAAGTGTTCTGACACAGACACGCAGCACCGCATTGGCCCTGTTCCTGTCAGTCATTATATTATGTTCCAAAAATAAAAAACTTCTGGGTGCCTGCCTGGCAATAATATTGGTTGTTGTCACCATGACTCCTGTGGGAAATCGTTTTATCCATATTAATCCGATTACCGACTTACGACTCGATATAAATTGTACTACACTTGAGATTATTAAGGATTTCCCGATAATCGGCATAGGCTTTGGAATGGAGACTTATGGAAATAGAAAGTGTATTAATCTGAATGAGTACAATAAAAAAGTCCCCGTTAAATACAGGCAAAAATCCATCCACATTTTTCCTCACTCAATATTATTCAGCATAGCAGTGCGGACCGGCCTCGTCGGATTTGCATTATTCCTCTATATATTATTTATGTCGTTTAAGACCTGCTGGAACTGCATCAGGCATGGGAAGAATGATTTTATTAGAAGGTGGGGCTTGTGTGTTGCATCTGTGCTCGTGGCAGTCATCGTTATAGGAATTTTTGAGGCGTGGTCCAGGCATGTTCAAGAGGTTGTTATTTATACAGCATTTGCCATGATGACTATTGTATGGAAACTGGACAATACCAGCGTTGAAGATTCAACCGGGACCGATTGATTAGTTATTCTCAGGAATAAATTTTAGCTTTACACTTACAAGATTTAATTAGAGCATACGATATGGCAATTACGAATATAAAAACAAAATTGACAGAGATTCTCCATGATGCCAAGGCAACTATTTGGACAGATACTGGTCATCATTTAAAAAAGGTTAAGGAGCACTCAAAAATCCTTGACAGGATCCTCATTCAAACCGATAGCGTTACCCACTATACGAATGAGTTTGAAAAAATATATTGTGGGTCCTGCGAACAGATCGATTTTTTTCATCCTGAGACCTATTTATATGTCTTAAAAAATGTTTGGGTTGTTGGGTCTGAAGGCCATTTGTTTTTTGAGCCTGATCAGTTATTTTCCGTATGTTCATCACTCAAAGGTGTAGAGGAGCGAAAAATTCGACGGCCGATAAAATCACTTGCCAAGGTAATTGAAGAACCGGTATTTATTCTTTCCAGTCGTGCTCCCGGCAACAGGGGGCACTTTTTAATCGAGCACCTCCCTCGGTTAGTGGCAAGTATGGATGCAATAAAACGATTGGGGGGATGCAAAATTTTAGTTACCCCCATGCACCGAAAGTGGCAGGCAGGCTATCTTCAAAAGTTGGAGGTTCCCGATTCAGAAATAATAGAAGCCAGTATCGGATCGACATTCTGCAAAAGGGCGTTTTATGTTCCCACGTTGTGCAAAGGAGAAATAGCTACGTGCAGTCGTGAAAAGTATTACCAGTTTTTACGGAAGTGTTTTATTGGCAGCCAAGTATCTCCCCGCAAAGGCTTGCCAATATTTCTAAGCCGTAAAGATGCACCTGATCGAAAACTCGGCAACGAGGACGCCATTTTTTCTATTGCGAAAACATTTTTCCCGGAAATGAAGCGGATTGTAATGTCAACTTTAGCCCTGAATGAACAAATCAGATTATTTCAGGAAGCGCCTGTTATTATAGGACCGCATGGTCAGCCATTTCGTGATATATTGTTTTCCAGTAATTCCATTGTCATTCAACTAATCCAGGGTTTTCGAGATAGATCAAATCAATATTACCAATGGGCTCAAAATTACAACTATGTGGGGAGTCTTGGAAAAAATTTATGCCTGTCCCTGCTCAGCGAAATCGAGTTTAATACAAACAATGACTGGATATACCCTGAGGATAAATTCGAGAAGGATATGTCACAATTAATATCGCTATTGGATAGGCAGAAGACATTTTTTTATGAGAGCTAAATCTTCTTCAAACAGGATTAACAGCCAAGGTAATGACCAGAACAACTAACACAATAACTCTATCAGCTTTTGAATGTTAATAATCAATGCTTATGAAGAAAATAATTTATGCTTATTGTTCTGATACTAAAGCATTTCAAGGCAATAAAGTTTTATCTGCTGCTTATTGTAAGCAATTCCCTGGTTTAAGCTGGATATCTGAGTTTATTGATCTTGCGAAAAACAAAGGTCATAGCGTTATAACTGGAGATGTCTGCTTAAAAAAGGTTATCGATAAAGAAATCAAGGCATCTGATGTAATTGTAATAGCAGACCTTGATTCACAAGATGCAAAGTCACTTGTTTCAATGGGTTCAAAGTCTGGAATAGTATTATGTTATGAATCACCACTTTTTGCAGAGACATTTTATGAAAATGTAGTCAGCTTTTGTACTGATTATCAAGCAGGGATTTTATTTAGTGGAATTATTGAAAATCATCTTTCCGGTAAACACAATTATTATCCAAATCACTACCCTTCATTTAGCAATGACGAGATACCCACCAATATGATTCCGTGGGAAGAGCGGAAAGAACTCGTTATGGTAGTGTCAAATAAGTACTATCGGAATTCATTCCATTCAAGAAGTATCTTAAATCTTAAAAACTTTGAAGCATGGGTGAGGGGAAAATTTAAAATCTCATCCCGTTCAATCAAAAGATATGCAATGAAAAACCAGCTTCATGATAAAAGACTCGAAGCAATTGATTATTTCTATAAAAAATCTTTATTAGATATCTATGGCCCAAATTGGGATAATTTAAACAATTTGCCTTTAAGATGGAGGACTATATTAAAGGCAAATATACAGAAATTATCACCCATGCCCTGTATAGATAAAAAGCGAACCATTTCCCATTATAAGTTCTCTATCTGCATTGAAAATACCAGCTATTCTGGTTATTTAACGGAAAAAATTATTGATTCTCTTGTTGCAGGGGCCATTCCAATATATTTAGGGGATCCCAATGTGGAAAAAATCATTCCCCATGATATATTTATCAATATGAGAGATTACAACTCTTGGAACGATTTGTATTTTAAGATAAAATCAATAGGTAAGAATGAGGGCGAGAATATGATTAAATCAGCTCGTCAATTTTTAGGATCAGAGATAGGTCAATCATTTACCTATTATAACCATGCAAAAAAAATATTTGATCTAATATCTCAGTAAGTTTATTCAATTTGGAGAGTGCTTCTCTTGTGACTAAACACAAAAACCCTGAAAGCATCCTTGTCATTGCAACGCGTCGTATAGGAGATGTCATCCTGACTACCCCCCTGATCAGGTCGCTTCGTCATGCATACCGGGATGCAAGGCTTGATGTCGTTGTTTTTAAAGGAACAGAGAGTTGTATCTCTGCGAATAAAGACATCGATACCATTATCACGATTACGGAAGGAGCAACCTTTCGAGAACAAGTCAAAACGATTTGCAAACTATTTCGCCAGTACGACCTGGCAATTTCAACTCTTTCCGGTGACAGACCCACGTTTTACTCACTGATAGCAGGGAAGATCAGCATAGGGTTTGTGGAAAATGGATATAAACATCTATGGAAACGAACGTTTCTTGATAAATATGAACTGTTTGACAACTATGAAACCCATACCATAAATATGAATTTGTCACTTCTAAAACTTATCGACGTAAAACAAATTCCTGAAGTTATAATTTCATGGGAAGAAAGCGACGAAATAAACGTCAGGCAGATTCTTCCATTTGATATGGAAAAGGAACCTTATGCAGTTGTACATGTTTATCCTATGTTTAACTATAAGATGTGGAATCATGAAGGATGGGCAGGCCTCATTCGCTGGCTTAACGCAAAGGGATTACGAACGGTGCTGACAGGGAGCAATTCACCGGATGAACGGGAATATATATCCCATCTCTGCCAATCGCTGCCAGACAGCAGCATAAACGTTGCCGGCGCACTGAGCCTAAGCGGAGTCGCTTACCTGTTAAGCAAGGCATCGGTATATATTGGGCTTGATACCGCAGTTACGCATATGGCAGCAGCCCTGGGAATTCCAACTGTTGCCTTGTATGGACCGACCAATCCCGTTAAGTGGGGACCGATGCCCCAAAATATTTCTTTTCCAGGGAAAAGTCCATATAAAAGAAAAGGAACCCAAATTCTGGGCAATGTATTCCTTTTGCAGGGCAAGGGTGAATGCGTCCCGTGTCATGAAGAAGGCTGTGATCGAAATATAGCAAGCCTCAGCAGGTGCCTTCAAAACATACCTTCTGCTGATGTGATTGAAGCCGTAAAAACAATGATGACGCAAAACAGTTGACCCACAACATTTAAATATATGGTGACAATATGAAGACCCCCCCCCCTGAAAGAAATCGATGGTTCATCCTTGCCCATTGTTTTAATATGGATGGACGAGCCGCAAGTCAGACAATAACTGATAGATTGCCGTATTTTGTGAACCGAGGAGTTAAGTTTGTCGTTCTTAGCGCCCCCACAGGAATAAAAGATACACGATTCCCTCATTACCAGATAATATCTCCGGCTCCTTCCGGTATACGGTTTGAGATGAGGTTTATTATAAAAAATAAAGTAAAAAATAAGCTGGCACAAAAGATATTAAAAGCTATATCTGCTGTTCTCTGTGCGCCCTTTTATTTTGTTGAAAAGGTATTCCTTCAATTTGATAGTCAGTGGTCATGGTTTTTAAGTGCGTCTATCAAGGGCAGTTTGATAATAAATAAATATCACCCCACGTTGCTGTATTCAACCGCAGGCCCGCCAACCACACACCTGACAGCATATATACTTCATAGAATCTATGGCATTCCGTGGATGGCGGAACTTCACGACCCCCTGATTCTGGATGACCAACCACGAAAGTGGCATAAATATTACTATAATAGATTTGTGGAGAAGATTGTATGCAATAATGCTTCAATAGTCGTGTATTTCACGAACCGGGCACTGGAGAATGCCAACAGGCGTCATCCGATAAAGAATAAAGCCATTGTTGTAAGGCCGGGCGCGACCCCACCGGATTTCCATAATATTCATTATGCTAAGACGGATAAAATACACTTCGGTCATTTCGGGTCACTTGATAAGACAAGAAACCTGGGAATATTTATCAGGGCACTTTATGAATTAATCAAGCAAAAGCCTGATTTAAAAAGCCGCATAATTCTTGATGTATATGGTTGTGAGTTAGATGGCGTATCGCGAAAGGCGCTTAATAAATACCCTCTGGGAGAAATACTGGTTGAGCATGGTAGATTGGAATACGATCCCAAAACCGGCAAATCCGGGAGACAGCAGGTTATGGAAGCCATGAAGAGTATGGATGTACTGGTGGTATTACACGGCGGTGAGGGCAGCGTCTGTTATGAATATATTCCTTCGAAACTATATGAATATTTACTGACTGGGCGCCCTGTTTTAGGGCTGGTTGAAACTGGTACAGAACTGGAAGGATTCCTGATAGAAAACAATCACACGTCCGTTGACAAAGATGATATCTCAGAAGTTAAGAAAGCCATCGAGTCGTATGCCGATAGGTGGGATACAGAGGGATTGGATGACAATCAGGTTGCGTCTCCTTTTACGGTCGAGGCAACGGTGGACAAACTGATGTCCGCAGTCTCTGAGATTGACGCTGTTACCTGAACCGGTGTTGATCAATACATGTGGTCAGCTTTTTTTATTGTCGTATAATAGAGGGTTATATAGGAGAAAACAAAATGAAAGTTCTGAAACAGAAGGTAGAAAAAATAGTCCTGTTTTGCAAGTCCTATGACAAGGACATGCTCCGAGCACGCCGCATGGCTGAAAGCGTTCATCGCTTCAATGCGGACAACATTCCCCTGTACATTAGCGTACCTGCATCGGATCTAAATCATTTCAAACAATGCTTCGGAAACATCCCCTGCCATTTCATTACGGATGAGGAAATACTCAGTAAGAGTTGTCAGGTTTACGGTCCACTACCAAAACTGTTTCCCTCTGATTTACTGCAACAACTGATAAAACTTGAATTCTGGCGAATGGGTTTCTGTGAAAATTATCTTTGGCTCGATTCCGATTCGTACTTTATCAAAACATTTCATATTGCGGATTTTTTTCATGATGAGACCACACCATATACAATTCAATATCTTTCGGAAGACTTGTTTGGCTTTGCCAAAAGGACAAATAATAAAAAAATAATCAATGACTTCCAAAAATTGGCAATACACTTTCAGGAATTGTTCAAACGGTCCGGGGCACTCTATAATTTCGGATCACCACCACTTATATGGTCATGTAATGTTCTGAAGAGTCTATATGAAGATTATTTGAGACCTAAAAATAAAACAATCTTCGATTTACTTCAGGAATACCCCTGCGAAATGCAATTATATGGCGAGTATCTATTATTCAGCAACACAATACCGTTAGTCCCTGTTGATCCTTTATTTAAATTTTATCATTATGCTGAACAGTTTTTCGAGGAACAGATGAATGGCGAATCGGAGTTTTCTCTTTCCGAAAAATATCTTGGTGTTGTCATGCAGTCAAACTGGGCAAAGCTTCCAGAACCGAAAAAACCGCCACTCGTTCGTTTGAAAAATTTCTTTTGCAAATTTGGCAGACAAATCAACCAGGGAATTAGAAGTATACGAAAAAATGATTAAGCAGGACTGATGCTAATATCTTTAAGAGCTGAAAGCAGAGTGTTCCTAAATGCCTGCCGAGAGCAGGCTTTGGCGTAGCGCAAAGCCGCCTGCTGAAATTCGCTCATTTCTGATTCTGTTAATAATGCCGCATTATCCATGCACTTTTTCAGTTCATAAGCGTTACCGGAACGGAAAAGCCAGCCAAGATTATGCTTGCGTACTCGCTGCCCCACAAGCCCCTCATCTGATGTAATAACCATTTTGCCTGCAGCCGCAGAGAGTGAAAGCACACCGCTGGAACCGAAATGTTTTATATAAGGTAATAAGACAACATCACTTGCACAAAAGCATAAACTTTCCTCAGAATCAGAAACATAGCGATTGAGAACCTTTGCCATCCCCCGTTCTTCCAGTTGCGAAAGCCCCTTTAAAAGTTCACGGTCTTTAGAAATCCTGCCGGCGCATAGAAGGAATAATCGTGAATCAGGGGATGATTCCAACATAACTTGAACTGTTAGATGCAGGCCTTTTCTCCGGTCACCAATTCCATAGTTAAGCAGGACAAACCGATCTTGCGGAATCCCCAATGTTTTTCTTGCATCTTTTTGACTATGGGAAAAGTTCCCATCCCAGGGATCGGGAAGAAAATGAAATACAGTATCGGTATATTTTTCTTTTGCATTGGCAAATAGATATTCGTCCATCAAAAATATATTTTTAAACCAGCGTTGCCGGCAAAGCCTGCGAAAACCAGTGGCTTTTATTATGTTGCCGGGAGGCCATGTTGGATTCGCCAAAAATCTTGGGCGAAAATAAACACCGGATAGACGTCCTTGAAGAGGCTTGGGGGGATAAATTCCAATTGAGGCGCATCTCAGACAGTGAGAGGCAATATCATCAAGATTATTTATAAAAACTTCTTGAGCACCGCTTTCGTTGAAGCATTTAGCAAGAGCCTTTAATTTGCTTCCTTCATACAATTTACCGACCTCATTAAAAATAGATATAACCGAGACCTTATTGATTAATTCTGAAAGCTGCTTTTGAATTAGTTCTTTTGCCTCCGGCCGCCAATCCACTGCTAATGTTAACCTGAAGCCGGCAGTCAGCAAATCCTCAGTAACATAACGCAACCAGCTTAAATGGTGGCCTTCCACCCTGGATTCAAAAACCAAAATATGTGGTTGAAAAGATTTGGGCATTAAGTCTAACCCCTGAGTATAAAGAGAATCGTAACCATTTACTTAAACAATATAAATATAACATCAATTAATATTATATAAAACCTGTTTGCCGCTTTTGTGCTCTTCGATCAAACCTTCCTGTATCAATTCTATCAGGTGCACATACGTTTCATTTAAGGCAAGAAACTTATCAAATCCGGATAAATCCTTTCCAAAAATATCTTGAGAAACCTCAAACGTCGTCTTGGGTCTTTCCTTTACGGAAGCAAAGACGAGATCCCCTCTCTTTTTATGGTGTCCTCTCATTTCCTCAATTCTCTTTTTTAAGTCTGAAAATGGTGCCCCGTGGGCAGGAAAAATTCTTGATACCGGCAGATCCTGAATGCTGGTTAAGGAATCCAGGAAACTCCGCAAAGGGCGAAATTCGGGGCAAAATAAGTCCGGACCTAAATTCGGTGTAATCTCCGGTAAAATATGATCACCGGAAAGGAGAATGCCTTCTTCCCGGAAGAAAAAACATATATGATCCCGTGTATGTCCGGGAGTTGGAAGTATTTCAAATGTCTTGTCATCAATGGTATATTTCTTGTTAAAATCCAAACACTCATCCACCTGAAAAGGAAATATTGCTTTTTTGAAATGGCGAAGCAAACCCACTAAGCCGTCAACGGTTTTTTCAGTAAGCCCTTGCTCTATGTAAAATTTTTTTATTTTTTGAATAGCCAGTCCTTCATTTTTGTGATTTTCTATGATTTGTCTGCCGGTTTCTGACATGTAAATAACAGCTCCCGAGATTTCTTTGATTTTTCCGGCCATACCGCAATGATCTACATGATGATGGGTAATAAATATACTGTCTATATCGTGAACCGATTTGCCGATGGTTTCCAGCGAGTCTTCAAGTTTTGAAAAAGAACCAGACATGTTAAGTCCTGTGTCAAACAGGGCTACTCCTTTGTCATGAACCAGAATGATAACGTTGACATGTTTGAGGCGAAAAGGCATGGGCAACGTAATCATGTAAAAATTCTCAGCAATTTCTTTGATCAATATTTTCAATTCCTTTTTGTCAGTTTGTATACTTTTCGCGTCAAACAGGGCGCCATTTGCCAGACCTCAATATCTTCTGCCAGGGCAGGCGTGAAACTGAGAACCTGGGTAGTTACATTTTTTCTTTTAATTGTTCTATTTGATATGTGATTTTTTGTAGCGAATGATCCATGTTCGCGAGACCATCTATGGCCTTTTTCTTAACTTGATGTTCGTTACCGATCATTTCCATCATCTTTGATATATCCGTCGTAAAAATCTGGAAACGATCAAACAACATATCATAAAGGGTATTCGAAGCCACATCAACAAGTTTATAGATGTATTGAAATTTGAGGTTTTCCCGGTAGTCACCTAAATGAAAAACAAGTGAATGCTCCGTTTCCCGCTTAATCCTTTTTATACTGTCACGTAACGCAAGAATTTCTCCTTCTTCCTGATTTTGAATCGATCTTTTGAATAATTTTTTTATAAGTCTGGCAAAATTGTAATAGCCAAGACGTAGAATAGCTTCCGTACGAACCTTTGCAGTATACTGAAGTGAAGATGCAAGAGGTGGCACACGAAGACCTGTCATCTTTTTTATCGTATCTACACTAAAAGAGAACTCATAGTCAAAATCGTGTTCTGTTAATTGTACGCCTACATTTTTCAAGGTTTCTTTATGCCTACTGATAGTATCCTTCACCATTGCGTTGTAAGGTCGGGCAACATTGCTCAAAAGATCGTTTATTTTTTTCTCTTCCTCATGGGCAAAGTGGATCAACCGGAGATTGATCTTCTCTGCCATAAAAAGATCAAGCGCATTTTTAAACTCCTGAAACACTATATAAAGGGTTGCTGATAATCCCATTCCTTCAAGGTCATCTTTCTTCTCCTGCAAATCGACATGATAATTTCTGACGAATTCCCGAATATCCCTGATAATATCTCCGTAATGTACATCCAGAAAACGATTGATATCTGTTGCAAGTTCTCGCTTTATTTTCTGTGTTGTCCCATCAAGGGTATTCCTGACCATTGATTTTATCTGATCCATTTGTTCCTGTTCATACGTGATCTTTTCAACAACCTCCACTGCGTCATCGGCATTTTTCGAAAGGATATCGCTATTTATTTTTACCCAATCCTGGAGACTGCCCGTCATAACGGCAAACCGCGCCAGGTGATTTTTCAGCAACAGGTTAAAACGATCACGGGTCAGCCTCTTATAAAAATCTGTTTCAAAACGTTCCCTTTCACAGTCCGAAAATTTCCTCAGCTCGGGTTCCATTTCCCATTGCTCTCTTTTCAGCCTGTCTTTCTCCGAAATATCGTCTTCAAGCCTTTTGAGAAGATCAAACAGTGCTGAAAAGGTGAAGATCTCGGGATCAGGTTTGATTATTGAGATATCTTCTCTCGTCTTCTCGACAAGGGCTTTAAGATCATCAAGACTCTCATGTTCATTAAAATCACAGTTTATGACGAAAATGATGTTTTCCATAAGGCCCATCTTTTTGATCATAGACAGAAATTTAATGTCTGCCTGGCGTACACCAGTCCTGCTGCTGAGAAGGTATATAATAAGATGGGTTTTGAGAAGGTAGTCCTGAATCATTGCGAGGTGCAGGGGGTTTGGAGAATCACTACCCTGGCAATCTGCAATTTCAATATTATCATTAAGGTTTTGCCTTGCGGGTATCTGCAATTCCAGATCTCGCAGATAAACGGCAAGAGAGTCGTTTCCCACAAAATCCTTGTGTCTGGAAAAGTCCGGCCCTTTAAATTGTCTGGTATTTGTTTCCCAGGAAAGCACTCCCGCAACACGTTCGTATCCTTTTACGTAAGCAGAAAGCAAAACAGAGTTCATGTCACGGGTATCTTGAAATATAAGCTGATTGGCACTCAGTGAATCCAGCGCTTCCCGCAACTCATTTCGATCCTTTTCGCGTCTTATGTCGAAATGTCCGTTACCGGAAGTATAATCGAAAGATGGGAAAAGAACCATCGCCCGTTCAATATCAGAATTCACATCTTCCCATGTCTTGAAAATAAGATTCGCCTGTAAAATCGAGCCTTTTCTGATTTTTGTTACAATTGAGGTTACGACACCTGCACCACGTTTGAGATAATCACCTTCTAAAAGTGCATTGATAAACGTGCTCTTTCCCGACTTTATGGCCCCTACAACTGCCACGCTCAATATATTTTCATTGATCTGTTCTTCAACAGTACGCTCTGCTTCCCTCCAGATATCAAAGGGAAACGTGTTTATCCCGGGAATCGATTTCGCCGTATCAAAGATAGATGATAATTCCCTATTTACTTGAAGAAGATCACTTTTGGCAGACTCGAAGGTACTCATATACTTTTGCTTATCCTTTTTATCATTTTAGAAACCTGCATAACCATTGCGAATTAAACCTGTATTGCCTGGCAAGTAACATTGCGAACTTATCAATAAATAAGGATTAACGTTGTGTCAAGGATTAAGCAGATGAAACAAGGGTTCAGTTCCAAGATAAACGAAAGGTTGATGCAGTTCTTGCGAAATGCCAGACACGGTCTTGTATGGAAGTTCAGAAGGTGCCCTATATCTCCTCGAATGCATCCTAACCGTGAACCTGAACAGTTACAAAAATGTAAGTATCCATGATGTCAAGGGAAAAACGACAAAACGGAACGGATTATCTTTTTCCCTGGTGCAGTATGCCTTTTGTGACATTGCACAAGTGATTATTTAATCTCTCGATATCCGTCAGTATATCCGAAAAAATCAAGCCGGAATCACTAATGCAAACCCCCTCTTCAAGTCTCGAGAGATGATTTATTTTATACCGATCGATCAGTTCATCGATTTCCCGTTCGATGGTCAATGTAATACTCGCAGACCTCTGGTCATTATTTGTAAGTGCCTTGCTTGTGTGCCTCATGAGGATCTCCGTCTTGTCAAAAAGCTTTTCAAGCTCTGTTGCAGCTTCCCTGGAAAAAAGCAGATCATGTTCATAAGCCCTCTGGGCTAAACTGACAATGTTTTCACAATAATCGCCCACTTTCTCAATATCGTTTACACTATGGATAACCGCCGGAATTAACCTTGTCTGTTTATCCAGCAACTCGCCTCGTGTAATCTCAATTATATACTCAGTAATATTCTTTTGCATTTCATCAACCGATTCTTCATCAATGGTTACTTCATTTTTCAGCTTATGATTATAAGCCAAAGTGCATTGCCTTGCCTTTTTGAACATTTCCTGGCAAATGCTCAGCATAACGACAAGTTCTTTAATGACTGCATCGATTGCCAGGGCAGGCGTAGGCAACAAATTTTTATCGAGAAATCTTCCTCCTACTTTTTCATAATCTTTCCCGGGGACTATTTTATTCAAGACTTTAACAAACAGGGGCACGAGAGGAAGCATAATAATTGTGTTAACCACGTTGAAAATCGTGTGGGTGTTGGCAATTTGCCTTGCTATATCGCCTGAGATAATTGGCATATAATGTAAATACAGAGGAACAAAGGGCAGCGCAATCAATGTTCCTATTATATTAAAAAGTGCATGACCAAGTGCAAGTCTTCTGCTTACAAGCTTTCCGCCAATACTCGCGATAATGGCCGTAACACATGTACCGATGTTCTCACCCAGAACCAGATAAATCGAAGAGGGCAGATCAAGCAACCCCACTGAAGCAAACGCAATCACCATTCCAATTGTGGTGCTGCTACTCTGCAAGATAACCGTTACGACCAGCCCTGTCAGAATGCCCAGGAAAGGTTGTTTGCCAAAATGGAGAAAGAGATTCGTTATGGCCTCATTCCCCGCCAGCGGTTTAACGGCGGAACTCATTGTTGCGAGTCCCAGAAACAGAATTCCAAATCCCAGTATTGCCAATCCTCTGTTTTTGTTTTTGTTTTTCTTTGCAAAAAGGTAAAGCAGAACTCCGACGAAGATAAAGGCGAATGCCGACTTGGTCAATTTAAAAGCAATCAATTGTGCCGTAATGGTCGTGCCTATGTTAGCCCCAAAAATGACCGGAAGAGCCGCAGTCAATGTAATAAATCCTGCATTTAAAAATCCTATGAGCAAGACAGAAGTCGCACTTGAACTCTGTATAATGGATGTAACGGCAACACCAAGGAGAGCCGATTTAAATCTGTTGGAGGTTATCTTTTCAAGAAGCCTCTTCAGCAAACCCAGAGATAGTTTCTTCAATGAATCACTCAAAAGGTGAATTCCAAAGAGAAACAAGCCTAAACCGCCCAGAACACCTAAAACAACATTGAAATCCATATAAATCTGCCCCAATTTATTTATAGCTTTTTAAAAATGTGCAGCATGCCCTTTTACCGTATCAATTCTATTCCTGTCAATATATTATCAAGATAACGGATTATTAAACTCACGTTTGCAGTATAGTCCCTTAGTTATAAAATTCTTGCAAAAATGGCTTCGGCGTGAGACTTCGGCGTGAGCTCAGTCGAACGCTCAGTCGAACGTGCTTCGTATTTCGAATTTCCAGTTTATCCGGGTTAGGCCTGTGCAAGAAAAAATACCACCATGAACCTCGAGTTCTGGAATTGTAGTAAAGTGAGACATTTCTTCTTGCCTTTCTTTCCCCATATAGAAAAAAGTAGCATCCCGCAGCTACTTATGTTAGTCAAAAGAGTGAATAATTAAAGCTTCGCTTAACATTTTGGTTGCCTGTTGCCATTTCATACGCCAAAATAGTAGAAAATCTTCTGATACAATGAAACTAACGATTTTTTCAAGGCTCGTTATCGGTTATATTATTATTCTCTCTTTGGCTGCACTCGCAAATATATACTCAATTTACCAACTGAGAAGTGTTAACGAGGCTACTCGCTCCGTACTGGAAATTGACAATCGTTTGTTGGACTTGCAGAAAAAACTAACCGATTCTCTATTTTCGCAGATGCGGTATGAAAAAAAATGTATTGTCATGAAGGATTATACTCTTTATGACCAATTTCTGGTGGCAAAAACCGATTTCGATAAGAATCTCAAAAAGGCATTTCTCACTGCAGATTCTCCCAGAATCATAGAGTTACTTAAAAGAGTGAAGCAGTTTCAGCATCGTTATCAATTTCTGGTTGGCGAAGAAGTCGAAAACATGAAAAAGAATCGATCTTATAACCAAACCCTGCATACAGAAAAGAAAGAACGCAATGTAAACAAAGTAATCGATGGACTGAAACAGTTGGAGGAATATAGCAAAGAGAATACTTACAACAAAATCAAGCAGCTGGACATTACTGTGGCTCAATCACGTTCCGTTGCTCTTATCATGATTTCCGTTACTCTACTGCTCGGGATTCTGATCTCCATTATAATAACCAGGACTATAACGAAACCTCTATCTGTTATGAAGAGAAAGACTCAAGAAATCGCAGAGGGGAACTTCAATATTTCCTTAGAACAATCAGACCTGCCTGAAATAGCTGAATTGGCCGATGCTTTTAATGTTATGTGTAAACGCCTGGAAGAAGTAGATGAAATGAAATCTGACTTTTTATCCGTTATGTCTCATGAGCTTCGGACGCCCCTGACTTCCATTAAGGAGGGCGCTAATCTTTTGTTGGAGGGTGTAGGAGGAAAAATTTCCGAAAAGCAAGAAAGACTTTTAAATATCATAGCGGAAGAAGATAAGCGTCTGGTGAATCTTGTTAATTCCCTTTTGGATCTATCCAAGATGGAAGCCGGTATGATGAGCTATAATTACGAGAAGAAAGATATTATACCATTAATCAAAGGGGCGCTTGTTGAAATCTTGCCTCTTGCTCAAGCTAAAAAGATAAAGTTTAAGGTTGAGATCGGCAACGAACTTCCGTCTATAAAGATGGATACCGGAATGATCAGCCGGGCATTAAGAAACCTGATAGGGAATGCCGTTAAATTTACTCCCAGTGGCGGCCTTATCGGGGTATCCACACGTTTAAAGGATCGATGGATAGAATTTTCAGTATCAGATACAGGCCCTGGAATTCCTGAGCAAGATTTAGTAAGAATATTTGATAAGTATCGCCAGGTGGGATTTCCCGGTTCTGATCAAAAAAAAGGAACTGGATTGGGCTTGGCTATTGTTAAGCATATAATAACTGCTCACGGAGGTAAGGTGTGGGGAGAAAACAAACCGGGCGCTGGAAGTACCTTTATCTTTTTATTGCCAGTTTAATCGCAGTACTTTGTTCCGGATGTACAACCGTGATGAATCTGGAGAAAAGGTTAGAAGCTCGTGACCACATTAATCACAGCGAAAGACTTCTTGAACAGGGGAACTTTGAGTTATCCCTTAAGGAACATAAAAAAGCGGCGTCTTTGCTTGGTAATTTGACGCCTGGTGACAGAGTTCTTTATAATATAGGCACAATATATGCGCACTTCGGAAATCCTAAAGCGAATTACAGAAAATCCATCAAATACTTCAGGAAACTTGTAAGGGAATTCCCCCAAAGCCCCCTGATTTGGCAAGCCGAGATCTGGATAGAAGTACTTACGGCTGCTGAGAAAAAAAAGCCGCCTCATATAAAGATAAAGACTAAAGCAAGAAAGAAAATAACACCAAAACATGTCCAAGAGTTTGCCCATTTGTCTCTGGGCAAGAAACTTCTTGATTCAGGAGATTTTAAGGGATCACTTGTTGAAAATCAAAAAGTTTTATCCCGCTTTCCCGATGCTCCTCCGGGGGATAGCGCCCTTTTTAACATGGCATTGGTATATGCTCACTATAGAAATCCTGCCAGGGACTATAACAAATCTATTGCCTGCCTCAAGAGACTCATCACGGAGTTTCCACAAAGTACGCTGCTGGAACAGGCAAAGATATGGATAGAAGTGCTTGAAACCATGGAAAAAGCCAAGCAGGTCGATATTGAAATAGAAAAAAAGAGGAAGGAACTTACAAAATAGGAAATATTGTGAATAAGGGGAAAATACTTATCGTAGATGACGATAAAAATCTTTTAGAACTGATGAAAATGCGTTTGGAATCGGCACGCTATGAAGTCAGCACGGCGCTTGTTGAAGAAGATGCTATATATAAGGCCAGAAAGCAGGTTTTTGATATTGCTATTGTCGATATGCAGTTGATTTACATGGATGGCATCACGCTTATGGAGCAACTTCATTTGATAAATCCCGATATGCCGGTAATTATCTTAACAGCCTACGGAACAATTGAAAGTGCCGTGAAATCAATGAGTAAAGGAGCATATAGTTATCTTACCAAGCCATTTGACGCCCACGGACTCTTGCTGCAAATTGAGAAGGCACTTGAGAAGCGAAAACTGACATCTGAAATTAACAGACTTAAAGGGCTGTTGACAGATAAATATGATTTTTCAAATATTATAACACGAAGTAAAAAAATGCAGGAAGTTTTTGGGCAGGTTCTTCGTATAGCGAAAACCGGATCCACTGTTTATATCCATGGAGACAGCGGGACTGGCAAAGAGCTTATTGCAAAAGCCATCCACCTCCTTAGCGACCGAAAAGACAATACCTTTGTTGATATCAACTGCGCCGCCCTTCCAGAAACCCTTCTGGAAAGCGAACTTTTTGGTCACGAAAAGGGGGCGTTCACTGGAGCTATCAAAACAAAGGAGGGGTTATTTACCCAAGGTGATCAGGGTACAATATTTCTCGATGAAATCGGAGATATGCCCCTGTCCATCCAGGCCAAGCTTTTGCGAGTTCTTCAGGAGCGGAGATTTTATCCTGTTGGCGGCAAAGAACCTGTCGAAGTAGATGCCAGACTTATTGTTGCCACCAATAAAGACCTGGAAGATGAAGTCAAAAATGGTAGATTTCGTGAAGATCTCTTTTTCAGGATACACGTGATTCCGATCTATCTCCCACCTCTCAGGGAAAGAAAGGAGGATATCCCGCCTTTGGCGGAACACTTTCGGAAGATATATGCCGGGAGTATGAAGAAAAAGATAAAAGGGTTTACACCTCAAGCCATGCAAATACTTATGATGCAAGACTGGCCTGGGAATGTACGTCAGTTACAAAACACTATTGAGTATGCTGTAGCTATGTCTCAGGAAGATTTTATTACTGAAGATTTGTTGCCGCATCAAAAGGAAATATCGGATTATGAATTAAAACCCATGAAGAAAGCAAAGGCTGACTTCGAAAAGAGTTACATAATCCATCTCATGGAAATGACGCGGGGTAATGTCAGTCAGGCTGCCAGATTGGCAGGAAAATATCGTGCAGATTTCTATAATCTTCTCAAGAAATATGATCTGAAGCCCGGAGACTTTAAGAAAAAATAGTTACCACAACCGTGTCGCATAAAGTGTATGAAATATCATGCTGTATCGCTCTAACGGTCATACATACGCAATACCCTTGCACCTGAGAATGTATTTTTACAATTACTACTGAACAGGGAATATAAATCTTAAATTTATTCAAGGAGGAAATATTATGATACGCGTTTATTATTTACCATCTATCGTCATCACTGTAATCATAACATTTTGTCTGTCCATGATGGTCTCTGCTTATGCACAGGAATCTGCCAACCTGAAAGTTGAAGACGGGGCTGTTTGCCGGAATGTCGTGAATTATGAAACTATTGAAGGGGAAACCAGTTTCCCGGCTTCAGTGGGGAAACTTTATTGCTTTACCAGAATTGTCGGAGCCAAAGATCCAACAGAAATCACTCATGTATGGTACTATGGTGATACAGAGCGTGCACGAATTGTTCTGGCTGTAGATTCTCCCAACTGGCGTACATACAGCTCAAAGATTATAGATACCCACGAGGTCGGCGCGTGGCAAGTGGTTGTACTCGACTCATTAGACAATGTTCTGGACAGTTTTCGCTTTGACATCATTCAGGAATAGCCATAAAAGGATTTATGATAGATGAAAACCCAGGAAATTACCTTTTGTCCGATTGGAGTTGTTCATCCTCCCCATAAAAACCTTTCGAAAACGCCAGTTCAGCCTGTTTTCTTGCGAAGGTGTAAGGGGAACGGTAATCATTAATCCGGAATATTCTGATGGGCTTCTGGATTTAGATAAATTTTTACATAGTTATCTCTTTTATTATTTCCATCAATATTAACTTTTCTAATTCAGGTCTTTGACGACTTTAGGTAAACTTCTAATGGGTATGCTGCATCCGATTTTAATTATTCTTGCTATTCTGGTGGCCGTCACTTCCGCTACCCATGCTCTCCTTTCCAAGCGCGACCCGAAGGGAGCACTAGGCTGGATCGCTGTCTCGCTGATTTTCCCATTCGTGGGACCACTCCTGTATTTCCTTTTCGGCATTAACCGTGTCCAAACCCGGGCCAGGAAACTTCAACGGATTTCTCCATTCCAGAATGCCTTTGATCATGGGCGACTGCCGGACGGTAGCGAATTTATATTATCAAGCCATAAGATTCCCTCAGATTACAGAGAATTGGCCCGTATCTCAGACACGGTTACAAAACGACCGCTGGTGGGTCGTAACCGGGTTGAAATACTGCACAATGGTGAAGAAGCGTATCCGGCAATGATAAAAGCAATTGAGGATTCAAAACGATCACTGTTTTTTACAACCTATGTCTTCGAAACGGATAATACGGGTCGACAGTTTATCGAAGCTTTAGGCCGTGCTGTGGGTCGTGGTGTCGATGTCAGGGTCATAATCGATGGTGTGGGTGAAACCCACTATTTTCGCCGGGTAAGTACGTTACTCAAAAAGCGCAACGTGCGGGTGGCCCGATTCCTTCCGCCAAGGCTATTTCCCCTTTCCTTGCATATTAATCTGCGAAATCATCGTAAGATTCTGGTCGTCGATGGACAAACAGGCTTCACCGGCGGGATGAACATCGGTGATCGTCACCTTGCAGAAAACACCGAAAATCCTTCGCGTGTTATCGACACACACTTTCGCCTGACGGGACCAGTGGTAACACAAATGGAGCACATATTTAAGCGGGACTGGAGATTTATTACAGGAGAACAAATAGCTCAGCAAACTAATCCACCAATTGAAGAAGGCACCGCAATCTGCCGCGCTATCGCCGAAGGTCCCGATGAAGACCTGGATAAGCTCTCCATGATCCTCCTTGGCGCAGTTTCCTCGGCCCGGCAGAGTGTTTACATCATGACGCCTTATTTTATTCCGCCCCGCGGTCTTCTTGCTGCGCTACAGGGGGCTGCCCTGCGTGGCGTTAATGTAACCATAATACTGCCTTCGAAGAATAATTTATCCATTGTCCACTGGGCAACCCGCAACTTGCTATGGGAACTTTTGCAATGGGGTGTACAGGTGTACTACCAACCGCCTCCTTTTGTCCACACCAAGCTGGTGCTGGTGGACAAACATTACTGCCAGATTGGATCCGCCAATATCGATCCTCGAAGTCTTCGCCTTAACTTCGAGTTGAACGTCGAGATATATGATAAGACTTTCGGGGGCATTATTGCGGCACATTTCAACACTATCAAAGAACGCTCCCGGAAAGTTTCTCTTAAAGAAGTGGATGGGCGCAAGTTTTTGACGAGGATACGCGACTCTCTGGCATGGTTGCTTTCACCATATTTATGAATCTGTTGATTTATGAGGATTTTCTTTGCGGGAGGAGCTCCAGCGTGGATGAAAGTATCACTCTAAGCCAGCTTGAGGAATTAGCCGAGAAGCTTGGGATACGAATACGCTATGAGGTTATGAAAAAAGAAAATTTGTTTAATATGGGAGGCCTTTGCCGTCTGAAAGGAGAATATGTCTTGATTATCAATTCAAGTGCGATGATAAAAGAGAAAATTCAGATCTTCGCCAGTGCAGTAAAGCATTTTGACCTCGACCAAGTTTACATGCCACCTGCTCTCAGGAAATATTTGGAAATGCTCCCCGGGTCAAATATGGAATGCGAAAGCTGAAAACTATTGACAGCCATGGCTTTATTTAGATATTTATACAGAATCAGCATGCGTAGTTTGATTGATTTATCAACCACGTGCAAAGAGATCTGCTGAAGCCGTAGCGATGGCGCATGGTGACATTATTCCTTGCAATTCGAAGATTCCCCCACAGATTGTTCAGTTAGGAGGCTGCCCGAGAATGAGAAATTTTTTGCAAGGTCAAGGAAGGCGAAGATTTCAACGGTTCGACTGAGCTCGCCGAAGACCGCAGGAATACATTGAGTATTCTGAGGATTAAAATCTGAGCCTGACGTAGAGATTGCGGGAAATAGCCATTCTGGGACAGCCTCCTAGATAATTACAGGCGGTAAATATATGGCAAAGACCCTGACACAGAAGATTCTGGAAAGACATCTGATCACAGGTGAATACAGGCCGGGTAGTGAAATTGGTATTCATATAGACCAGACCCTGACGCAGGATGCTACCGGCACAATGGCTTATCTTCAGTTCGAGGCCATGGGTCTTGACAGAATCAGAACAGATCATTCTGTGAGTTTTGTCGACCACAACACAATACAGATCGGGTTCGAGAACGCAGACGATCACAGATACCTTCAGACTGTCGCCGCCAGGTTTGGTATATATTACTCCAGGGCGGGGAATGGAATATGCCATCAGGTGCATCTGGAAAGATTCGGAAGGCCCGGGACGACACTTCTGGGTTCCGACAGTCATACACCCACAGGCGGTGGCATAGGACAGATAGCAATCGGAGCGGGTGGTTTGGACGTGGCGTTGGCCATGGCAGGTGAACCGTTTTATCTAACCTGTCCGGATGTTATTCAAATAAATCTGACAGGTAAACTGAGATCCTGGGTCAGCGCCAAGGATGTAATACTCAAGGTTCTGGAGATATTTTCAACGAAAGGAAATGTTGGATACGTGTTCGAGTATAGTGGGCCCGGGATAAAAACCCTGACCGTACCCGAAAGGGCAACCATTGCCAACATGGGCGCCGAGTGTGGTGTAACAACGTCCATATTCCCGAGCGATGAAGAGACGAAGAGGTTTCTCAAGTCTCAGGCAAGAGAAGGAGACTGGCGGAAGATTGCAGCAGATCCTGATGCCGGGTACTTCAAGGTAGTGAACATTAATCTGTCGGAACTGGTTCCTCTGGTTGCAACTCCTCACAGTCCCGGCAATGTTTCACGTGTAAAGGATTTTGAGGGTATGGAAGTGAACCAGGTATGTGTTGGTTCATGCACTAACTCTTCATACATGGATCTAATGATGGTTGCAAAAACCCTGAAGGACAAAAAGGTACACCCGGGTGCAAGCTTTATCCTGGCGCCGGGGTCCAGACAGGTGGTAGATATGCTGGCAAGAAACGGCGCCCTTGCGGATCTTATAGAAACCGGTGTCAGGTTGGAGGAAAATGCCTGCGGCTTCTGCATAGGAAACAGCCAGTCACCACAGAACGAAGCCATATCTCTCAGAACCAGTAACAGGAACTTTCCCGGCAGGTCGGGAACGAAGAGCGCAGGCGTATATTTAGTGAGCCCGGAGACTGCGGCAGCGGCTGTCATAACGGGGAAGATTACAGACCCACGGGATCTGGGGATACCGTACCCCGATATAACAATGCCGGAAAAATTTATAATAGACGATTCAATGATACTTCCCCCTTCCGATGACCCGAACAGCATAGAAATTTACAGGGGACCCAACATTGGAGAACCGCCGGGCAACGAAGTGTTGCCGGGAAAAGTGTCAGGCGTTGTGACCATAAAAATGGGTGATAATATCACCACGGATCATATCATTCCGGCCGGTCCCCGGATGAAATACAGATCAAACATCCCCAGATATTCCGAATTCCTCTTCGAAATTGTAGACTCGGGGTTTTTCAACAGAGCAAGGGAAATAAAAAACTCCGGCAGGCACAACATCATTATAAGCGGGTTCAGCTATGGGCAGGGATCATCGAGGGAGCACGCAGCGCTCTGCCCCATGTATGTGGGAGTAAAGACGGTTATCGCCAAATCTTTCGAAAGAATACACGCGGCAAACCTGATAAACTTCGGCATTGTACCGTTA
>Ga0209121_10001435_pt1 | contig 25026 bp, 26 predicted proteins | sample Cruoilmetagenom3_FD_187292 | JGI IMG/M metagenome (GOLD analysis project Ga0209121, IMG submission 187292) | Oil polluted marine microbial communities from Coal Oil Point, Santa Barbara, California, USA - Sample 3 (SPAdes) (version 2) | ecosystem: Environmental > Aquatic > Marine > Oil seeps ... | reverse complement strand
GTGGTGGTCATCAGGGCTTTCTCGACGCCGAACTTCTCGGAAAGCACCTTCATCACCGGGGCGATGCAGTTGGTGGTGCAAGAGGCATTGGAGATGATGTGGTGCTTGTCCGGGTCGTACTGATCCTCGTTCACCCCCAGGACGATGGTGATGTCGGGGCCCTTGGCCGGGGCGGAGATGACCACCTTCTTAGCTCCCGCCTCCAGGTGCTTGGCCGCCTTCTCCCTCTCCCTGAAGATGCCGGTTGATTCGAGGACGTAATCCACCCCCAGTTCGCCCCAGGGAAGCTGCGCCGGATCGCGCTCGCACACGAATCTGGTCTCCCTGCCATTGACCACCAGGGTATTGTCCTTCACCTCCACCGTGCCCGGGAAGCGGCCGTAGTTGGAGTCATACTTGAGGAGGTGAGCCATGGTGGGCAGATCGCCGATGTCGTTGACCGCCACCACTTCCATCTCCTCGGGGTAGTAGTCCAGCATAGCCTTGAAAGACTGCCGCCCGATCCTCCCGAAACCGTTGATACCGACTTTGACTGTCATTTGACTCCTCCTTCGTTGAGTTGTTACAAAATGTCACGCTGCGATATTATATCATATCTTTTCTCTGAAGGCAAGCTTGCTCGTTGCGACCAAAAAGAGCCCAAAATGAACCTCTGGCCTAGGCCTTCAAGAACTGCACAGCGTCGAGCACAAAGATCACCGCGCCGCCTACCTCTACCTCCTCGGTGGCCAGAACGTACAGCTCTCCGGATTCCATCACTGGGGGCAGAGAACCCACTTGCTGGGTACGGGTGTGGCAGTTGTCCTGGATCAAACGGACGACGTCCTCCACCTGCTCATCTTCCACGCAGGTGAAGAGCGTCACATTCTCTTTGCGCAGGAACCCTCCGGCGGTTCTAAACGTGGTGACCCTGTATCCGCTCGTGACCAGGACATCAAGCAGCGGCACGGCGTCATCTCTGTTCACAACACTGACGATGAATTTCATACAGAACCTTCCCTCAGCATCAGGAGCCCGCCATCCCGTAGGAACGCCTGCCGCGTGCGTTGCTTTGCACCTCCAACACCTCCCGGGTGATGCTCTCCTGACGGATAGAGTGGTATTGGAGTTGCAGCTTCTCCAAGCGTTCGTCCAGGTTGGAGATAGCGGCGTCCATCGTCTGTAACCGCGCTCCCTGCTCGCTGACCATTGATTCAACCAGCGCCAGGTAGACCTGCACAGCCAGGTGTTCCCATAGAAGAAAATCCTGGAGATCCTGCGGCGGCGTGCCCAGGATCAGATCCTCTGGCACGATAGCCTCACGAAACTGGGTTCTTCCCGAAAAACCAGGCTTCTGAGTGCGCCAGACGGCGGCGAGGTCAGGTGGCAGCAGGCGCACCTCAACCCTCTGATAACGACCAAATGAGACGAATTGGTTGTAGATCAGGTAGAGCGTGTTGAACGCCTTTGCCTCATAAAAATGCTTGATCCTGGTCACGATGTCGCGCGCTTCGACGAAGGAGAGAGCGTTGGTAAGCGGGAAGTGCTGCGTGTGGAGCAACCCACAGCCGGCGCGGCGGAAGAACCTTTCCCCATACCCTCCCAGAGCGATGACTTCGATCTCTCTTCCTCTCTCCCGTTCGCGCTCAATGAAATCTAGAGCGTGAGCTACCAGGCCGACGTTGAATGTGCCACACAGTCCCTGGTCGGAGGTCAAGGCAATCAGTCCCACGATCTTTTCAGCGTCGGAGGCGCCTCCCCCAAGATGATGCGCTCCTCGCGTCAGCGGTGTAGGGAAGGTCGTGGCCAGGGCAAGTTGTCGGTCCACGTCGCTGGCGTACTCTTGCGCTGATCGCAACCGCACCCGCGCCCGCCGCCAACGGATCGCCGACATGGCCCGGATGGAGCGCAACAGATGGCGAATGTCCTCCAGGCTCTGGAGACGGTGCTGAATCTCTCCGGCTACCTGCGCCATACCTGCTCCTTGAAACGCTCCAGCGCGTTCCGCAGGTCTGCCTCCAGATGGGGGTTCCAGTGACCGGTGGAGAACTCAGCCAGCAGGCCGGAGCATTGCTGTTGCAAAAACCTGAGCAAGAGGGTCTCGAAACGGCGCACTTGCTCGATTGGAACGTCGTCCAGGTATCCCTGCCCAGCGGCATAGATGACAACCACCTGGTGCGCGACTGGTATCGGCTCGTACTGAGACTGGGTCAAGATCGTGCGTACCCGCTCGCCGCGCGCCAACTGATCACGCGTTGCTTTGTCCAGTTCAGTGCCAAAGCGGGCAAAGATTTGCAGTTCGAGGAACTGGGCGATGTCCAACGCCAGGTGGCGGGAGACGGAGCGCATGGCGCTGTTCTGCGCCGCGCCGCCCACGCGGGAAACGGAGAGCCCTACGTCAATAGCCGGGCGGATGCCCTCATTGAAAAGTTGCGTGGTCAGGTAAATCTGCCCGTCGGTGATGGAGATGAGGTTGGTAGGGATGTAGGCAGCGATGTTGCCAGCCTGGGTCTCAATGATGGGCAGGGCGGTCATACTCCCCCCGCCGTACGCTGCGGAGAGACGAGCGGAGCGTTCGAGCAAGCGCGAGTGCAGGTAGAAGATATCGCCTGGATAGGCCTCGCGCCCTGCCGGTCGCTGCAGCAACAGCGAGAGTTGGCGGTAAGCGATGGCGTGTTTGGTCAGGTCATCGTAGACAATCAGCGCGTGCCGACCAGCGTACATGAATGCTTCGGCCATAGCGCAGCCAGCGTAGGGGGCCAGGTAGACCATCGAGGGCGGTTCCTCGGCACTGGTGACAACGACCGTGGTGTAGTCCAGTGCGCCGTGTTCACGAAACGTCTTCATAATCTGCGCCACGGTGGACATCTTCTGCCCGATGCAGACGTAGATGCAGTAGACGGACTGGTCGCGCTGGTTGATGACCGTGTCAACGGCGATGGCGGTCTTGCCAATCTGCCGGTCGCCGATAATCAACTCACGCTGCCCGCGTCCCAGCGGGATGACCGAGTCAATGGCCTTGATGCCGGTCTGCAGCGGTTCGCTGACCGGCGCACGCCGGATGAAGGTGGGCGCCCGGCAGTCTATGGGGCGGCGCACAATCTTCTCTGTCGCCTCCAGCGGCCCCAGGTCATCAATGGGTTGGCCCAGAGCATTGACCACGCGCCCCAACAGTGGTTCGCCCACCGGCACGTCAATCACCCGCCCTGTCCCTTTCACGATGTCGCCGGCGTAGATGTCCTCGTCAGCCCCCAACACCACACAGCCTACGTAGTTGTGGTCGAGGTCCAATGCCAGGCCGTAGGTGCCATCAGGGAACAGGATCAGCTCATCCACCATCACACCGCGCAGACCAGAGACGATAGCCACTCCATCGCCCACCTGTTTAGCCGAGCCCACGCTCTGCACCGACAAGCGGTAGCGGCACTGGTCAATCAGCCCCCGCAAGGCCGAGAGATGATACGCGGTCTCGAGATCGTGCGCAAGTTCGACCTGGCGGAGTTGGTAGCGCTGCTCATCGCCCAGACGGGCGATGAGGTTGAGCAGGTCGGCTGTGTGTAATGAAGAGGATGCAGCAAGCTTACTCAATTGCTTCCTCGTACCGGCTGCGCAGTTGCTGGAGTTGCCCTTGCAGGCTGCCGTCAATCAGCATATCGCCGAGGCGCACCATCGCGCCGGCAATCAGACTGGCATCAACACGGCAGGCCAGATCAATGGGTTGGGATACCACTGTCTCCAACGTAGTCGTGATCAGCGCTTCGTCTTCCTGGGCCAGGGGACTCGCTGTGATCAACTCGGCCGAAACGGTCTCTTCGCCGCTGGTGGAGATGCGTCCTTCCAACTGCACCGAGCGCAGTTGATCCAGAAAGGCGCCCAGGTAGGCCTGATGTAGTTGCGGGTCTAGGATGTCTTCCATCATGCGCCGGGTGAGTGTAGCCACCAGTTCGCCGATCTTGCTGCGATGCAGACGCAGCGCGTCGGCGCGCTGTTGTTCGAGTTCCTCTTTTGTGCGCCCACGCATGGCCTCGATCTCCTGGTAGGCTTCCTGGAGCATCTGTTGCCGTGTTTCGTCAACGACGATGCGCGCTTCGTTCTTGAGCGCCACAATTTCCGCGTCAATGTTCTCGCGCCTTTTCTCGTACTCCAGCCTCAACACTTCGGCTTCGCGAGTGGCCTTTTCCGCCTCATCCACCGCCCTTGTCACCTGGCTCGCACGCTTGTCGAGCATCTCTTTCAGTGGCTTGAAGAGAAAGCGGGTCAGGATGTAGGCCACGATGAGGAAATTGGCGACTTGGAGAAGCAATGTGCTTGGGTTGATTTCCAGCATAATCACCTCACACGTGATCGTGCCCTCTCGGGCGAGAAGACCCCGCCCCTACCGCGTTGTAGGGGCACGGCTTCCATGTCCTCTTGGGCGAGGAGACCCCGTCTCTACTCCACTCCGACGATGTATTTGAGCATCGGGTTGGCAAAGATCAGGATCAAGATGACTGCCAACACGTAGATAGCCAGCGATTCCAACATGGCCAGAGAAAGCAGAACGATGGTGTTGATGCGGTCGCCCGCTTCGGGCTGCCGGGCGATCGCTTTCAGCCCGGCCGAGGCGACGATCATCTGTCCGATGGCGGGCACGACAATACCCACAATGACCCCCGGCCCAGTGATCAAAACCGTCACTATGATGAAGATCTTATCCCACGGCAGGTTATTCCAGTCCATTTTTCGTTCCTCCTCGTTGTGATTTGTAGGGGCGCGGTAACCACGTCCCTACTTGTGCGCTTGGACCGCTCCGCCGATATAGACGCAGGTCAGAAGCGTGAAGATGTAAGCCTGCAGCAGGCCGGTAAAGATGCTGAACAGCATCATCGGCACCGGCACAAAGAGCGGCATCACGATAAACAGGATGCTGATAATGATCTCCTCTCCCATGATGTTGCCGAACAGCCGAAAGGTGAGTGAAAAGGTGCGCGCAATCTCGCTGGCGATTTCGACGGGCAGCATCAAGAAGATCGGTTCGACATAGTGCTTCAGATAGCTCCACACGCCGCGCGTGCGAACCCCGAAATAGGGCACGCTGAAAAAGACGACCAAGGCCATGGCCAGCGGCGTGTTGATGTCCGGCGTGGGGGATTTCAGGCCGGGGAGCAAGCCAATCAGGTTCGCGGTGCCGATGAAAAAGGCCAGCGTGCCCACGATGGGTAGGAAAATCGCCGTGTCCTCGACGCCCACCATTTCGCGGATCAACTTTTCGATGGCCTCGACGATCCACTCCAGCATGTTCTGCACCAAACCCGGTCGTGGCTTGAGGTTGCGTCCGATCAAATAGGCCCCCACGCCTAGCAGGAGCATCATCGCCCAGGTGTTGACGACCGTCGAGGTTACCTCTAGCGGCCCCACGGTGAAGACCACGTGCGGCGTGATCTCTTCGGCGACGTCGGGCTCCTCGGCCTCGCCAGCCGGCACCTTCAGCAAGTTGCTGACCACGGCCAGGCCGATGACCAGGGCAATCAGGAGCACCAGGGTGCGCGGGTTACTTATTCTCTGCATGGTTCTCACTCTCCAGTAAGGAGTAGGGAGTAAGGAGTAGGTTATCGGCGGCGTTCGGTGCTGGCGATGAGACCGTTGAGGAGACGCCCAACGGTTTCCGCTTGGGTCATCAAATCGTCGTTGGATGGAATGTAGCCCAGGTCCTTTGAGAGGATGAAGAAGTACTTGAGCTCTTCCAGAGAGCCTTCTGATACGTTATAGAAGCGGATTTTGTCTTGAATCCCGCGTCGTTTGAACCCTTCCGCAACGTTAGCCGATACCGAGACGGCTGCCCGACGCATCTGTGAAACTAGCCCAAACCGCTCGTCGCCAGGAAATCCTTTCGTGACCTGGTATACCATCAGCACCAACTGATGGGATTCCCGCCAAGCCTCCAACTGCCGAAAATGCAAAATCCTCCCCATACTCCCTGCTCGCTACTCCTTACTCCTTGCTCCCTTTCGGTTCTGACTCGTCCTTGTCCAAGTCATGTTTTTTCCGGTGACGTTTCTGGAGTTGTTTCCGTGGCGGTTCGGTGTCGCTGTGCTCAATGTACATGGCGTACAGGTTGTTGAACGCCACAGCCACGCCCATAAACAGCAGTGAGAGGGTCCACGTGAACTCCTTGTCGAACACGTCGTCGAGATAGCGTCCCAGCAGCACGCCGCCCACGATGGGTACCATCAGGTTCCAGCCTAGCGTGGTCGCCTGGGCGACGAGGCGCCAAAAACTTTCGGGCCTGTCCTCCCCCCTGGAGGGGGGATTGAGGGGGGTCTCCTCCGGCTGTTGGGGCGTTGGAGGGGATCGCTCGTCGTTCATTCTTCTTCCTTTATAGGGGTTCGTAGTAGCGACTTCAGTCGCTCACCGTAGACGACTGATGAAGTTGTCACTACAAACAAATCGTTCAGATTACCGCCAGCTCCGCTGTCTCGCGCAGCGCCCGCTCCAGGGCCATACGCGCCCGCGTAAATTCGATGTGGGCTTCCTGGGCGATCTGATCCAGCCGATCACTTTGTCGCTCCAGCGCATGTTCCAGCCCCGCCAGGTCTGCGCCTTCCTCGGCAGCGGCAGTCAATAGCAACACGCGGTTTGACTCTGCCGAGCGTCGTTGCACCTCGATCGTGCCCTGGTACAGAGCTACGTAGCGGGTGTCTTCCTGGCGGCGATAGAGCATGATGCCGGCAACGATATGTGCCAAAAAGGGAGCATGGCCCGGCAGGATGCCCCACCAGCCGTCAGACAGCTGCACGCGAATCGCCTCTACATCGGTGTTCAAGATAATCTCATCGGGAGTGAGGATCTCCAACTGCATCGTCTTAGTCATGCTTTCGCTCCCGCTTACGCAAAACGCCGTTGATGTCGCCGGTCATGTAGAAAGCCTGCTCTGGGACGTCGTCCAATTCGCCGTCAATGATCATCTTGAAACCGCGCACTGTCTCTTCGAGAGGCACAAAGACCCCTGCCTGCCCGGTGAATTCCTCGGCGACGAAGAAGGGCTGGGTGAGGAAACGCTGTATCTTGCGCGCGCGCCACACCAGCAGCCGGTCCTCCTCGGCCAGTTCCTCGATGCCCAGGATGGCGATCACGTCCCGCAGTTCTCTGTAGCGGGCCAATATCTCACGCACGCGCGTCGCCACCCGATAGTGCTCCTCGCCGATGATACGCGGGTCGAGGAGGCGCGAATTCGATTCCAACGGGTCAACGGCTGGGTAAAAGCCCTGGCTGGCCAGTTGGCGCGAGAGCACCACTGTAGCGTCGAGGTGCGCAAAGGTCGAGGCGGGTGCTGGATCGGTCATGTCGTCGGCCGGTACATAGATCGCCTGAACAGAGGTGATGGCGGCCTTGGACGTAGAGACGATGCGTTCCTCTAGCGCGCCCACCTCGGTGGCCAACGTGGGCTGGTAGCCCACGGCGCTGGTCAGGCGTCCCAGCAGGGCCGACACTTCACCGCCGGCCTGGATGTAGCGAAAGATGTTGTCAACGAAGAACAATACATCCCGATGCTCAAGGTCACGAAAATATTCGGCCATGGTCAGGGCTGTGAACGCTGCTCGGAAGCGTGCCCCCGGCGGCTCGTTCATTTCCCCAAAGACCAACACAGCGTCTTTAAGCACACCTGTGCGCTTCATCTGCAGGTAGAGTTCGTTGCCCTCACGGGTGCGTTCGCCCACGCCGGCAAAGACCGAAACGCCCCGATGCTTGGCCGAGGTGTGGTGGATCATTTCCATGATCAGCAGCGTCTTGCCCACGCCGGCGCCGCCCAGCAAACCGATCTTGCCGCCGCGCACGTAAGGGGCCAGCAAATCAATGACCTTCAGCCCTGTGACGAAAACCTCCGTTGAGGGCTGCTGTTGGACGAAAGGGGGCGCCGGTTGGTGGATGCTCCGCACCTGCGTCTCACCCAGGACTGGCCCTTCGTCTATCGGCTGCCCCAACACGTTGAACACACGCCCCAGCGTCTCCCTCCCCACTGGCACCAGTATCTGAGCACCGGTGTCCTCAACCGTCATATCGCGGCGCAGCCCGGCCGTTGATTCCATCGCAATGCCACGCACCGTACGACGGTCAAGATGCTGCAGGATCTCAACGGTGACGCTGTGTTGGCTATCGCGAACGACTAACGCACTTAACAAGGCTGGCAACTCGCCACCCGCGAAAGAGACGTCTACCACCGGGCCGATGATGCGCATGATCGTGCCAAGCCTGGGTTGTGGTGTATTCCCCAGCACCGTCTGTTCTACGGCGGTGCGTCCCAGTTGCATGCTCATAGAGCTCCCGTCAGGGCAGTGTGAATGCCTCGCGCAGCGCACTGACAGCGTCGTCCAGGCGCCGAGCCTCGATTACACAAGTGATGGTCGAGAGGGATGTGCTGATGGCGCGAATGTTGATGTTGCAATCGCCCAACGCCTTACACATCCGGCTGGCGATGCCGCGCTGTTCGCGGAAATCAAGGCCAAAGAGACTTATCGACGCTACTTCAGGGTCGCTGATGACGGCTTTCCCTCCGACTTCCTCCCGTATGCGCTCGACCACCGTCAATGCCTCACTCAGGTCGTCCCGATCTACACACAGGACGATGTGATCCTCTTTCTCCAAGTCAATCAGGTGCACAATCAGTTCGACATTGACCCCCTGGTCACTCAACGCAGAGAAGAGTTTGCCGCCCACGCCTGGATGTGACGGGATGTCCATTATGCCGATCATGGCCAGATGGTCATTCTGGATCAGGCCACCAGCCTGAAGTTTGCCGTTAGTCATCGTTTCACCTCCATATCTAGCCCCCACCCCTGCCCTCCCCCACGGGAGGAGGGCTGCCCCCACCTCCCCCCTGTGGGGGGTAGAGGGGGGAACGAAGTCAAATCAATTATACCGCAGGGTGGGGAAGTTGGGTAGTTGGCTGGTCAGCGTCTGGCGGGAGTGTGCCTGACGACGAGGACGGGGCAGGGGGCGTATTCGATCACCCGCTCGGCCACGCTGCCGATGAGAACGCGCCGTGGCCCACGGCGGCCTACCTGGCCAATGACGATCAGGTCCACTCCCTGCTCGCGTGCCAGATTGGCAATCTCGCTGTGCGGGATGCCGTGCCGGACCACCTGATCGGTCTGCAGGCCCCTGTCCCGGGCCATGCGGCAAAGATAGTCCAGATAGCGCCGTCCCTTGGTCTCCAATTCCCGGTGTACCATCTCTGTGGTCTTTGAGGTGGCCCCGGCGATCTCATCCACAATGGCGCTGTCCACCACGTACACGAACGTGATCGGCACGCTGTGCGTGGCGGCTATCTGGATCGCCAGCCGGCCGGCATTGATCGAGGTCTTCGACCCATCGGTGGGGACCAGGATGTGCGTGAAAGGGCCACGTTTTTCCATCAGCAGCCTCCTCCCTCTAACCAAACTGGCGTGACGTCGGCTTGCCGCCCCCGATGTCGCGGTAGGGCTGCGCGTACTCACGCATCGCAGGGCCTACTGTTGGCTGGGCCACCCGCGACTTGATGCGCTTGAGCCGAAAAGTCTCCTCGCGCTCCCGCTCCTCCAGCGCGCTCTCGATGAAGGCGACGGTCTCTTCGTACTGGGGGATAAAGATGTATTGTAGCGCGTTGACGCGTCGCTGGGTCTTCTGCAACTCCCGCGCCAGCCGCCAGACGGTCGTCATCGTCTCGGAGAGCACTGGGATTTCGGCCAGGACGCGGCGGAAGCAGGCGACGGCTTCGTCCAGTGAGACGGTGGTGTCGCCGAGGCCGTAGGGCATCTCCGGCGGCGCACCGTGAGCCTTGACGGAGGGGATCACCACCCCCATCACGCTGCGCGGTTTCACCTCCACCTCGACGGTCTCGTTCACGGAGAGTGCCGCCCACTCCAATCGCTCCCGGCCCATCGAGAGCCGTGCCGTCTCCAGCGCACGGTAAGCCTCTGCGAGCAGTTCCCACACCCTCTCCTGAAGCGCTGCGGCGTCGTGGGCCACGTGCACCAGTTCGGTGGTCAACACCTCGCGCTTCTTGTCCAGAATCTCGTACCCCTCACGCGCCAGTTCCAATGCCTCGCGTGTGCGGAGCAGGTTGCTGCGCGTGGGGGCGATGCGTAGCCGTGCCATTCCCTGGTACCCCCCTCAGTCCCCCCCACGGGGGGGAAGGTTGTAGTACTGTGCGATTTCCTCCTCACTGACGCGGGTGAGTTCCTCGCGCGGTAGGATCGAGAGCACCCGCCAGCCGGTGTCCAGCGTCTCCTCGACGGTGCGATTTTCCGTTGTGCCCTGCCCAACAAACTCGCGCTCGAAGGCCTGGCCGGACTTCAGGTAACGCTGGTCAACCGAGGTCAACTCCTCCTCGCCGATGACTGAGGCCAGTGCGCGCACGTCGTGCACGTGGGCGTAGGAAGCGTAGAGTTGCGCCGACAGGTGGGCGTGGTCGGCCCGCGTGTGCCCCTCTCCGATGCCGTCTTTCATCAGCCGCGAAAGGGAGGGGAGGACGGCGATGGGTGGGTAGATGCCCCGCTGGAACAGTTCCCGGCTGAGCACGATCTGCCCCTCGGTGATGTAGCCAGTCAGGTCGGGCACGGGGTGGGTGATGTCGTCGTTGGGCATGGTCAGGATGGGCAACTGGGTGATGGAGCCGTTGCTGCCCTCGATGCGCCCCGTGCGCTCGTAGATTGAGGCCAGGTCGCTGTAGAGGTAGCCCGGGTAGCCCTTGCGGCTGGGCACCTCGCCCCGGATGTTGGAGATCTGCCGCAGCGCCTCGCAGTAGTTGGTCATGTCGGTGAGGACGACGAGGACATGTAGTCCACGCTCAAAGGCCAGAAACTCGGTCAGTGTCAGCGCGGCTCGCGGCGTCACCAGCCGTTCGATGGGCGGGTCGTCGGCCAGGTTGAGGAACATCGCCACGCGGGTCAGTGCGCCGCTGGCGGCGAAGGAATCGCGGAAGAACTCGGCTACATCGTGTTTGACGCCCATAGCGGCGAAGACGATGGCGAAACGTCCCCCGCCGCCGCCCCCCTCCCTCTCGCTGAGGGGGAGGGTGGCCTGGCGCACGATCTGCGCCGCCAATTGGTCGTGGGGCAGGCCGCTGCCGGAGAAGAGGGGCAACTTTTGGCCGAGCACCAGCGTGTTCATCCCATCCAGGGCCGAGATGCCGGTCTGGATGTAGTCGCGGGGATAGACGCGGGCGGTGGGGTTGATCGGCTGGCCGTTGACGTCGGCCCAGCGCTCGGCCAGCGGCTCCGGCCCGCCGTCAATAGGCACCCCCAGGCCGTCGAAGACACGGCCCAGCATCTCCGTAGATACGGGCAGCCGCATAGACCGTCCCAGGAAGCGAACGTGCGTATCCTCGATGGAGAGGCCGATGGTGCCGGCGAAGACCTCGACGACGGCAACCCCTTCGCCGACCTCCAGCACCCGCCCCCGGCGGATCCGCCCCTGCGAGTCTACGACCTCGGCCACCTCGTCGTAGCCGACGTTACCGAGCCCCGTGACGACGACGATGGGGCCTTCAACGCGGGCCACTCCCGCAACCTCTTGTCCCCCGTATTCTGCTATCTCCATCACATGTAATCCTTCTTTACCTGATCCATCTGCTCGTCCAACGCTTTCCAAATCTCGTCTATCTGTTCCACCTGCTCATTGGGCACAGTGGTCTTCATCCGCACCAGGGTGTTCACGATTGGGAGATCGTGGATCACGATGATGGGGCAGCCTTTAGCGATGATGCGCACGGAGCGCTCGTGGAAGTGAAGAATGATCTGGAGCATGCGCATCTGTTTCTCGATTGTGGCATACGAGTCCACCTCGTCGAGGGCGTTTTGTTGCAGGAAACCCTCGCGCAGCAAACGGGCCGTCTCTAGGATCAGACGCTGGTCGTCAGGCAGCGCGTCTGGGCCGACCAATTTGACGACCTGTTGCAGGCGGTTCTCGCGCTGCAAGATCTCCAGCGCCTGCTCGCGCAGCGCGTGCCAATCCTCGTGTCCCTGCTCCCGCCACCAATCGCTTACCTCGCCCACGTATTCGCTGTAACTCTCGAGCCAGTTGATCGCCGGGAAGTGACGGGCCGACGCCAGGGCCTTATCCAGCGCCCAGAAGCAGCGGATGAAGCGGCTGGTGTGCTGCGTGACCGGCTCGGAAAAGTCGCCGCCGGGCGGGCTGACCGCGCCGATGACGCTGACCGAGCCGGGGGCCCCGTTGAGCGTGGTCACGTAGCCGGCCCGTTCATAGAACTCCGCCAGGCGTGCGGCCAGATAGGCCGGATAGCCCTCCTCGGCGGGCATCTCCTCCAGGCGGCCGGAGATTTCGCGCAGTGCCTCGGCCCAGCGCGAGGTGGAATCGGCCATCAGCGCCACGTGGTAGCCCATGTCGCGATAGTACTCGGCCAGCGTGATGCCGGTGTAGATGCTGGCTTCGCGGGCGGCGACCGGCATGTTGGAGGTGTTGGCGATGAGGATGGTGCGCTCCATCAGCGGGTGGCCGCTGCGTGGGTCGGTGAGGTCGGGGAACTCCTGCAGCACCTCGGTCATTTCGTTGCCCCTCTCTCCACACCCCACGAAGATGACCACGTCCGCATCACTCCACTTGGCGATCTGGTGCTGGGCGATCGTCTTCCCGGCTCCGAATCCCCCCGGAATGGCCGCCGCGCCTCCCTTCGCCAGCGGGAAAAAAGCGTCCAACACGCGCTGGCCCGTGACAAGCAATTCGCTGGGCGGGAGGCGACGGCGATAGGGACGCGGGCGACGCACCGGCCAGCGATGGAACATCGTGAGCGCCCGTTCGCCGCTCACCCCCCTCTGTCCCCCCTCCATGGGGGAGGTAGAGGGGGGGCTTCCCCCCTCGTAGGGGGGATTGAGGGGGGTCAGGCGGGCGATGGGCTCCTCGATGGTGTACTCCCCCTCTGGAGCCACCCAGGTCAGCCTCCCCGACACGTCGGGCGGCACCATGATGCGATGTTCGATCAGCAGGGTCTCCGGCACGACGCCCAGGATGGTGCCCCCCTGAACCACGTCCCCCGCCTCGACGCGGGGCGTGAAGGCCCATTTCTGTTTGCGGTAGAGGGGCGTGGTTTTGATGCCCCGCCCGATGAAGGCGCCGCTGCGCTGTTTCAGCACGGGCAGCGGACGCTGGACGCCGTCGAAGATGGACTGCAGCAGGCCCGGCCCCAATTCCACCGAAAGCGGCATGCCAATGCCGTAGACGGGTGCGCCGGGGTGCAACCCCGACGTCTCCTCGTACACCTGGATGGTGATGATGTCCAACTCCAGGCCGATGACCTCGCCCACCAGGTGCTCGTCGCCGACCTCGACTACTTCGAGCATGCCGACTCGCTGCGAGCCTCGGGCGCGCACTACCGGGCCGTTCACCCAGATCACCCGACCGACCTGTACGCTCGTCTTGCTCATACCGTCTCTCCCATCAGAATGTGGTAGACGGGGGCACGTAGCCCATCCTGCATACTGGCCAGCCGGGTCCCCAGCGTGTTGTCGTAGCGGCGGTGCCCGTCGGGAGTCTCCAGCACGATGCCGGTGCCCCGGACGAGGGGCTCACCGATGTGCAGGCGCACGCCACCCTCCTCAGTCCCTCCTACAGGGGGGAGGGACTTCCCCAGTTCGGCCAGCACTTCGTCGCTGAGCACCCCCCGCGTCCTCTCGTCGACCCGCACCAGGACCTCCTCGGCGCCCAGGCGCTTCGCCGCTTCACGCACCAGGTGGCGGGCGATCTGCTCGTAGTCCGGCCACCCGGGGGCGGAGGCCAGTTGCTGGCGGGCGCTGGCAAAGACGCGCTCCAGCAATCGCTCACGGCGCTTCAGTTTGAGCGTCTGGGCCTCCAGTTGTGCCGTGGCCACCGCATGACTGCGCAGCGTCTCAGCTTCCTGCTGTGCTCGTTGCAGGATGACTTCGCGCTTGGCTTTAGCCTGTTCCTCCGCTTGCCGGCGGACGTCCTCGGCCTTGGCCTGAGCATCGGCCAGAATCTGCTCGCTCTCCTCTTTGGCATCGCCCAAGATGGCACGCTCGAGGGCCTGGATGTCACTGTGCTCTGGCATCATATCCTCACCCCGATAGTTCGTCGGATCACCTCGCTGAGTGGCGGCCGGTCGGGGCGCGGCCCCTCTGGCCCTGGTATCTTCACCACCAGTGGAACGGCGCTGCGTACCATGAGCATATCCACCCGCCGGCGGGCCAGGTCCGCGACGTCCTCGGTCACCAGCACGATGCCGACCTCCTCGTCGGCCAGGGCTGCGTCGAGGGCGCGGTTCAGTTCCCCGGCCGTCGTCACGATCTGGCCACGCACACCGGCGAGGGCAAAGCCCCGCACAGCGTCCTGGTTGCCAATGACCAGTAGTTTCATACTTCCCCTCTTGAGAAACCGAGTTTCTTCCGAAAAACCTGGTTTCTTACCCTTTCGTCAGCGTCCGAGGATCATAAAGGCGATGATCAGCCCATAGATGGCAATACCTTCGGCCAGGCCGACGAAGATGAGGGCGCGGCCGAAGACCTCCGGTTTCTCGGCGATAGCCCCGACGGCAGCCGACCCGGTGGTGCTTACGGCATAGGCTGCGCCCAGGGAACCCACGCCGACGGCGATGGCGGCGGCGAAGGGGGTGTATGGGTCGCTGCCCGTCTCCTGGGCCAGCCCCGCCGCCTGGACGACGTTGGGGGCGAAGAACCAGACCAGCCCCAGGCCGGCCATCATCAGCGCCAGCACCAGGTTGAAGCCACCCAGGCTGAGTACCAGTCTGCGGGTCGCCTGGGCAGGCGCATACCTCCTTCGCTTGAGCGCGAACACGATGGCCGGTATCAGTGGCATCAGCCCAGCGAGTAGAGCGATTGTGATAAGCATTACATTCCTCCTCGTTCTGTGTCCCTAGATGTAGCACAGGGGCAGTTCTTATTCCTCCCCTCTTGGGATCAGCGTCAGCGGGCGGTAGCGTACGCCGCCGCCGGAGAAAAACTTGCTGAAGAACTCGTAGTATTCCAGACGCAGCGTCTGGATGCCCACGATCAGCCCCTCGAAACCGATGACGAGCAGGTTGCCCAGCATCAGTACGATCCAGTATCCCACACCGTGCGCCGGGCTGACGCTCTCGGCCATGATGAAGACCACCATGCTCAGGGCACCGTGCGCCACGGCAAAAGCGCCCATACGGACGTAGGAGAGGGTATTGCTCAACAGACCAATGATCGTCTCGAAAAGTTCAAAGAGCGCCTGCATCAGGTAGGTGCCGAGGCCACCCTCGACGAGCGGCCGGCGCCCCTCGACCAGGTGCTCCAGCAACTCGGCGAACGTCACTGCCAGCCCGGATACGGCGGCCAGCGCGGCAAGCGGGATGGGGCTGATGGGCAGGTCACCCATAAAGGCGCTCGCCGCCAGTCCAATTAGCGACCAATAAAAGATCAGCCCGGCCAGGCCGTTGTGATCGAAGACCAAGTGTCCCCACCGGCGCGCCAGCGCCGCATTGACGATGTTACAGACCATCCCCAAGCTCAGCAGCCCGATGCCGATGGCGACGGTGGTCAGCAAGATGTCCATGACGTCCTCAATCGGTCGTATCCACAGCGGTTTGAGCACCTCTTCAAAGCCGAAGACGCTGCCGTAGAGGAAGCCGAAGATCATCGCCGTTATGCCGCAGGCGATGACCACCGCCCCCATGCCGGAGAGCCCGCGCAGCGCGCGCACTTTGCGGCTGACTAGAGCCAAGCCCAGGAGAGCCAGCACCAGCCCGTGTCCCACATCGCCGAACATGATGCCGAAGACGAGGGAAAAGGTCAGCGCCAGCACGGGCGTGGGGTCCATTTCACCGTAACGGGGATAGCCATAGTTGGTCACCAGGCCCTGGAAAGCCCTCACGATGGGGGGATTTCCGAGCGCCACCGGGATATGGCCATCCTCCTGTCGCCGGGGCATGCTCACTTCGAGCAGCACTTTATCTGAAACCTGCTCGATCTTCTGTTTCAGCGTGGGAACCTGTGACGCGGGCACCCAGCCTGCTGCCAGATATGTGTAGCGCAGCCGGTCGTAGCGGGCGATGGTCTCGACCAACGTGCGACTGGCACGCACCCGCCACAGCAGATGACGCAGACGCTGTACGTGCGCCTGGCGCAGGTAGTCAATGCTGCTCCGACATTCGGCGACGTATTGGCGTGTGCGCTCGATGCCGGACTCCAGGGCAGTGATGGCTTCGGCCGGGGTGCCACGGTACGTCTCCGGCAGTTCAAGTGGGTTAAGATAGGCGCTGCGGGCGGCCCGGCTCAGGATGTCGGCGTCGCGCTGCGTACCAAAGAGTACAACCGTCGCCAGGTGATCCTCACGTCGCAGCGTGACCAGTGCTGAAGGGATAAGTTCCAGGCTGGTCTGGAACCGCTCCAGGTTGGCGATAGGCATAGTGCCCGGGAGCGCAAAAGTGTAACGCAGGCTGCGCAACGTGTCCAGGTCCACTTCCAGGCCAGCAATGGGCTTCAACTGGCTGAGGTAACGCTGCAATTGGGTCAGTCTGCGCTGCCCCTCCTCCAGTTCCTGGACGGGCGCACGGGCCTCTCGTTCCAGGCGCTCAATGTCCATCTGTGCCGTTTCGGGCTCAACGAGATGGGGTGTTTCCGCTGGGGGCGGGCCTTCGTCTACGCCGAGCGCCTCCATCACGGCCAGGATGCGCCGCTCAAGGGCCGCGAAGGCAACCGCCCGCTCGTGCCAGTCTTCGGCCTGACGTGAGGCACGCTCACCGCCCAAGCGGCCAGCCAGCGCTGGGTGGAAGAGGCCCGAGTCGGCCAGCGCCTCGGTCACGGGCACGACGTCGCGTTCCGGCACGGCCAGTTCGATCTTGCTCATCGCTTGTGGCCGAAACATGCTTACCTCTGATCCGTCTGAGGGGGCGTGGTCGGGAGACCGGCCCCAACTGGCTGAATCTCAAGCATGGATGCAAACATCTCCATCAGGAGGTGTGAGGACTTGGCCTCGATCAACACGGTCAAGTCCCTGATCTCGTGTTCGTTCAGCAGCAGGTAGGCCGCCGGGATGCCCACGTGGAAAGGATAGCCGATGAAGGCTGCGTGGCACATTTTGACGACGTGGCGTTGGAGAGATAGTTCGAGCGCGGCCAGCCCACTCTCCCCCTCTTCCGCCCCCGAAATCAGGGGGGAGACCTCGACGTCCGGGTAGACGCCTCTCACCACCTGGGCGATGTCCGCGCCGGCGGCGATGGCGCGGATGTCCCGGTCGCGTACCTGGTAGCCAAAGGGCAGCGTGTAATTGATGACTTCTTGCTCCGAGAGATGATGATAGACGCGGTAGCGGATCGCCCACAACAGGTTGTTCACGTCGAGCACGGTGCCCACGACGCGCAACGCCTGTTCGTGGTCTGTGTCCGTGAGTTGGTTGACGCTCTGCCACACCCCGCGGCGGTAGTTCATGTCCAGCGCCACCTCCAGGGGAAACAGGTTCCTCTCGGCCCGGTAGCGCTCCAGTGCGTGGACGAGAGTCTCGTAGTAGGGAGTGTGGCGTGTGAGTTCGATTGCCCGCTCCATGTCGCCGCTCCGGACCATCTTTTCTATATCGGCGGTTGTAAGGGCGATGTATCTGGTCATCGGGTAGAGTAGGTGGCGTACCTGATCCCACGATGCGCCGGTCTCGATCCCGCGCAGGGTGGCTTTGAGGTTGTCCACCTCGTAGGTCCGCCAGAGTTGGAGCAGCAGTTGGTGGCCCGGCTCCGGCGTCAGGCGGATGAGTTTCTCGCAGACGTCGGCCAGGTGCCACCTGATCTGGTAGACGGCGCGGCGGGGAGTCAATTCCTGGCGCTCGATCTGCAGATAAGGGCTGTACACCGTCTTCGACAGGACGTTCAAAAGGGCGTCAAAGTCCTGCGCCTGGACGAGCGTGTTCCAAGTCTCTGGCGCCAGCATGGTCGAGTAGAGGGCGCGCACCGTGGCGTGGACCAGGGAGTAGGCACTGACGTCTCGCATAGACATGACACTACTCGCGTCCGGCCACCCGGTCAAGTACAAAGTTCACGGCCTGGTCCAAGTGGCGTGCCGCCAGCGTCTCCAGGCGTTGGGCCTCTGCTTCGGCCTGCGCGACTGCGCGTGATCGCTCGGCATCGGCTGCCTCCTGGCCCGCAGTGACAACCTGCGCGGCTTCCTGGCGGGCCTGGGCCAAGGTCTGCTCACGCAAGGCGGAGGCCTCTTTTTCGGCCTCCTCGATCAGGTGCCCAGCCTGGTCTTGGGCGTCGTCGTGGATTTTCGTGGCCTCTTGTTCGATGGCCAGTATGCGGGTAATGGTTTCCTGGCTCAATCTCTACCCCCGATATGAACAACGCCGCTGCAACGTCGGGCTGACGTTACTCGGCGGCGAGAAGATTATAGCACTCAGGTCGGGTGTTGTCAAAATGACGGTCTTGGCGATTGCGTCAAAGGTGTTCCTTCGACCACGCTGCTGTGAAGTAGGACCTCGGCGATGTTGTATGCTCATAGAACTTCCCGTCAGGGCAATGTGAATGCCTCGCGCAGCGCACGGACGGCTCCGTCGAGACGCTGGGCCTCAATCAGACACGAGATAGTCGAGAGGGAAGTGCTGATGGTGCGGATGTTGATGTTGCAGTCGCCAAGCGCCTTGAACATCTGGCTGGCGACGCCGCGCTGTTCGCGGAAATCAAGACCAAAGAGGCTCACCAACGCCACTCCAGGATCACTGGTAACGGCTTTTCCTCCCACCTCCTCCCGTACGCGCTCGGCAATCGTCAATGCCTGATTTATGTCATCCCGATCCACACACAGGACTATGTGATCCATTTCACCCAGATCAATCACATGCACAATGAGTTCGACGTTGATCCCCTGGTCGCTCAAGGCAGAGAGGAACCTGCTGCCCACACCCCCCCCCTTTCATCCCCCCCAGTGGGGGGGACAGAGGGGGGGGATGTCCATTATCCCTATCATTGCCAGATGGTCATGCTGGATCAGACCACCGGCCTGGAGTTTGCCGTTAGTCACCGTTTTACCTCCACATCGTATACCTGGTGGGACAGACCCCCCCTTTCATCCCCCCCAGTGGGGGGGACAGAGGGGGGGAGAGACGATCGGGTGCGCAGCAGGCGGGCATAGAAGTCATCCCCTACGCTGACGTACCGGCCGCCTCAGCCGCTATCCGTTGCGCACATTCAGCCAGTTCGCGAATGCGACACGCTTCTGCTGAAAGGCCTTGAGCGCGGTGCATGTGCTCGAAGGCCTGGCTGTACAGCGCGGTGGCCTGCCCCCAGTCGTGGGTGAACTCGGCGATACGGGCCGCCTGCTCCAATGCCAGCGCAGCCAACTCCCACTTGCCCTCCCTAACGTACTGAGCAGCCGTCTGCTCCAAGCCTGCCGGGCGTTGCTTGGGCAATGGGTGCTCAGGCTCGCCCAGGACGCGCTCGATGGTAGGCAGCAGAAGATCGTACCAGTTCGACTTGGGCAAGAACTCGTAGAATCCTAACTGCGCAGCGCGAGCCTCACTTTCCAGCGAGGCATAGCCTGTGAACATGATCACCCGTATGGAAGGCTGCAACTGGCGCAGCATCGCCGCCACCTGAAAGCCATCCAGGTCCGGCATCTTCATGTCCAACAGGGCCACATCGCCATCCACCTTCCGCGCCTGATCAAGCGCCTCCCGGGCACTGCCGGCCGCGACCACGACATACCCTGCCCCTTCCAGATAGCCCTTCAAGCTCTCGAGCGCAAGGGGATCATCATCCATCACGAATATTGTTCTCGGCATTGTCATTTCTCCTTCATTTCTCCTTATGGGTTCATTCTGAATCCTGAGGCAGCTCCGAAACCGGCAGCCTCACGGTGACCGTCGTCCCTTCGCCTACACTACTCCTCACTTCAACACGACCACCATGGTTTTCGATGTTCTTGCGTGCCACGTAAAGTCCCAGCCCACTCCCTTTCTGCCCGTCAGGCCAGTCTGAGAAACCTATGCTAAAGATCTTTCCCATCGCCCGTGGCGGGATGCCGACCCCGGTGTCCTCGACGTCAACAACGATCCAATCGTCCCCTTCCCGTCGCATGCGCAAAGTGAGCGTTCCCCCGTCTGCCATGGCCCGCCCCGCGTTAACCAGCAAGTTGTGGAAGGCTCGCTCCAATTGCGCCCGGCTGCCTCGCACCGGAGGAATGGTCTCATCACACTGCCGCACAATCGTCACCGCCGGATGTCCATAACTGAACTCCTGCGCCAATCTTCCCAACAGGCGATGGAGGTCAATTGCCTCCCAACGCCAAAGCTCGCTGCTATCCAACGCCACGGCCACGTGGCCCAGATCGTCAGCCAGCCTCTTGATGCGGGCCAGTATCTGACGGATGACCTCGATGGAGCGTTGCCCTTCCTCGCTTTCTTTCACCAGCTCGGCCAGAGCCTGCACCCGTTGGGTAAGCACGAAGTACGTTGTGCCGCCCATGTCGTGGCCCACCTCGCGGGCCAGGAGGCGCAATTCCTCCTCGGCCTGCCGCTTGCGTCGTCGCAGTTCCTGCCACTCAAAGCCCCGCTCAATACGGACGATCCACTGATCCAACGGTTCGGATTTGTTCACAAAATCCTTCGCCCCACCCCGCATTGCCTCGACCACGTTCTCATACACACCGTAGGCGCTGAGCATGATGACGTAGATGCTATCCAGCAGATGCTTCTGGTCCAGGAGACGCAGCAATTCCATGCCATCCATATCTGGCATGTTGATGTCCAGCAGCACTACATCGTAGCGGCGTTCTTCCAATCTGGCTAGCGCCTCGGTCCCACCCGAGGCTGCCTCGACCGTCCAGCCTCGAACCGCGGAGGCGAAACCTCTGAGAAAGGCAACCGCCTCCTCGCGGAAAAGGGGTTCATCGTCCACGACCAGGATCGTTCTCCGCTCCGCGCTCATGGCTCCCTACCCAGCGGCAGATCGAGCACGAAGCACACGGTCTTGCCAGATACGCTCCAGGTGAGGGAGCCCCCATATTGAGTCTCCACCGTCTCCCGTGCCAGGGCCCACTCGAAATGCAGCGGCGACACTTCTTCAGCAGTGCCAGCCGTGGACCCGATGATGGATGACACCTTCTCAGCCATCCCCGCTTCCGCAGCATAGACCTCCGAACGCACATATCGGCCATTTTCGCTCACCGCTGTGCGCACCCCAAAGCTTCCTCCCTGCTCTCCAAATGCTTCCATCGTCAAACGAAACAGGGTTACCAAGACGCCAAACAGTTCGTTGGGCTCGATGAACAGCAGGGGTAAATCCCCACAGGTGGTGTGAACTTCCACACCGCGGCGGCGCCGCTCTGCCGTCAGCCAGATGAGTGCCTCGCGCACCACGTCATTCCACCGCGTCATCGTCCTGACGAAGCCAATGCGCTGTGAGAACTTGAGCAGGCCCAAGAACTTGCTGCTCACCTCGTCCAGATTGGTTTCGACGAGGTCCAGACGCCTGGTGAGGCGGGAAGCCAGGCTGGCCGCATCCTCGTCCAGATCCGGTCTCTGCAGCTCGCCGCGCAGGTTGCTTACAGCCAGGCGGGCCACAGCTAGCGGATTGGCCGCCTCGTGGCGCATGCGTTGGGCCACGGTGCCAAAGGAGGCCACGCGTTGCATCCGCATGGCAGTCACCCCTACGTCGCCCAGGGTCTTCAGATAGCGAGCGCCCTCCAGCACAGCACAGATCGCTGTCGAAAGCAAGCGCAGGTATTCCTCGTCATTGTGGGTAAACCAATCGCGGTGGCCGGGAGCACTCGGGGTCTTGTTGATGACTTCAAGGGTACCGTGGACCTCGTTGCCCAATCGCAGGGGGATACCGAGAAACGAGCGATAGGCTCCCGAGGGGAGATGCAAGCCAACCTCTGTGATGCATGGATCGTCCCACCCCGCCAGGACAGCGGCCTCGCGCAACTGAAGGGGGGCTTCGGTACGGATGATGTGACCCGTCAGACCTTCACCCACTTTGTGTGCCAGCGTACCGACCAGCCCCTCGGGCAGGCCACTGGCCGCTCGTAATACCACGCGGCTGCTGTTCACCTCATCTCGCAGATAGATCTGGCACGCCTCCGTGCGAAAGCCCTTCCTGACCCGTGTCACCACGGCTTGCAGCATTTCGCCAACAGGACGCCGCGGGTCCAGTTCCGCGCCGATGTCCAACAACAATCGGAAGTAACGGGCTCGACGCTTCTCCCGCTCGTAGCGCTGAGAGTTCTCAATGGCGATGCGTACCATGCCCGCCATGTGGCTCAATAGCCGCTCATCGTGTTCGTCGAATTGCTGCCCCTCCCGCCCCCCAGAGACGCGGAGCACACCGAGAACGACAGCCCCTTCCTTGGCCATTATAGGCACGGCCAGATAGGCCAGGCCGACCTCAGCGCGGATCTCGGAGTATTTCTTGCTCCAGACCAAATCCTTGGCGATGCCTCGTAGCTCCTCGTTGTCCCTGACGTTGGCGATACGCAAGGGGTGGCCATGCTTGACGATCCAGCCGGTCAGTCCCTCTCCCGGCGCGTACTCTATCCGCTCCGCGGGCATTTTCATGCTCTCCACAAGGCCCGTGGTGCCGCGCAAGACGTAGCGACCGGTGATGTCGTCGCGCAGGAATATGGACGAACCGCCAGCATCGAGCTTGTCGCGAGCGTAGCGCACAACCAGGGCCATCAGGCGGTCGCGGTCCAACTCGCCGTAGATTTCCAGCAGTTCTTGGTCGAATTCGAGCATCTCACTCCCTGCCTACTGGAACAGGTCTAGACCGTATTGGATGAACAGTGGCAACAAGGTAATGGACATGATGTTCTGCAACTTGACCAGGATGTGCAAAGATGGCCCGGCAGTGTCCTTGAGAGGGTCGCCAAAGGTGTCACCGATCACAGCAGCGGCGTGAGCATCGCTGCCTCTGCCACCGTAGAGCCCCCCCTCGATCAACTTCTTGGCGTTATCTAAGGTCCCACCAGCATTGAACAGGGCCTTTGACAACGCCGCAGACGAGGCCTTAAGGCCAATCAGATAAGCCGCCAAGGCCCAGACCCCCAGGGTGAAACCGACTATGATGGGGATAACCATCGAGATAACGGTAGGCAGCAACATCTTCCGCAGAGCATTGGCCGTCGCTAGGTCCACACAGCGAGAGTAGTTCGGAGTGGCTTTCCCTTCCATCAACCCCCGAATCTCGCGGAACTGGCGGCGCACCTCCTCGACCATCTTGAAGGCACCGTCGTTGACAGCCCGCAAGGTCAGCGCCGAGAACAGGTAGGGAGTGGCGATGCCAAAGAACAAGCCACAAATGTTCAATGGATTGGTCAAGTTAACCCAGAAATCGTTGAGGTTAGTCAACTGGATGCCTTGTAGGCGAGCGATCTCAAATAGGTAGGCGAACAGGATCACCAGACTGCCCATCGTCGCACAGCTCATCGCGTACCCCTTGGCCAGGGCCTTGGTCACGTTGCCCACAGCGTCCAGAGCGTCGCCGGCCTTTCGAGTCTCCCCGCTCAAACCAGCCATCTGGCTGATGCCGGCCGAGTTGTCGACGATGGGACCGAAGGCATCGCCGGCCATGATGATCCCCTTCATCTCCTTGATGCCCATAGTGGCGGCGGCGATGTAGTAGATTCCTTCCAATCCCCCACCACCTATGAGCCAGGAGAGGAGTACGATGGCCCCTAGAATGTACTCAGCCCACACTGTGCTCTCCATACCGTAGGAGAATCCCGTCAGGATGCCCAGCGCCGGGCCACTCTGAGCATAACGAGCGGTCTCACGCACGGGTCTCCCATGAGCACTAGTGTAGTACTGGACAACGGCCACGATCGCAAGGGTTCCCACCATCCCCAGGACTTGAGCGTAGAAGAGGCTCATGTCGTGCATAATCCAGCGCGCAACCCCGTAGAAGAAAACCAGGCAGGTGAGAGCAGTGGCCAACAAACCAATGTTGACCGCCCTCGCTGGGTTTCCCTCATCTCGCCCACGCACCAGAAACACACCAACCAGGGTGGCCAGCACCCCAATCGCGCGCGCGATGAGGGGAAACATGACCCCAGCCCAGCCGTACCGGCTGAAGAAGATGGGGGAAGCGGCGATGATCATGGTAGTGATCACATTATCTGCGCCCGACTCGAAGAGGTCGGCGCCCCGGCCGGCGCAATCGCCGACATTGTCTCCCACCAGGTCAGCGATGACGGCTGGGTTGCGGGGATCGTCCTCGGGGATACCAGCCTCGACCTTGCCCACCAGGTCGGCTCCGATGTCGGCGGCTTTGGTGTAGATGCCACCGCCCAACTGGGCGAAGAGTGCCGAGAGGCTGGCCCCAAAACCGAAGCCGACCAGCATACTCACCCCTTCTGGGTCATCCGGCCCCAGTCCGAAGATCGACATGAGCAACACGATGCCCAGCAGGTTCAGGGAGACGATGGAGAGCCCCATGACCGAGCCTCCCCGGAAAGCGACGGTCAAGGCTCTACCAGCCGAAGTCCGGGCCGCGTTGGAGGTGCGCACGTTGGCCCGCGTGGCTACGTTCATGCCGATGAAGACGGCCAGCAGCGAGAAGACGGCTCCCATCACGAAGCCGAAGGCGATCTGCCACTGCAGGAAGATCAGCAGCAGCACCGCGATGCCGGCGATGAAGTAGGCGATGGTCTGGAACTCCCGCCGCAGGAAGGCGTTCGCCCCCTCTTGGATGAAAGAAGCGATCTCCCGCATACGAGCAGTGCCAGAATCTTGCTTGATGACCCACCAAGCGAAGATGCCGACGAAGATCATGCCGACGATGCCAGCCAGGGGAATAACGAAGTTGATGATGATTGGGCTCATCTGTGGTCGGTTCTCCCCTCTTGAGAAAAGAAGAGTGATGTGACAACAACCGATTCGTTCTCAGGTACGGCGGGGCCTGGACATACGGTGCACAGTATATGCGAGTCCCAACGTTCCGTCAAATAGGCAATGCAAGCTACTGGTAGGGGCGAAGCGTGCTTCGCCCCTACAGACCTTGGGTTTCCCATGGGTGAAGGTTTATGAACCCTGTCCGCCCTTGAACGGCGGGTGAAAAGGGTCGCCGTGGCCTCCCCTACATCCCGACCATCCCGAGCT